>JAAUYA010204657.1_pt1 | contig 12285 bp, 10 predicted proteins | sample 7278161 | NCBI WGS metagenome assembly JAAUYA01 (sample SAMN14350120, study PRJNA611818) | marine sediment metagenome | isolation source: surface marine sediment (3m) | place: French Polynesia: Moorea | collected 2018-08
AACGCGCATTTCGGGCTAACAGCTAAAGTCATCTAAAGATGACTATGTATAACTTTTAACCCGTTTTAACGGGTTTTAGCTTTAAGCCTGAAATTGATTTCAAGGCTTAACCGAGCAGTATTCCCAAGGATTTAAGTTTTACACCTATCTGATGGAAAATAGTAGAAGCTACTCTTCCGGCAGAGGTGGCTTATCGGCAAAGGTGAATAAACTGACCAGTACTACAGCCATAAAAGCAATCACAAATGCGGGAACGAGTTCATAGAGTTGGAAGGGCAGCGTCTCCCGCCAGACTACAGCAGTAACCAGACCAGTTAGCATCCCTGCCAAGACACCCCAACCAGTTGTTCTCGGCCATAGCAGCACAAGAATTAAAGCTGGTCCGAAGGCAGCACCCAGACCCGCCCAGGCATACAAGACGAAATCGAAAACAGCCCGCACCTTTCCGGCAGCGATGACGGTGGCCAGTGAGCCAATCAGCAGAACGGCGGCACGATTGAGCCAGAGTCTTCTCTTTTCCGTCGGCCGCCTGCCCAGCAGCTGAATGTAGAGGTCATGGCTGACGGCAGAGGCGCTTACTAACAACTGAGAGTCGGCTGTCGAACAGATGGCTGCTAGCACGGCGGCGATGATTAGACCAGCTAACACTCCGGGTAAAAAGTCCACAGCGGCAAGGGGCAGCGCTTGCTCAGGGTCGTTCAGATGACCGTAGGTGGCCCGCGCCGCGATGCCGAGGACCACAGCTCCGGTAAACAGAATCAATACCCAAACCGTAGAAATGATGCCACCTCGTCGGATGGCGGCTCTATCTTTAGCAGCCATTAAACGCACCAGGATATGGGGCTGACCTGGATAGCCAAGAGGGATACCTAGCCATCCGGCGAGGAACCCCAGCATGACCATGCCGCTTCGACCAGCAAACGGATGCACCAAGGAAGCCCCATCTTCCAGGGCCGACAATCGCTCCCACATTCCCTCCACTCCACCGAGATGCACCATCAGCACTACCGGTAAGAGCACGACAGCGCTCACCATAAACAACGCCTGGATGACATCTGTCCAAGCCACGGCGCGAAAGCCACCAGTGATAGTATAGATCAAGACGATGCCAGCTCCCACCAGTACCCCCAACTCGTAAGGCCAACCAAAGGTCGCATTAAAGGTTTTGCCGGCCGCATTTAACTGAGCAGCCACATAAGCACTCAGCATGGAGACGATAATCAGCACGCTAACAACTCGAATGAGCAGTGCCGCTAAACCCCGATACCGCACAGCGAGCACGTCTGGGATGGTAATCGCCTGGTATCGGGCGGCTAATTTCCTCAGCCGCTCGCCGATGATGAACCAGTTGAAAAGAAAGGCCAGCACTGTACCGGGAAGGAGCCACAAGGCACCAACCCCAGTAGTAAATGCCGTCCCTACTAGCCCGAGAGTCACCCAACCGCTTTCGGCAGATGCGGAGGAGGAAAGGGCCGCTACCCAAGCTCCAAGCCCTCGGTTGGCCAGAAAGAAGTCCGCCGAGGTGGCTCGACCATAACGCATACTGTATAGCCCTATTCCAAGGATAGCGAGGGTGTATAACAAGAAGCTGGCGGAAATACTGTTCACAGCTGAGAGGAAATATTCTCTAGAGATTCATCAACATCTCTGAAATTTTACCATGTCAACGTGAGTTCGATTTTGGATTTTGGATTTTAGATTTTGGATTGGGTGTTAATTGTGTCAATCCCATTCCAAATAAGGTGTTGACTCTTTTTCGAGTTGCATCTTGAGCCATAGGTTGACTAACCAAATAATCAGCCTTTGAGCATTCCGTCGAACTCACGTCATGTCAATTTGGAGAAACACCTTCAATAACATTAAATTTTAAATAGAACTGATTAAGTATATTCCAAGATTTTGGTAGCAATTGTGGCGATTCTCGATGTATCATAAAGGCGTAATTAATTATGATTATAAGGTCAACTTTCTAGGTATTATCAACAACCGTCAAGAGCTCTCAAATGGAAATGACCAAAAACCTTAACTTTTTTTTAGACCAAAATCCCCTATCCGAATATCTGATCGATGCCAGTCAACGTATGATATTGTTCTGGGATCTGATGCGCCAGCGGGGAAACCAGGATCTGAAGGAGGCAGCAAAAACAGCTCCTCAAGTGTTGCAGTTCGATTACGAACTCATCCTCGATAGCCAAAAGGAGAAATAAACATGCAGACCAAAAATGCCCTTGTCATCGGCATTGCCAACAAAAGCAGTATTACTGCCGGCATCGCCCAACAACTGTATCAAAATGGCTACAAGATCATTCCTACTTACCTCAATGAAAAAGCTCTTCCCTATGTCAAAGAAGTTACGGATCCACTCGGAGTGGAAACCTTATTTCCCTTTACAGTGGGCAATGAGGAACAATTGCAGGGGATTATCGCTCACCTGCAAGCCCAAGGAATGAAGCTAGATGCCTTCGTCCACGGCATTGCCTTTGCTAGCGAGCTCAAAAAACAACTGCACGAAGTTAGCTGGCAAAGCTTTCGAGATTCCACGCGGATTTCCGCCTTTTCCCTAGTAGAGATTACTGGCAAACTCATCCAAGCGGGAGTATTCAATCCAGACAGCAGCATTTTAACTCTCAGCTACATCGGTTCTCGTTTAGCCGTAGAAGGTTATAACATGATGGGGCCGGTGAAAAACATCCTTGAAGCTCTAGTCAGGGGGCTAGCCTCGGAATTGGGAGAGCACAGAATTCGGGTCAATGCCCTTTGTCCCGGTCCAGTCATGACTAGGGCAGCCAGTGGTATTGGTGGCTTTTCTGACTTACTTCTGGCCGCCCAATCGGCATCGCCCCTGAAGCGCACCGCCACTTTGGAAGACATTGGCAAAATGGGCTATGAAGTGATGGTCAATCCCTCGATCAATGGGGCAGTTTTCTCCGTTGATTGCGGCAGCAGCATTACTTTTCCCGTGCCATCCACCGAGAAGCAATAATTTAGCCAAGGAATCCAAAATCCAAAATCTAAAATCTAAAATCGATTGACGACTATGAACCAGAAAAATGCCCTGATTATCGGCATCAGAAATCAAGCAAGTATTGGGGTGGCGATCGCCCAAGCCATGAAAGATGCCGGCTATAATCTTTACGCAACTTATCCAGATGAAACAGTCTCAGAGGTTGTCAAAAGCCTCGCCGCTAGTCTGGGTATCAAAAAGTTGTATAAATACGATGCCCGCCAGGATGAAGATTTAGAGCAACTCACCAAAGCCATCAAAGCCGAAGGAATTCTTTTAGATAGCCTAGTCTACAGCCCATGCTATGGCACAATGCCAGGGGCTAAACTCCATCAGCCTTTACTCGAGGTCAGCTGGGATGAATTTGCTGATGCCATCCGAGTGGAAGCCTTTTCACTAGTAGAATTATCCGGGCAACTCTTGGATATTTGCCAGGAAGGAGCCTCTATCCTGGCTTTAACTCAGCGCAGGAGTCAGGTAGCTATACCCAACTTCAATGTTATCGGTTCAGCTCAAGCCGGTTTAGAATCGATTATTCGTGGTTTGGCAGAATCTTTAGGTAAGTGCAAAAAGATTAAAGTGAATGGCATTTCTCCGGGATACTTTGACGGTGACTCTCTTGGCCAGATGGGAGATACTTCAGCAATTCTGGCCAGAGCGAAAAACAGAGTGCCTTTAAAAATGAATGTTACCCAAGCAGATATTGCCAGTTTGGCCCTTAGTATTCTGGAAAATAATTCCCTTACTGGAACAATTTATACCATTGATTGCGGAGAAGAAATCATTGGAAACCTTTAGAATTGAGACAATTAGGAATTAACAACCAGCAAGAACAACTAATTGCTAGTCAATATCAGATGAATAAAAGAAGATACTATTTTTGCTAAAACCTACAGAATATATCTTCTCCAAGAAAAGTTTAAGAAAAATAATCTTCGGATTCTCTATTGTGTTCTAGCTGGTTTTTTTCTGCTGGGGGTAGTAACAATTTGGCAAATTACCAACAAAGTTTTACCACATATTCTTCAGGAAGGAATTATTATTGGTGGATGGGTTTTTTTATGGGAAGCAGTTTCCCGATTCTTTTTCGGGAATTATGAACTCTATCATAGTTACCGAACTTACAAAAGATTGCGAAATGTACCCATGATTTTCCGAGAAGTAGAAAAACCTTAAAAGTATGAATTTAGAAAATAAAAAAATATATGGTGCTTATCGATTAGATTATCTTCACTTTAATCAAGAATGTGTTGATGCGGTGGTTGTTCTCCATGGTTTTGCAGAAAGCGCTGAAATAATTTACGAAAAACTTAAACAAGTTTTACCTAAAACTAAACAGATCATAATACCCAATGGTATTTTTCCTCTTCCTAAAAAAGTTCAAGATACTAACTTAAGAGAAGTTATTAGAAATCAATTACTAATTTTTTTAGAGGCAAAAAATTACGAAGCAGCCAAAACGTTACTAATTCCTGTTGCTTCGGTTGACATAGCAGAAGCGATCGCTGATTTACCTCAAATAATTTTCGAGGTTTAATTTTAGATGCTTGTGAGATATATAGCAATTTTCACTCCTCATGAGGTACACTCAATCAACAATCAACAAAAGCCAGGGTATATAAATGTACTTCATACAGAAGCTCGATATAAAAGTTATAAATAAGTAAGGAGAGTAAAGACTTTTGTCATTTCCCTTGATGTAATTATGTCGTTCTTCCGTCCCCATACTGCTCGGTTGAGAAAATACAATGCTAATTAAGATAAGGCAGAGAGTAGTCATCGAGCCCTGGCTCGATGCCAAAGGTTAGAGAATCAAGAATTTTTTAATTCTGTTCACGGAGCGTTCACGATCATAGGGAGTGTACAAGCTCAGCGCCCCGCTTGCGGCAGGAGTGTAACGCCACCTCTGCGAACTTTCAGCAATTCTGAATTTCCCTCAAAGCGAGCATTGTTGAGCCTAAATTTTGTCCGCAAAAAGATTGTCCTTGTTATTTAATATATCGATATTATCAATCGCTAACTAGTATGATTAAACTAAGATTATTAAATGCCAATAGTCCTAATTACGATAACAGACAGATAGAAATATTTCCTGAGACTACGATCAATAATGAATGTTTTATTGGTCGCTCTTCTAAATGTAAAATAGTGCTTTCTGATGTAAAAGTTAGTCGTATTCATGGGAATATTAGCTATCAACAAGGACAGTATTCATACCAGGATCTAGCTAGTATGAGTGGTTCTAAAGTCAATAATCAGAATATTCAGGCTAATCAAAAATATGCTTTAAAACCCAATGATATTATCTCTATAGGAGATTACATCTTAATCGTCGAAGAAATTGTAGTTGGTAACTCTTCTCCAGGAGAGCATTTAGAGATTAAATCAGCCCCATCTACCTCTCCTCTAGATATGTCTCCTCAAGAACATCTGCCTGTAGATCTGATACCAACAGAAGAGGAAGCAGATCGTAGCAGAGTGAAGAAATTTAAGTTAAGCACCAAAAAATTGACTTACAGTATTCACAAATTTTTTCTAGAAAGACAAGAATTGACAGGAGAGCTCATCGATGAAGTTCATTTATCAGATGGTCAAATCCTCTTTAACCAAGGCGATCCAGGAGATGCTTTTTACCTGGTTGAAAAAGGTCAGCTCAAAATCTTTATTCTCGATCCCGAAGAAAAGCCAATGACCTTGAATATATTATCTCCCGGAGATACTGTAGGAGAATTGGCCTTGTTGGATGCTAAATCTCGTTCTGCAAGTGCGATGGCTATTGGTAATTGTATTCTAATACGTCTTAATCAGGAACAATTCTTGAATCAGTTAATGACTTCTCCAACCTGGATGCAGTATATTATTAGACTGATGAGTCAACGGGCTCGTCATATGACTGACTATATTATTGCCCTAGGACAATGGGCAAGATTGATTATTAATGGTAAATACGACGAAGTGCTTGAGGAGCTTAAGGAGATCGAAGTTGAAGGAGATAAGGCGATCGCCGCTGTAGCCGACTCCCTTAAACAAATGGTCAAAGCGGTACGAGAAAGGGAGGAACATCTACGTCAGGAAGTTAGCGAACTAAAAATACAAATTCAGATTGACCAAGAAAAACGAGAGCAGAGTGTCAAGGAAATTACTGATACAGACCGTTTCGAGGTGCTACTGAAGCGTGCTGAAAAACTCAGGCAATCTAAGAAAATATAAATTACTTTTAAGTTTAAATCCTCTTAGTCTCTAGTACTATTAGAACAGAGACTCTTCTTTTTTTGGTTAAAAGTTTTATGCCCAAAATTATTTGTACTCACTCTTATCGGGGTGGAACTGGTAAGTCAAATTCTACAGCCAATCTAGCAGCAATTGTTGCTGGTCAAGGCTTTCGAGTTGGTATAGTAGACACAGATCTTCAATCACCTGGTATTCATGTTCTGTTTAAGCTTAAAGAAGAAAAAATGGAACATACTCTCAACGACTTTCTTTGGGGTCGTTGTTCAATTTTGGATGCAGTCAATGATGTTACTGCTACACTTGAAAATCAAATAACGAAAAATAGCAAACTTTATTTAGTTCCTTCAAGTGTCAAAGTCAATGATATTTCCCGTATATTGCGTGAAGGGTTTGATGTAGAACTACTTTTTGATGGGTTTCAAACTTTAATTAAACAACTTGAGCTTGATTATCTTTTCCTCGATACTCATCCTGGATTGAATGAGGAAACACTTCTTTCTCTAACACTCTCTGATATTGTGTTAATTATTTTGAGACCCGATCACCAAGACTTTCAAGGAACTGCAGTAACTGTGGATGTTGCTCGTAAGTTAAAAGTTCCTCAACTGTTTTTAATGATCAATAAAGCCTTAACTCAATATAATTTTGAGCAACTACGTAAACAAGTTGAAAAAGTTTATGAGCTCCCGGTAGTTGGGATAATTCCTGAGTCCCCGATCATGCTCAAATTTGCTAGTAGAGGGATATTCTCGCTAAAATATCCCAATCATGCCGTAACTCAAGTATTAGAGAAAGTTGCCCAACAGATTATGAGTTAAAAACATGAATTTATCTCACGGGTTGCCCATTTTTTGAGTGAGTGCGCTTCATCTTTGCTGATTGTGTTCTGCAGCTATGAGTTAAAATCTAAAATTAAACTGGCATTATGATTACTTCACCTGTAACCTTTCCAATTAAAACCCTCAGCCTATCTCCTGGCAGTCACGTTATGATTGAAGATGTTAGCTGGGAGGAATATGAAGCCTTGCTAGAGGAATTGGGAGCAGACCGCCTGATTCCGCGCATTAATTACTGTCATGGAACCCTAGAACTCATGTCCCCCCTACTCGCCCATGAACGTCCTAACCGCATCATTGCCTATATTGTTACTACGATTTTAGATGCTCAAAATAGAGACTGGGAGGATTTTGGCTCAACCACTTTTAAGAAACCTAAGCAGGCTGGTTTAGAACCAGATACCTGTTTTTATATTGAAAATGCAGCACGAGTTCGCAATCACCTTCGGATGGACATGGCTGTCGATCCACCCCCAGATTTAGCGATCGAAGCTGATGTCACCTCGAAAACTACTCTGGAAGCCTACGAAGTGATTGGAGTACCAGAAGTCTGGATCTATGAAAATGGTAAACTAAAGATTTATCTTTTGCAGGCAGATGACTATGTTGCAACAGCAAACAGTCTGATTTTTCCTGATATAAATGTAATCGAAATAATACCTAACCTCGTACAGCAGGCATTTCAGAAAGGAACTAGTCAAATGCTGCGGGAATTTCGCCGTTCAAGAAGCAGACAATGGCTAACATATTTTAAAAAATAGATAGCCTAGAGCAAATAAAGCAGCTACACTTAACCCTAAACCTAAATGAAAACTAAAAGGTTTGAACTCAAATTTAACTAAATGATTGCCTTGAGAGACAACTACACCCCTTCCTAAATAGTTAGTCACAAATAGCTTAGTTTTTTGACCATCAACTGTAGCTTGCCAGCCGGGATAATAAGTATCACTTAACACCAAAAAAGCAGGAGATTGAGAGTTAGTTTGTATCTCTATAGTCGTGGGAGTATCGTCTATCATCTTTACTTGGGCTTGCCGATCAAATTCGGAAACCTGAAAATCTAAATCTTCTTCGATTAAAGCCATTTGATGAGGCTGATAAACCCTCCGATCTGGTAGATAAGAAGTGCGAATAGCATTGAGGATCTCCTCTGGTTTCAAGGTAATTACTTCAGGCACTAACCAGAATCGAGGTAGAGCAGATTTATTTTCATAAATACTGGTTTCATTAATATCTTCGACATGATGCCAGCGTAATCCATCCGATAATAAACTCTCTACCTCATTAAGAGGATAAGATACTTGTTGTTGTTGATTAATCAGAGTAATTTTCTTAATACTCAGACTAGCTCGGGGAGCCACATACTCTAATTGAATATTTTTCAGTTTGCCGAGATTTTCTAGAGGTACTATACTCAAATATTGGTTCCCATCAGCAGAGGTTTTAAAAATATTTTCTGCTTTGCCATGCTTTACCAAAGGACGTATATTGCTATCATCGTAAGCTACTTCTGAGGTATCGCGTCCTGCTTTTAAGGTTTTGGTCTCTACATTTCCCTGTAAATCAGTGGTAGTAATCCGCAAAACATCTGTATTATCCAACATATCAGTAGAACATGCCAAAAAATTGACGATGGCGATCGCATCAGCTTTTACAGGTTTGGAGATAGGATAATTTACTTTGGTTATTTTATGTTGATCTGCGGCGCACTCTCTACCCAAATGAATTTGTAGATCTTTTTCAGCCCACAAAATACCATTTTGCTCTTGAAAGTCTGATTGTTGTAATCTTCTCATAAACACATAACGAATCGCCATCAAATTAAAACTTTGGTTATGGGTTTCAGCCCAACTAGAATTTTGAACTGTACCAGAGGTATCAACATTTAAAAATTCAGTATATCTTTTGAAATTTAAAGGATTATAACTACTGGCATTAGGAACTTGCCATACTCTTGATAAATTAGGAAGGATATCTTCCGTTTTTCCTAAGATGCCTTCTAAGGAGATCATCCTCTGATTTTTAGCTCTTAAAATCTCTCTGTATTTGATAGCATAAGGATGGTTTTCTGCCTGGATAAATTCATAACTTCCTGATTGCTCTTTCCAAGCAAAAAAATAGCCAAAGCTGCTTAAATCTATAATTAATAAACCAATAATTACTAGATAAATTAATTTAATTTTATTAAAATTAACTACTAGAGTTAGAACTATTGTTGATAGCAAAAATATCGTAATCGGGATAGCTAAAGCTGGATTATGGCCAAAACTTAAAATTTTATTGACTTCCAAGTTTTGATGAGAAATTATGATTGGTTTGATAGAGATATGGATATATAACCATAAAACGACAATTATGGCCGTAAAAGCGCCGATTACTTTGATTAATAAACTTTGAGTGACTCTGTTACTTTCTAAAGATTTAACCCCTAGTGAAGCTAGAACACTTATGGCGATCGACATCTCACAAAAGTGACGGGCTAAAGCACGAAACTTGCTGTAAATGGGAAGATGATAAGTTAACCATGCCAGAGGCGTAGATGCTCCAAAAGCAAGTAATAGAGATAGAATCGCTATCACTAACCAAAATTGAGCTATGCTCTGTTTGCGATGGCTGATAAACCCAATTACTGCCAAAATTAGGCTTAAAATCCCTATATAGCCCGTAGTATCGGTTAAGGTCCAACTGCCAAAGTAGGGTGTAGGATATAATTGGGCATAACTGCCACCAAAAAAATAAGGAAAAATCATTTTCACTATTTCTTGGGGAGGCAAAGAAAAGGTTGTATAAAAATTAAAACTAATCTTATCTCTCGTCCCGAAACTTGATAATTCTAACATCGGGATAATTTGCACAGAAGCAAGAGTTATACCCAGAATAAGAACTAAGCCACTTATTTGATAATATTTGATGGTCTTGCTCGGTGCTTTGATACCTAAGATAAGAACATATAAAAAAATCAATCCTAAACTATAAGCTGTAATTTGGGGATGTCCTGCTAAGATATTCAAACTAATGGATATAACTCCCAAAAGAAACCAGAGTTTGCTAATTTTATGTCTGAGTTTTTCCAGTGCCCACAGAGATAAGGGCAACCAAGCGGCACCATGAATCATGTTGGTATGTTCGATGTGAGCAATCATAAACCCACTCATGCCATAAATAATTCCTCCACACCAAGCAGCTAACCGAGATTGGGTAATGGTATGGATATAGCCATAGCTAAAAAAACTAGCTAAGATATAGGCCGAAATTACGAATAGATTCCAAGCTATGCCAGGACTAGGAATTAACCATTGTAATAAATGGGAAAGGGGATACCAACTAGCAATTTGAGGATCGGCTGCGGCTGGAAATCCCCCCTGCAAGGCATCTGTCCACAGAACTTTAGGGACAAGAAAGCTAGGTAAATTGTACAGTAAGTGGTCACTACCTACCAGAAAAATTTTGCCTTGCAAAATAACTGGAGAAAAAAACAAGATGTAGAGAATAACAAAAAAAAGAAAACTTAATATGTAATGAAACTTGATATTTTTAATTACTGATTGACCCATAAATTATAATTATTTAATTATTTAGATATTTACCTATTAAGTTAAGTTCATAAGAGCATAGAAAGAAAAGTATCAAAGACTCTAACTTTGCCCCCTAAATCCCGTCATGGGATTTGTCAAGACTAGAGGGTAAAGGATGGGAAGTGTGGGTAAGCCATTTTGCATTTAAGCTTAGATAGAGTAAAACTCTGGGGTTAAATTACAGCAGTTTTCATTTATTTAGACCACACTTTGTCTTTTTCTTTGCGCCTTTGCGCGAACTAAAAAAATATAGTTCATTTACCTGAGAAAAAAGTAATGATTTAATGATATCATTAAATGCCAATAGCTCAAATACAAAAACTCTGAATCAAGAAACCAAATATGGACCCTCAAATATATGTAGAAATGGCAGGTATAGAAGATAAACATTGGTGGTTTGTTGCCCGGCGCAAAATTGTTAATAAAATAATTAAGAATCTTGCTTTACCAAAAAATACTCAAATACTGGAAGCAGGCTGTGGTACGGGAGGCAACTTATCTATGTTATCCTGCCATGGTGATTTGTATGGGATGGAATTAGATGAATTAGCACTTGATTTTGCTTTTAACCGTCAAATATGTCCGATTTTACCTGGTAAGTTACCTAATGAAATTCCTTTTGAAAACTGTAACTTTGATCTAGTTGTTTTATTAGATGTACTAGAACATCTAGAAAAAGATTTAGCTTCTTTACAAGCATTAAAATCTAGAATAAAGCCGGGGGGTTGGTTATTAATTACCGTACCGGCAAAATCATGGCTTTGGAGTGAACATGATGTACTACATCACCACTATAGAAGATATGTGAGAAGTAGTTTGGTAAAAGTTGTTAAAAGTGCTGGATATGATGTATCTTATGTTAGTTATTACAATTTTATTTTGTTTCCTTTAATTGCTATAGCTAGAACGCTACAAAGATTTTTTCTCAGTAAATCAAACCAAAGCAAATACTTAACTGTGCCATCGTCATTGATTAATAATTTACTGACCAATATATTTGCGAGTGAGCGGTTTTTTATAGGTAATCTTTATTTTCCTTTTGGGGTATCATTACTGTTGTTAGCTAAAAATAATACATAGCCTAAAGCAAATAGAGAAGCTAAACTTAGCCCTAAACCTAAATGAAAACTAAAAGGTTTGAACTCAAATTTAACTACATGATTTCCTTGAGGTATCACTAAACCCCTTCCTAAATAGTTAGTCACAAATAGCTTAGTTTTTTGACCATCAACTGTAGCTTGCCAGCCGGGATAATAAGTATCACTTAAGACTAAAAAAGCAGGAGATTGAGAGTTAGTTTCTATCTCCATAGTCGTGGAAGTATTGCTGACCATTTTTGCTTGGGCTTGCCGATCAAATTCGGGAACCTGAAAATCTAAATTTTCTTCGATTAAAGCTACTTGACGAGGCTCATAGACGCTTTGATCTGGCAAATAAGAAGTGCGAATAGTATTGAGAATCTCTTCTGGTTTCAAGGTAATTACTTTAGGTACTAACCAGAGTCGAGGTAGGGCAGATTTATTTTCATAAATACTAGTTGCATTAATATCTTCTACATGATGCCAGCGTAAGCCATCCGATAATAAACTCTCTACCTCATTAAGAGGATAAGATGCTTGTTGTTGTTGATTAATAAGAG
>JAAUYA010095306.1_pt1 | contig 12280 bp, 23 predicted proteins | sample 7278161 | NCBI WGS metagenome assembly JAAUYA01 (sample SAMN14350120, study PRJNA611818) | marine sediment metagenome | isolation source: surface marine sediment (3m) | place: French Polynesia: Moorea | collected 2018-08
CTTCATGTCGCCGCCTTCACGAGCGCGCGGATGCTCGCGAGCAGCACGGCCTGAACCGTCGACTCCAGGGCTTTGACCTCCCGGAGTCGAGCGTACTCGGAGATGAGCGACGCCTGCCGCTTCGCCGACGCCAGCGCGCGCCGCGACTTCGACGTCGACCCGGACGCTCGCAGCCGTACGGCCAGCGCGCCGACGCCTGCCAGCTCAGCAAGCCAGCGCTTGAGCCGCGCGTCTTCGGAGTAGCGCACCTTCATGTCGCGCAGGTGTTGCTTCAGCACGCCGAGGATGATGTCGGCGTACTTGGCCTCTTCGACTTCTCGTGTGGTCATCTCTCTCAGCACTCCTTACTCCTCGGTCCACTTCACTTCGGCGTTGGTCTCGATGCCGAATGCGGACTTCAGCCACGGGTCGGTGCCTGAGACGTCGTGGATCGCCGCGAGCCCGGCGAACTGGATCTCGACGATCTCGTAGTCGTCGCAGTCGCTCCATCCAGGCAAGTCTTGTACGCGAGTGAACAGCGCGTCGGCGACATCGATCGAGTTGAGCGTGTACTCGCAATAGTTGTACTTGTTGTTCTCCTCCTGTGGCAAACACGGCTTCGGGTGCTCGTTCAACTTCCACGCGACGCCCATGCTCTCGGAGCGGTCGCAAGTGGACCAGTCGCTCCACTCTTCTGTCGGCACCAGTACCGTGGTGTGGTTTTTGAACTTGATCCGCCAGGACGAGTAATCCTCGTAGATCTTGAACGTGAACCACTGCCACTGCAGGAAGCCCCAGCACGCACCCGGGCAGATGTTGCCCTCGTGGTCTTGTGTCCCTTCGAACCACACCTTGACGTCGACGTCCATGACGTCGTTGTCCAGCTCTTGGAGGGTGAACGTCGGGTGCTCCTCTCCGAACGCTGCGGAGTCGATGCGGTATAGCGTAGAGAACACTGAGGCCGCGTCCTCGTCCTCGCATTCGGTGGCATACCAAAACGCTTGCGAGCGTCCGGAGATGTTGTCTTCGAGACAGAGATCCCAATCGGCGCAGTCAATGTCGAAGTCGACGTTGTCCATCGTCGAGTTTTCGGACGTGCGTGCGGCCGGGAGGTTCTGGTCGCTGACGTCGTTGCACGGGTCGGCAGCCAGCAAGCACATGGCGATGAGGGACGACGGCACGGGGGCCGGCGCAGGTGTGGGCGGCGCTGTGACCATTCCCGTCGCCTCTTCGAGGATCGTCGTGATGATCTCGACTTCCTGAATGTAGAGCTTCCTCTCGGCCGGCGAGAGGCTCTCGTCGTTGTCGAGGTAGACCTGGTACTCCGGCGCGATGGCATCCCACGACGGCTTGATCGCGTCGGCGCGAATGTAGCCAGAGCATCCTGCGGCGACGAACAGCAGGGCGATGGCGGTGAGAGACAGAGCGAATCGTTGCATGGTGCTCCTCCTTCAGAGCGACTGAGAAACGTAGCTTACCAACTTCTTCCTATTGGGATTGGCGTCCCGAGTGGACCGAGCGCGAGCTTCACGAACTCCCACCCGTAGTTGTATACGAAGAGGATCGACGGGTACGTGTTGTTCTTCTTCTCCTCGCCGGTTGCAAGATCGATGAACCGCACGCGCGGGCTGTGGATTGGGACCATCGCGGTACACTCGCGGGAGAACAGCGCGTTCCACTTCGGCTGATCCCAGCGCGACGATGCGGCGAGCAGTAGGACGATGTAGTGCCCGTTGAAAGCCTCGCGCACTGTCTTCGCGATCCAGTCGTACATCGACTTGCCGTAGGGCGGGTTCACGAAGACGTGTGTGGGCCTCCCCTCGATGTCCCAAGCCTGCGTGAGCCCGTCCTCCTCTTTCGTGCACGAGTAGTAAGCTCTCGTCGGGTTGTTCATGGTCGTGCAGGGGTCGACCCCGATCCGCGCGTTGTCCTCGCGAATGTTGTCCTGCAGCGAGATAAGCTTGCGCACCGGCCCGAGGATCCGTTCCGGCGTGCCATACTCGACGGACTTGCACTCCTTATCGACGAGGTTTTTCTTCGCCACGACGTTGCTCCTTGAACTTTTCGAGTGCTTTCTGGCAGTACCAGCAATCTATCTCCGACTCGTCAACCTTGCGCGTCGAGACGCGGCGACCGCGGGCCGACACACGGCCGCACCCAGACGACGGGAACATCCACGCCGTCTCGGGCTCCTTGAGCCAATGGACCTTCGCGCGCTTGCCGCTTCCTATGTAGACGACGTGGATCTTCATTCCACCCCCAGCGCAGCGGCGAGCGCAACGAGCAGCGCGACCAAGAGGGTGTCGATGTCGGTCATTTCAGTACGGAGCCTCGTCGTCGGTGTAGTGGTCGGGAGAAAGGCCACGGGGCGGATCGACCTGCGCCCGAGCGTCCTCGCCCTCGGGTGCCACCCCTGCAGCTGGCTCGATCGCAGCCGACTGCTGAGGGGCCACGTCGTTCGTGGCTGGCGCAGGCCGATCGAGCCCTGCGTCCGGATGTTCGATGTCGAGGGGGAGCCCGATCGCGGCGTGCGCGGCGAGGATCCGCCGACGTCGCTCCTTGCCCTCGCGACTCATGTCACGGTGCCAGTCTCCCTTCGCGCCCTTGGGCGGCTTCCGCTTCTGGCGCTTCCGTCGCTCCTGGATCCGTTGCAGCGCGGTCCGCTGCCGGACCTCGCGCTCGTGACGCTTCTTGGCCTCGTTGCGGATGAACGCCTTCGACTTCTCGGTCCCGTCGCCAAGGACGCCGCGGAGCCACTCCAGGGTCTCGGCGTCGTACCGATCGCCGAACTTCGCGATGTGCTCGTCGTAGGTCGCGAGCGAAAGCCCGTCGTACCCGTTCGGATCGATCAGCCGCTCCAGGCCCTCGGTTGAGTTCTCCGGGGACTTGTCGCCCGGACGTGGCAGGAGCCGGGTTTGAGGCTCAGCGTCGCTCTGAGGCGATCTCTCGGCGTCTGACAGGACGCTGGGGTTTGCCCGTAGAGCTTGGAGGATCGAACCTGGGCTGGGGCGGTACTCGTCGTCCCGGTTGAGCAGGGCATCGTGGAGGACCGCCACCACGGCGTCGATCGGGTAGCAGCTGAGCCCGTCGATGAACGCCTCGGCCAGCTGCTCGGATAGCTCCTGCTGGGGCCAGAGCTGGCGGTAGCACTTGATCGCGTGGAGCCGCTCATCGTCAGTCCACGGCATGGGGGATCTCCTTCACCACGTTCCGATTGACGGCGACGAGAATCGCCTCGGGGGTCGTGGCCTTGAGCAGGCCGGGCGGGATCTGGCCGGTTTCGACCTGACGTAGAGCCGCCCGAAGCCTCTCTTTCAGCTCGGGATCGCTGGTCCCGGCGATTGCGGTCACCAGCTCCCCGCGGATGTTCGAGCGCTCCTTGGCGGACGGCGCGACGCGATCCTCCTCGTCTCGCGTGCGGTAGCTGCCTTCGAGGAACTTCTCCAGGTTGCGGCAGCCCTTCTGCCAGAGCCACCAGAACGTGAACCAGGACTTCTCGACGAAGAACGGCGCGGTGCGCCGAAGCTCCTGGCAGACGGCGTCCCGCAGCTTGTGGCGCTTCGACTCGTTCGGCTCGTAGGTGTAGATCTTCTTCCGGGCGTCAGTCGCAAGCGCCGTGTTCGGCTCGCGGGCGACCGACTTCGCCCCCTTCGTCGCCGCGGCGTCGTTCCACATTCGCGCCCAGAGCGACCACTCCTCCTGGTCGACCGACCGCTGCCTCTTCGGCTGCTTCCCGCCCCCGCCGCCGGCCCCGTCGGTGGCAAGAGGATGCGAAGCATCCTCATCTTCTTTGCTATCGGATGAGGATGAGGATGAGGAGTCATCGGGGTTCTCATTGGGCGCCCCATTGCCCCACCTACTGGCGGCCCCACGCTTTCCGCTATCCCTGGCCTCGTTCGAGATCCACTCTTCTCGTAGTATCTGGGCGTGCAGCTTGGGGTTACGACGCCGGCCGTCGGCGCACGCGGGAAATTTCACGTTTAGCACTGTGTCACACAGCGATGGGTACCTCCCTGATCTCAGCTTTGCCCAAGCTGTGATGCACCGTCGATCATCTGGGAGCCCCTCGGCGCCCAGCTGGCGCTGCCGCATCAGCAGCCGCAGGTAGGCCAGTTCCATGTCCGGGGAGAGCGCGTCGACGAAGGGGCACGAGAGGTAATCGTCGACCCAGAGGTGCAGGGCGATCGGTTGTTTCGCCATTACAGGTCGTCCTCCGGAACGCCCCTGAAGAGGACGGAGTGCGGCCCGAGAACTCGGTCCAGTTCGGCCCGTGCGGCATCGATCTCGGAGATCAGATCGGATAGTTCGATGCACGCCTCGCCGAGCGCTTCGCGGTTCTCGCCTTCCCACGCCTTCACGACGGCTCGGGCTTTCTCCAGCAGGGGAGCGTCTTTGTTGGTCCCGTACATCACACCGCCTCCGTCGCCGACGGCCCGACGGCCCACGGGTCGAACTGCGAGAGCTTGAACCCGCCGCCGTCCTTCTTCCGCTTCTTCTCGACCGCGAAGAACCTGAACTCCGGGTACAGTTCAGCGGCGACGCGGATCTTCGCCTTGGCGTCGTCGCGCCAGTGGCCTTTGGTCTCGTGCAGCTCGACCCGCCCGTCAGGGAGTTCAATCCAGAAGTCCGGCATGTACCAACACTGGTCCCCTAAGCGCAGCTTGACCGCTTCGAAGCGCCACTTGTGGATCTGGTTCGCCTCGGCCTGCGCGGTCAGGAGCCGGGCGTACTCGTACTCCAACTGGTTCATCCGCTTCGGCTGGAGTGGCCGGCGGGCCGTGAAGAGCAGTGAGTGAGGCACGATCACCACGTCTCGGAGCTTCATCCCGCACTCTGGGCAGCGGAAGTCCTCGCCGTCGTACTCTCCGGACCACCCGCACGGGACGCACTGTGCCCTGTATCTCATGCCACCGGCCTTCCTTCCTTTCGGCTCATCGAGTAGTACGCGCGTTCCAGCTCGACGCGGACGTATTCGTGGCTGCAGCCCAGCACCTCGCCCGTCTCGGAGAGGGTCTTGGCGCCGGTCCCGTCGAAGCCGTAGTGGATGTCCACCACGCGACGGTATCGCGGCCTCAGCTTGTCGAGGCAGTTGGCGACGGCGTCGGCGTCGTCGATCACGTCTTGGTCTGAGCGGTCCGGGATCGCCGTCTCCTTCCCTCGCTCGATCCGTTCCTGGATCCGCTCCTTCTGCGCGTCGTAGAGCTTCTCCGTGTCCCTGACGCCTCGGGTTGGCCGGTGAATCCGGCGGTTGATGTAGTCCAGGATCGCGCCTCGAATGCACCTGACAGCGTAGGTTGAGAGCGCCTCGTCGCGCGCCGGGTCGTAGTGGTCGACGGCGTGGATCAGCGCGAGATACCCCTCCTGCCGGCAGTCGTCGTAGTGCCCGTTCGGGATCCTCGACCACCCCAACACGTAGCCGACGAGCGGCGCGTTTTCGAGGACGATGGTGTTTCGATCTTCCGTCCGTAACACGGCTTCCCTCCACTCTCTTTTCGGTCGTGACGCGCGAGGACGGTACACCTTTCGACGCCATTCGTCAATCGAAAACTGTAGAATCGGGACGAAACTCGTTGACCGCTGACGACTACCGGGCGATACTGGTGGCACTATGAACGAGCCACGAGAGAACAACGGCAGCGCGCCGGCTGTCGACGACGAGAAGCCCCGGCGCCCCCTGATGAGCCGCAAGGAGGTCGCCGAGTACCTGGGCGTTCACCGGCAGACGGTGGCGGCTCTCCAGGAGGACGACGTTCACCCCCTCCCGTTCCTGCTGGTCGGCGGGCAGTACCGCTACCGGCCCGAGGAGGTCGAAGCGTGGGCAGAGGACGCCGCGGACGCGAAAGACGTCTGATCGGCGAAGGAAGGAAGCCATGGGCGACGAGGACAAGAAGCAGGTCATTTTCCCGGGCCGCGCGGCGTACGAGCTGTGGGCCGAAACCAACTGCGCGCAGTGTTCAAAGGAGACGCCGGACGCCGAGACGTTCGACGATTTCCAGTGTGCGTTGGAGCGCGCGATCGCGATGGCGGTGTACGATGTCCCGGTGCCGAGAGACCTGGCGAAGCGGCTGCGGTGCGATCGTAACGGCACGCCGGCCCCGGGTTGTCAGGAGAGGGTTCCGAAGTAATGGATAAGCTACTTCGAGGAGGCCAGGGCAAGAGAGCGCACGACGTCGAGGAGATCACCTCGGCCACGACTTGGATCTTCATCGCGCTCGTCGCTCTGCTCGCGGTCGCGACCTTCGTTGCGTACGTCTGCAACAACGGTCCATTCAAACCGGCTCCCTCCCCACCATCAGGGAGCCCGGCTTCTTTTCTGCGTCGAGGCGGCGTCTTCACTTCCGTCGCCTCGGCCTTTCAACTGCAGCACGAAGTGTCGGGCGTGGAGAGCGGGCGGCAAGGAACCCCTCGCTGCGGGTTCGAATCCCGCCCCGATGCTTTTCCAACAGCCCATACCCCCATCTCTTGGCGCCGGCCGGGAAGTCCCGGTGCGTACGTGGCGGCTGCGATGCTGTCCCGGCGCCATTTTGAAACTGGAACTGGCAGCACGGCTCTCGAAGTCGGCGGCCTGCGTCGCGAGGCGCGGGAGGTTCCTTTCGCGTTCGTCAGCTGCCCATCGACGCGGCGTGAATCCGGCACGGTACGGCTGGCCGACACCTGGCGAGGCCAATTCCCCGGAGAAGTGGTGTGACAGCCCGGAGAGACGGGCACCTTTTTTGACATCGAACGTGGTGGATGGACGAGAGCCCCTTAGCTGGGGAGTGAAGGAGCGACGCCGGCCTGGATGCTGAAGAGGGAGAGGCGGGCCGGCTGTCGCGATTCACCGAGCATTCGCATGCGGTTACTACACTACTGAGCAAATCACCTCCATACGATCGGGCGTAGCCGATCGGCACACCACTCAGAGTCCCGGTTGCCGCCGGGAGTCACCGTTGAGCGCCCACCGGAACAGCGCTGGCCGGTGAGCGGTGAGCAAAGGAAGCGCAGCAGGAGGTTCCGACGACGGGCTGATTACCGAAAGTCCAACCACTGATTTCCACCATGGGCGGGGGCTGGCGTTAGAGACTCCTGCGTCAGCCCTCGTTCTTTTCGAGAAGAAGCCATGAGCAACTCTGCAGAGTACACCAAGGAAATCGATCACGACCCGTTCGGGCCGTCGTCGATCGAACGCCGGAAATACTGTCCAGCATCCGCCAAGGCAGAGGAGGGGATGCCCAAGGCCAAGAGCGACGCGGCGTCCGAGGGGACGCTGTGTCACGGCGCGACGGCCGCCAGGCTGTTGCACGATCCGCTGGCCAGCTTCGAGTTGAACGAAGAGCAGGAAGACGCCGTCTCGCGCGCTGTCGAGTTCGCCGAGGACGTATCGTTGATCCTCGGCAATGAGCCGGAGTACCTCATCGTCGAGGAGACTTTGAAGCTCTCCGACGAGGACGGCAAGGTCGTCACGTTCGGCACGCCGGACTACGCCGCGATCGACCTCGACGGCAATGCCGCCGTCGTCAACTTCAAGTTCGGCCGCGCCGATCTCCGCGAGTCTGCCGCCACGATGCAGATCATGGAGGAGCTGGCGATGGTGCTCCAGCGCACCGGCGGCGACATGGCCACCGGCTGGATGTTCTGCGCCCGCACCGGCGAGCAGCCGCGCGCCGAGCTGGCGAAGGAGCAGATACCAGCGGTCATCCGTGCGATCAAGAAGATCCAGGAGGCCGCGAACGATCCGAACGCCGAGTACCAGACTGGCCCACATTGCCAGTATTGCCGCGCTCTGGGCGTTTGCCCGGCGACGCAGGACGAGGCGGAGAAGGCTGTCGCGCTCGTCGAAGACCTCGGCGAGCTGACCGAGAAGACGGTCAAGGCCGAGATCATGTCGTGGCACGTCGACAAGATCAAGGCCATCGTCGGGAAGCAAAAGCTCCTGGAGTGGGTCGCCGCGTCGATCAAGTCGCGCGCGCTCGACATCCTGAAGCAAGAGCCGGACGCGATCCCCGGCTGGGAGCGCAAGTCGATGAACGGAACGCGCTCGTGCAAGGAGGGGCCGCGCGCGATCTTGGAGTGCATCGATGACCTCGTGTCGCCCGGCGAGGTGCTGGAGAGCTGCACGGTCAGGGTCGCGGACGTTGAGAAGGCGTACGTCGCCAAGTGGCGAGAGAAGCACGGCGAAGGGAAGCGCGGCGAGATCAAGGCGGCGAAGGCGGCTTTCGTCAGCGCCACCGAAGGCGTCGTGAAGCAGGGACAACGACATTCGCTGAAGAGGACCAAGGAATGAGCCAGCTGCCCGCACTGATCGAGAAGATGAAGCCAGAGTTCGAACGGGCTCTGAGCAAGCAGATAGACGTTGAGCGGTTCGCACGGATCGCGCTGACGTCGTTCCGCAGGACGCCAGCTCTAACTCGTTGCGACCCGAATTCGATCCTCGGCGCGTTGATGACGTGCGCCCAGCTGCGCATCGAGCCGGATAGCGTGATGGGCCAAGCGTACCTCGTGCCGTACGGCAAGGAGTGTACGCTCATCGTCGGCTACCAAGGACTGCAAGAGCTGGCGCGACGCTCCGGCGACATCGCCGACATCTACGCAGAGGTGGTCTACGAGGGTGACGAGTTCGAGGAAACGCTCGGGACGAACCGCGGGCTGCACCACAAGCGGACGCCTCGCACCAAGTACGGCGAGGAGCACGTCACCCACGCCTACAGCGTCGTGGTCTTCAAGGACAAGGACGCGCCACCGTCTCACAAGGTGCTCACGCGCGATCAAATCGAGCGCATCCGCGTGCGCTCGAAGGCCGGATCCAAGGGTCCTTGGAAGACAGATTGGGAGGAGATGGCAAAAAAAACCGTCTTCAGGAACCATTCGAAATGGATCCGCAAGTCGCCGGACCTGCGCGAGGCCATCGCCCTGAACGACGCGGCGGAGTTCGACTTCGGCAAGAAGGAGGAGCTTCCGGTTCAAGACTTTCTCGTCGAGGACATCACCGAGACGAAGCCGATGGAAGCGCACGAGCCGATGCCCGACGGCAGCCAAGGTCAGACGGTCGTCGACGAAGAGGGGCGCCCGCACGCCGTGCCGCCCCAGCAGGGCGCCTACGTCGACCCGAACCCGACGCGGGCCGAGGTGGGCCGGAGCGCAGCCGACGGACCGGACGACCGCCTCGATACCGGCAGCCAGCCGTTGGCCGATCCTGGTCCCGACTGGGGTGAGAAGGTCGACCCGTTCGCCGGCATGGACTCGCAGCGTGAGACGCTGATCGCCGCGGCCGAGCAAGCTGGCCTCGAAGGCGCGCGCGACATGACGACGAAGCACCTGAAGGCGTGGCTGCGGGAGCGCAACCTGTGAGCGACTATCCGCTCTACGACGGCCGCCTGCCGCGTGTTGACGAAGAGACGTCGGGCGAGGCTGCCGACAGCCACAAGGACAAGGGAGCCTCGCTCCGCCTGTTGATACTGCGTTACGTCGATTCGTTGGGGGCGGCGGGCGCGACGTGCGACGAGGTGGAGGTGCATTTCGGGCTGAGGCACCAGACGGCCTCGGCGCGTCTGTGCGAGCTGCGACAGTTGGGCATGGTCGAGCGGCCCGGCACCACACGCCCGACTCGATCGGAACGCAAGGCAAAGGTCCACGTCGCGGCGGGCAGGTTGAAGCCGCGACAGTTGGAGTTCGGGGGATGAAAAGAACGACCCCCGGTATGCCGGCCGGGGGTCGCTCTCCGAATCTACGCAGGGCTGGGATTGTACGCGCTACGGCTCTTCGGCGAAAGCCTCCTCGGCGAGTAGCTCAGAGACCGCGTTGCCGAACCGCTGGCGCAGCATGGCGCCCACCTGGCGGCGCTTCTCGTCGAATTGCGGACCTCGTGGCCATTGAGCCTCGAAGCGCTCCATGGCGACCTCGAAGGCGCCATCGATCGCCTCGGGTATGTTCTCGCGCCGAGGGATCACGTACGCGCCGTGCCACTCCTCGTCGCTCCTGACGGTCGTGAGGTAGGACAGCGCGACGACGTATCGCCCGTCTCGAAGCTCGAAGAGTTCCAGCTCGAAGTGCTGGCGCGCTCCGTCGCGCTCGGTGGATGCCGTGGCGATGCTCTCGCCGGTGACGTGCAGCGGGGGCTTCCCGGTTCGTTGGAGTAGGGTCATTCGTTGTTCTCCAGCGTCTTCCTGGCGCAGTCCTTCCCGAAGGGGAAGCATCCCTGGCTCTCGTCGACAGGGACGCTGCCCAGCTTGTGCCACGTGCCGTGCAGCATGTTGAGTTCCAGCCAGACGGCTTCGCCGGGCTTGAGGATCTTTCCGCAGCGCTCGCAGTAGGTCTCTCCGTCGGTCATTCGTCGTATCTCCCGTTGACGATCGCGCCGTTCGCCGTGATCTCGGATTCGTCGATCAGCTCGACATCGCCGGGCGCCTGAATGGCGCATGACATGCTCAGCGTGGCGCGCGCCCCGGCCTCGTTCTCTGCGATGATGGCCGTGTAGTTGAAGCCGAATCCGAAATGGCTGTGCGCGAAGAGGTAGAGCCGCATCGGGGCTGGTTGGTCGGTCACAGTTCCACCTTCCTTTTCAGGTTCTCGATGTCGGGGGCGGGGTAGAGACTCACCGGGCCGATGACAGGACCCGTGTAAACCTCGCCGATGGGCAGGCCCTTGTCGTCGATCTCTTGACAGCTCTCGGCGTCGATCTTGCGCCAGAGGCGGTGTTGATTGGCTCCGTGGAAGAAGAACGACTGCCCGGGTTCGATCTCGTCGAACGTCATCAGTACACTTGCTCCGGGTCGGTCGGGTAGTAGAGCCGCGGGACGTCGTCGACCTGGTTCTCCGGCGCGAAGTCGAAGAACGCCTTGATGCCCGCGGTCATCACCAGCGCGAACAGCACCAGCGTGAGCACGAGTATCACCATGTTTAGGAACGAGTCGCCTACGCCTTGCGGCGTGTCGTCTTGCTTGGGCATCAAATCATCTCCTTCTCTTCGATGGGGCCGGGTTCGAGCAGCTTGCGCAGGACTTCGATGCGGCCCTTGACACGGGCGCGCGCCATGCGGATGCCAGCCTCTTCGAGCGGCGGCACCCCTGCAGCAATCGAGCCGGTGAGCGTATCGAGCTTCGCGCGCTCCTTCTCCAGCCGTTCGTGCAGCCAGCGCAGCGGTACGAGTCGTTGAGTCTGGCTCATCTCTCTTCACTCCTCATCCAAGAGCATCGACAGGCACCAGCCGCCGACCGTGACGACGATGCAGAAGCAGACCAGTATCGCTATCATGCTTCGTACGCCTCCGGCCTCTGCAGGACGTTGGTTGAGAACGTGACGAGGGGGTTCCTCTCACAGTCGAGCACGACATCGGCGTAGTGCTCGTCTACAGCCTCGATCGTCCCGAGGCAGCGTTCCGGCAGTCCGTCGATCCACTGGCGCCGGCTGCCGTCGTAGGCTCTGCCGTATGGCTTGACGGCGACTCGATCGCCCTTCTTCCAACGCTTCATCGCAGGTCTTTCGCTCCGTTCGCTATCTCGTGTTGGATCATGGCCAGGGCGCCGACGATGGCGGTCCGGGCTTCGATGCTGTTGCACCGTCGACGGGAGATGCACCCGAAGACGTAGCCGCAGACGTTGGCTACGGCGTTGATGGGGTCGTCGGTCTCGCTCGCCAGGTCGTTGAGTTGATCGGCCAGCTTGCCAAGCCTGGCCTCGGTGGCCTTCGCGTCGGTGGTCATGCGAATATGTACTCGATTGCGGAGTGGGGCGTGATGAGCGTCGAGCCCTCCACCATCTCGTTGATCGCCTTGCCCGCGTCGGGGCCGGGGCAGTCGACGCAGTTGGTTTGGAAACACTTCAGTTGCATCACTCGCCTCCTTCCGGTCGCTTGTGCTCCTTCGCGTCGGTGGTCATAGCGTCCACTCCCAGTGGTTCACGCCTTCGTCTCGGGCTTCGCGGATCATCGACTGGAGCGTCTCTTCTGCCGCCGAGCGCGCCGCCCAGTACGCCGCCGAGCGCGCCGCCGCCCCCGCCGCCTCCGCCGCCCACGCCGCCGCCGAGTCCGCCGCCGAGCGCGCCGCCCAGTACGCCGCCGAGCGCGCCGCCGAGCGCGCCGCCCAGTCCGCCGCCCAGTACGCCGCCCTCGCCGCCGCCCTCGCCGCCGAGCGCGCCGCCGAGCGCGCCGCCCAGTACGCCGCCGAGCGGTCTTCCCCTCGGCCTTTGAGCAGCCAGCGCAGCACGGCATCAGGCGGATCCCAAGCGTCGGCGACTGAGAGCGCCTCATGTCGGGCGAACGCGCGTAGCAGCTCGGTGGCGTCGAGCCGCCAGATGATCTTGCGCCGACTGCAGACGAGCTGGTCGTC
>JAAUYA010411653.1_pt1 | contig 12276 bp, 8 predicted proteins | sample 7278161 | NCBI WGS metagenome assembly JAAUYA01 (sample SAMN14350120, study PRJNA611818) | marine sediment metagenome | isolation source: surface marine sediment (3m) | place: French Polynesia: Moorea | collected 2018-08
CTTAATTTATATGGCTCAGCTAAAGAAAATCTTAAAAAGAGCCATCACGATCAACCAGTAGACGATCCTTATTATGTATGGTCGGGGAAATGCTTGAGTAACTGGGCAGCGACTTTTAGCCATAGCCGATTCCTTGTTGACTTGAGAGGAGCTGCCAAAATCAGGTGGCGGACAAAACAGTCTGGTTTCAGGAGATTGCACATCATCTTAAAACTTGAAGATGGCACTTGGTTGGTGAGCGCTCGAAGTGAAGGAGCGTCGAAAGACTGGAAGGTCAGTGAGTTTAACCTTATGGACATAAAATGGTACGCACTGAATATCGATACAATAACTGAAAGAGGTCAGCTTTCCTCTGCCGATCTTTCACGAGTCGATGAAATAGGATTCACAGATCTGATGAGAGGAGGGTTGAGTTCCGCTTCCTCTAGGCTAGACTGGTTCGAAGTCTATGGAAAACCTGTGGAAAGGTTGGAATCTTAGTAGATCCGGGATTTCTGAAATCCTTTATAATTGAAAAAACGAACCAAAATTAAATTCAATGATGGGAAGAAAGCTCACACGCCGAAAATTTGTCAAAACTGCTGCGGCTGCCAGCGCAACCGCTGTTGTTGTTCCCCATTTGAGTTTTAGGGGTTCGGACTCTTACGATTCCAAGCAACTGCCCACCAGGAAACTGGGAAAGACAGGAATAGAAGTTCCCCTCATAATTATTGGTTGTGGCAGTAGGTTTATGGCTATTCGGGATGAGGATAAGGCTCTTGAGTTACTCGAATATGCTCTGGAGCGAGGATTATATTACTGGGACACAGCAGCAAATTATAGAAACGACCAGATTTCTAGCGAGGAGCGTTTGGGCAAGTTGCTGAAAAATAGGAGAAAGGAAGTCTTTTTAGCCACCAAGGTAGCCGAACGAGATGGGGAAAGTGCTAAAAAGACTATTGAGAGAAGTTTGAAACGCCTTCAGACTGATTATATCGATCTCCTTCAAGTTCATTCTATAAAGTCTGTAGAGGATGTTGAAAATCTGGGCAAAAAAGGGAATGTCTTGGAAGTGCTGCATCAATATAAACAAGAGGGAGCGATCGCTCATATAGGTTTTACTGGGCATACTTCGGCTGAAGCTATGAAGAAGGCGGCTGAAATGTACGATTTTGATACCATGCTCATAGCGATGAATCATCAGCGTAAGGGACAGAGATTTGAGGAACAGGCAGTTCCAGCAGCAGGAAGTAAGGGAATGGGGATACTAGCCATGAAGGTGGTTCGACCAAGGGAAACGATCGAAAGTCTTAATCCCAGGGAGCTGATCGGCTATGCCCTGAGCCTAGACCATATTTCGGCAGCAGTGGTAGGGATGGATAGCTTGGCAGTCTTAAAAGATAACATCGACCTGATTCAGAATTTTAGGCCGTTATCGCCACCGAAAATGGAAGAAATCAGAGTTAGGCTGACACCTTTCTACAGACATGAGAAATTAGTTTGGATGGAGCCTTGGTATGAAGACGGAATGGATGTCTCATATGAGGTATAAAGGTTTGAAATTTATTCAACCAACCCTATTTACTTATTTCTTCTACAGAAACAGTAATTAGTCGATCGCTCTCGGGATCATAACTCACTATCACATCCCCTACTTTTAGTTGAGTTGTCATTCCCGTACCTGTTACCTCTGCTACAGGTGCTATTCCCTGTCCTACGATCATGACTATCCAAATGTCAGTATCAGCAGCAGCAACATTTACCTGTAAAGGCTCAACTGCTGTTACTACTGCTTCCTGAGGAGACAAAACCCAACCTTTGAGATAGCTATGATGATGACCACGAAGCACAAAAGTGTTTAACCCGTTTTCTCTGCCAAGATGAACCCGAATTTGAGCGTCAGTTTGCTCATCTCCGAGATTAAGTTGCCAAGTGTAACTATGGTTTTGTTCGTCTCTAATTTTATCTAAGGTTGTTAATACTGCTGTGTTGGAATTGTCGTCAAATTTAACTAGTAAGTGTCTTTTGACATCATTTACACCCAAACTAGTGTATTTTTCACCCCCATCAATAATGACATAACCTCCATCGGGATTCGATATAAACAACTCTCTGTTTCCTATGGTTCGCTGGTGAATTTGTGCTTCTCCATCGACCAAAAGAGCACTAAAAACAGCAGGATTGTCAAAAATTTTGCCTGGGCCGCCCATAAAACGGGTATTATAAGCCAATAAGCTAAGTTGAAAAGCTTCTGATTGATCCCAAGCATTGCCGTGACCTTCGGTATCTGCCATGATTGAAATCAGGATATCCTTTTCATCTTGCCAGCGACTGCGGAAAAAATAAGCTCCCCTTTTCTCATCACTAACTGCAGGAGGAAATATCCCCGTTGGATCGGCAGCAGAAACATTTTCTGGATAATAGATTAGGGACCAAATTGTTGCCCCTCGACGTCGCTCAAATTTTACTGTCGGCTTACCTGGAGCTTTGATTCCCGTATGGCGATCGTAGAAATAAAGATAGTAAGGCAGTTGAGATAAAGGAACCGATCCTAACAATAAACTAGCCCATCCCTCATCACCGATTCCTGAATGAGTCACTCCTGATTGAAGAAACTGTCTTTCACTATTCTCACCGCTCATAAATGCTCCCGCATACATAATCAGTTTCCAAAACTCTCTCACCACAAAATAACCTTCCACCTCAAAATCCCCTACACTACGCAGTGCGTAAATAGCAGGAAGGAGAAAAATACCAGCATAGCCATCATAACCAATACCCTCCTGAGAAAGTCCTAATTTACCATAGGCATTATATAAATGAGTTTTGAGCCATACTTTGAGCTGATAATACCTATTCTCTCGCTTTTGTTCTTCATATACCGCCAATATCATTACCAACTCAGCCCCACGACACACTGCTACCCAATTAGAAGCCATAGCTGTATTTACTAGATTAGGGTGGGTGTAGTTTTCCCAAGCATCAAGAGCAAGATTGATTTTCTGTTTAACATCATCCCGTTGTGCTTGAGTCCAACCGTGATATGCCCAATCATAAGCAATGGCAAGATTAAGTCCTACGGTTGCTCTAGAGAGCCCATAACTGGTGTCTGGAAGGCGGTTATCTGGATCCGGAACGTTATAAATATCACTAATAGCTGTATGAGCAATCTGAGCATATTGCCTATTATTAGTAATTAAATACATCAATGCAGCTTCTCTGGCTAAATAGGAGCGAGCGTAGTTCCAATTCCCATCATTTAGGCTAGCACCATAGACGCGCCAGTCTCTTTGGTTAACTCTTGTTTTAAGTGCTTTGAAAGCTTGCTGATGGTGAGAATTATGTACTTTTATTGCCTGTTTAATTTCTTCAACGCGCTGATAGGTGAGAAATAGACGAGGATGGAGTTTATTAGCTTGCGCTGGTAATGTTGCACCAAAAACCACTAGATAGCCAAATATACCCCATGCTAATTTGCTAAACATTGCCATCGTCAAAGGATTGTAGATTGTAGTTAGATAAAACAAACGATAGGGTTGAGCGATCATCTCGCACATTTTAGTAGGATTAGCGATCGCCGTTTCACCTCCATAACTTGATTCCCTTTATAAACGCAGTTTTCCTGAACAAAGGATGCCTCAGTAGTGTCAATTACAACCTGCCACTCTCGATTCTGTAGTGCATCAGGTAGAGTAAACTCAACTGTTTCTTCTTGAGCATTAAAACAGAGCAGAAAATCATCATCTTTAATCTCAGCAGAAATTGCTGCACCGTTCAAAAAAACACTGAAGGCACTAGCCGAATTTTCCCCTTCTTCCTCTATAATTTCATTACCATTGGCATTAAACCAACTAACCCCCCCCTTTTCTAACCAGTTGCGTTGGCGAAATACAGGATGTTGACGACGAAACTCAATAAGCTGGCAGGTAAACTCCAACAGAGCCTTATTTTTCTCCGTCAAATCCCAATTAAACCAGGAAATCTCGTTATCCTGACAGTAGGGATTGTTGTTTCCTTGCTGCGATCGCCCCATTTCATCTCCTCCTAACAGCAGGGGAACGCCCTGAGATAGCATGAGGGTAGTCAGAAAGTTGCGTTTCTGTCGCTCTCGTAACTGTAGCACCTCTGGGTCATCTGTCTCCCCTTCCACACCACAATTCCAGGAGTGGTTGTCCTTGGAGCCACTGTCTTCCTCATTGACCTCATTGTGCTTCTCGTTGTAGCTGACCAAATCGTTGAGGGTAAAACCGTCGTGGCAGGTAATGTAGTTGATACTGGCATGGGAGCGGCGGCCGTTGCTCTGGTATAGGTCGGGGCTGCCCGTAAAGCGGGCGGCCAATTCCTCTAGCTCGATCCCTTTACCTCGCCAGAAGTCCCGCATTCCATAGAGATACTCGCCATTCCACTCCGACCACAAAACGGGAAAGTTCCCCACTTCCGAGCAAGCTTCGGCCATCAGCTTCACTTGGGAGAGCACGGGATCTTGATGGATGATAGCAAAAAAGGATTGGAGAGGATCGAATTCGTGGTTTAAAACCTTGACGTTACGCCTCCTGCCACCACGCCATATTTCTACTTCCAGCAATTCTCCTCTGGCTAGAGCCGGAGCCACATCAAAGCGAAAGCCATCTACGTGCATCTCCAAGACCCAATAGCGCAAGCTGTCCATAATCAGCTTCAGCACTTGGGGGTGGAGGGTATTGAGACAATTGCCACAGTGAGTAAAGTCCTCGATGTAGTAGCGAGGCTTGTCCTCTCTTAGTCGATAGTAAACTGCATTGTCGATGCCTCGCAAAGAAAGGGTAGGACCCAAGTGACTGCCTTCTCCCGTGTGATTGTAAACCACATCTAAAATCACTTCGAGCCCAGCAGCGTGTAAGCTTTTAACCATCTGCTTGAACTCCGTCACCTGCTGACCGAGAATGCCACTAGCACTGTAGCCAGAATAGGGAGCAAAATAGCCGATGGGATCGTAGCCCCAGTAATTCCTGAGTTCTTTATTGGCGAGTAATCCTGCGTAAATGAAGAAGTGATAAGTAGGTAACAGTTCAACTGCGGTAACGCCGAGGGACTTGAGGTGGGCGATCGCAGCAGGATGAGCCAATCCAGCATAAGTTCCCCGTAGCTCTTCGGGAATCTCTGGATGGAGCTTGGTAAAACCCTTAACGTGAGTTTCGTAAATGACGGTTTCCGACCAAGGAAGTTGCAGTAAGCGATCGCCCTCCCAATCAAAGGACTGGTCAATGACGATCGCCTTGGGAATTAGACGGGCATCATCTAGGTAGGATATGGCTAGGTCTTCTTTAGCATCACCCCAAGGATAACTAAAAATTTCCGCGCCATGACTGACGTCCCCAGCGATCGCCTTAGCATAGGGATCTATGAGGAGTTTAGCTGGGTTAAAGCGGTGTCCTTTTTCGGGTTCGTGGGGACCGTAGACTCGAAATCCGTATCTCTGTCCTGGCTTGGCTCCTAGTACATAGCCGTGCCAGACATAGTTTTCTACTTCAACTAACGGTAGGCGAGTTTCACTGCCCTGTTCGTCAAAGAGACAAAGCTCAACACCTGTGGCATTTTCCGAAAACAAAGCAAAGTTCGTACCCTCACCGTCCCAGCTAGCTCCGAGAGGATGAGGTTTTCCTGGACAGAGTGTCATAGTTCTAACTCTTCTGATCTGAGCTTAGAGGTTGTGAATCTTGAGCAGAAACAGTCGATTCATTTTTACTAGACTGAGCTAAACCGGCAGCTCCAGCGATCGCTGTTCCAGCTAACCCCATTCCAGACGACCATTTGGCATCGTTAGTATCTGTGACTAAGACAGTCACTCCAATAATTCCGCCAATTATTGCGCTCGAGATAGGGGTTAAGGAGGAAATAAATTCAGGAGTGAGAAGTTTCATATTTGGTAATCCTTTAAATTAGGTTTGAGAGACTAAGTATAACTTTAGGATTGAAGGCAGGAGGCAGAAGATATCTTCTATATCTTTATTATTTACAACTAATCAGGAAAAATCATGAATATTTTCAGTAAAAGTGTTTATCAGAAAAGAGAAATCTTAATTACAGTTTTCTACAAAATCAATCCAGATAGCAAAATCTAAATCCTGAAACCCTGAACCAGAAAGAATCCCATTAATTCATTGGACCTCTTGCATTTTATGCTCGTGTTAAATTAATTTTGCCCAGGTACTCATTTTGATACACTCGCCCTCGCCAACTCTTTGGTTTTTGTTGAGCAGATAAAAAGATTCGCAATACGGCTAGGGGATCTGCTAGAGGAGAAAGCCAGAACAACCAAGAAGCGTTCGCCGTAGGCGCACCTTCGGTGAGCGCCAATTTGCTGGAACGATCGTAGGAAGGTGCGATCGCCCAGAGTAAGGCAAAGCGAATCAGCAACAAAAATAGATTTAACCCAGCTGCTGCCATGGCGGTAGGAAAATCATAACCGAGCAGGTAGCAACTTAATAACATCATCAAGACAGGTAAGGGAAGCCCTTGAACCATCAATAGCAGCCACAAATCTCCCCACAGTTGAGCCGGAGAAGAGGCATCTTTGAGGTCTAGCGATCGCCCCCATTCTTGCCAAGTTTGGGCCGCACCTTCATACATCCTCACCTTAATTACCTTCGCACCATCTAAAAAACCCACCTTAAAACCCTGACTGGCAGCGTAGCGGGCGAGGGTAACATCGTCACAAAAGGAACTAGCCGCACTAGTATAGCCTCCCAACTGTGCCAACACCGAACGGCGGCATAAAAAACACTGCCCATTCGCCATCACTCGTTCTGGCAGTTGTGCCTCTACCCCAGCCGAGTCGAAGCGATAGAGTAAAGTCATTAACAGTGCGGGTTGTAGCCACCACTCTCCGGGATACTGGAGGATGAACTGGGGTGATAGAGAGACTAGATCGTAGCCTTCTGCTGCCGCTACCGCAATCAAACTGGCAACCAAACCCGCTTGGGGTTGGGTATCGGCATCAATACCCAAAATCCACTCACTTTGGGCGGAACTATGCCGAAATCCCGTGTGTAAAGCCCAAGGACGACCAACCCAACCAGGAGGTAAGGGTTCGTCGGTGAGCAGGCGAAAGCGGGGATCTTTAACGGCTATAGCTTTGACTCTCTCTTGAGTTCCGTCTTGAGAGTTGCTATCAACGACGATAATCTCTCGCACTTCATAACTTTGTCGGCTCAAACCTTCCAGACAAGGATCGATCCGCTCTACTTCATTGAGGGTAGGGACAACTATGCTAACTTTGCCTAGCTGTTCTGGTGTGGGTACTTTTGGCTCTAGGGGGGGACGGCGGAGAGCGCCCTTGAACAGTCGTGAAAGGAGAATAAAGGTAGCAGTTCCCTGAAACAGCAACAGTGCCCAGGAAATTGCCCCTATCATACTTTCTAGAAATGAATGGCTCACTTCTGTGCAGCTCCTACTGAAGCAACGGGAATTGTTGCGCTAGAAACATTGCTAACTTCTGAGTTAACCAGAACTACCGATGGCCCTGTAGCCGCCATTTTGTAGCACAAAAACAGCGGCGCCACGCCCAAGAAAATTCCTAACAAGATGGGAAGATAAATTCCCGCAGCTAGACTGAGAACTGTGGCAAAGGCAAAATTACCCAAATAAATTGCCAACGGCAGTCTGAGTTGTAGGTGGGATAAGGTTACTGGTTTTGTCTTCCAAATCAAGGTAGCTACGCTCATGAATAAAGCTCCTGTTCCCATCCAGCCAGCAAAGTTTTGGTAAGGCATGCCGAAGAAAGCTCCCGGCTGCTCCCAAATCCAGAACGGAAGGGTTGTCTGACTCATGGCTGGATCGAGAACGAAATCCCACGAAGTCAACAACAAAGCACCTAAGGCGATCGCTCCTGTAAGTCTCAGCCAGTCGGGAATTTGACGGCTGGCAAGTCCAGCACGGGCGATTAAATAAGTACTAAAACCTAGATAAAACCAGGACAGGGGAATAGTAAAAGGAACTAGACCGGCAATTTTATACCCCAAACCGCTCAGGTAGCGGTAGTGACCGAAGGGAAAGCCAGTACTGGTTCCTAATAACTCACTACCTAAGGATAAGCAAATTGCCGGAATCATGAATCCTAGGCAGTGCCATAAACCCAGGGTACGGTAAGCATAAATGGCAACGGCGGCCATGCCTAAAAGCATATAAACCACGCCACCGCCAGCCATTGACCAGGCAAATGCCCTTTGACCAAATTCCGGGAGTTTAGCTACAAATTCGGGGTGGGGTAGAACCAGTAATAGTCCTGCCAAGCCAAACCCCATAGATAGGATGTGACCTATCAGTAACCAACCCTCGGCGCGCTTCAATTTTTCTTGAACTATTGTTTGAGTCATTCGTTGTCAGTCATCAGATAGGTTACATACATTTAAACAGTAGAGGCATTTTAGTTAATACCTCTACTAAAATATAATGGCTAAAAAAGACCAAGAATTTAGTACTATACATTACAAGCTACACTAACTTAGTTTGTAGTGTTATGTAAAGTCTTAAGCAACTGCTAGTTTTTTCGAGATATTATTTAGAGGTTGAACTTGCCCGAGTAGGGTTTGCAATTGCTCGCCCTCAATAACCTCAGTCTCTAGAATTTGTTGGGCTATCTCCTCCAACAAATCTCGATTATGATTGAGAATATCTTTTGCTTGTCCATGAGCTGTCTCCACAATCTCTTTTACCTCTCGATCGATGGCTAGAGCGGTTTCATCGCTGACATTACGGCGAGGATTCATCCCACCATCTGCCAAGAAGTTCATCTGTTGACCTCGATCGTAGGCCAAAGGTCCTAACACCTTGCTCATGCCGTAGGTGGTTACCATCCTTTCTGCTAGATCGGTAGCCCGCTGCAAATCATTGGATGCCCCAGTGGTGATCCTGTTAAAGATAATCTCTTCTGCCGCACGTCCACCCAGCAACGTGGCAATCTCACCGTGAAGTTCCGACTCGTCCCTTAAAAAGCGGTCCTCTGTAGGCACCTGTAAAGTATAACCTAACGCAGCCATTCCTCGGGGCACGATGGATATTTTCGCCACCTGACCACTGCCAGACATGAGGGCACCAACTAGAGCATGGCCAACTTCATGGTAGGCAACAATCTTTTTCTCTTTATCGCTGAGAACGCGGCTTTTTTTCTCCAAGCCAGCCACTACCCGCTCGATCGCTTCGTTAAAGTCTTCCTGAGCAACGGTTGGGCGCTGATTACGAGCTGCCAATAAAGCAGCCTCATTAACTAAATTCGCTAAATCTGCACCAGCAAAGCCAGGAGTCCGAGTAGCGATCGCCTTTAAATCCACATCCTGCCCCAATTTTATCTTCTGGGCGTAGATTTCTAGGATTTTCAAGCGACCTGATAGATCGGGGCGATCGACTAACACTTGTCGGTCAAAGCGTCCCGGACGCAACAGGGCCGGGTCTAGAATTTCTGGGCGATTAGTAGCAGCCAACACGATTACAGTAGCATCTCCCGCCGCAAAACCGTCCATCTCAGTTAGTAACTGATTGAGAGTCTGTTCTCGCTCATCATTGCCACCCACAAAACCAGCACCACTGGCTCGAGATTTACCGATGGCGTCCAACTCATCGATAAAAATAATACAGGGTGCTTTCTTTTTCGCCTGTTCAAAGAGATCGCGCACCCGCGCCGCACCTGCTCCTACAAACAATTCCACAAACTCAGAACCAGAAATACTAAAAAATGGTACCCCTGCTTCTCCAGCCACTGCTTTGGCCATGAGGGTTTTACCAGTTCCAGGAGGTCCCACTAATAATACTCCCTTGGGAATCCTAGCACCAATTTGGGTAAAGCGCTGGGGAGACTTGAGGAACTCTACTACCTCTGCCAACTCAGTTTTGGCTTCTTCTACCCCTGCTACATCATTAAAAGTTACTTTGGTAGCATCCTCTTCTACATAAACTTTAGCCTTACTCTTACTAATTGAGAGGGCTCCTTGGGGTCCGCCAGCACCACCGCGACCGAGAAAAAACCGCCAGATAGCTACAAAAATCAGGGGAGGAATAACCCAGCCCAAGATATTGCCGAACCAACCGTTCTTGGGAGGTGGAACAGCCGCAAACTCGACTCCTTTATCTTCTAAACGTTGAGGTAGTCCTAAATCGAAGATAGGGGTAGTAGCTAGTACTTGTTGTGACTGGCTCCGATCGCTTTGGAGTTGATAGCGGATTTGATTCTGACTAAGGGATACCCGTGCTACTTGTCCGTCCTCTACTTGCTTGATAAATAGGCTGTAAGGAACTTGGGGAATCTGGGGACCAAACAATCGAGGTAACAATAGGTTAGCTAAGAGGAATAAACCTGCCAAGGGCAACAGGATCTTACCAATCAGTCGGGAACGAGGAGGTTGTGGTTTATTTTTAACTGCCATAGGTATTCAATAGATATTCAATAATATTTTTGTTACCTTCTTTTGTAAAGAAATGTAAACTATATTTAATAACTATTGTGACAGTTGGAAATAAAAGACTCAGTAGTACGAGCCGTAAAGAGGAAGTATAGAATACCGTTATAGCCGCGCTCTATTAGTAGTTGATAGTTAATATAGGAAAACAATCAACAATCAACAATTAACGCTTCAACAATCAAAAGACTATACCATTTCTAACCAATCAAAAATTTGATTTAGTTGCTCCCTGGTAATAAGTCCGTACTGCCAGAGAATCATGGGTAATAGATTGGGAGAATGTTCTGGGTGGCGCAGGGCGATGGCGATCGCTGCTTCGGAAATATTTAACTCTCCCTGTAGGAAGTGAATTAATTGAGTCTGCATAATTGATTACCGACTAAAAGTATATTAATTTTTTGTAAAGAAATGTTAAATTCTTAGTGCACAATCAAGTGTCCAGCGGTAAAAACTTGGTAAAATTCTGCCACTTTTTACTATAGATTAAAGGATTGAAAGTCAATATTAGTTGATTTCAGCCGAACATAACTGATTATCTCACTCTTAACCGGAATCAGCTAGTCGGGAAATTACTACTTAATGTAAATGAAATAAAACTTTACATTAAGATACTCGAGTCCTAAGAATTTAGATAAGCTATTCCATCTGACTCTTTTGAATCCGAAGGAATACTTGTTAAAAATAACTAATTACAGTATTAAGTAATGAACAATCATAACTCTCATGGTAGTTTACCCAAAAAGAGCAAAAATTATAACCCCTAAGCTATCTCGCTACCTTCAAAGAGCTTAACTTTAGTCTCCACATGCTTGCTTGAGACTGCATTTCATTTAGCTCTGTTGTTTCCATCCGCCGGAGATTTCCTAAAACTAGATTCATTCTTCCCAGGGATTTGAGTTTCTCTTGGTGGCGGGCAAGAAAATCCCAGTAGAAAAAATTAAAGGGGCAGGCTTTTTCACCAGTTCGCTGGCGAGGATCGTAAACGCAGTTGCGGCAGTAATCGCTCATTTTATTGATATAGTTAGCTGAAGAGGCATAAGGCTTAGATGCCAAGATTCCTCCATCAGCAAACTGCCCCATGCCGATAACATTGGGGAGCATCACCCAATCATGGGCATCAATAAAAGCTGAGTGAAACCAATGGTCAATTTCCTGAGGAGAAACCCCCATAATTAAGGCAAAATTACCTAATACCATTAACCGCTGAATGTGATGGGCATAACCCGTCTTTTCAACTTGAGAGAGAACTTGGCATAGGCAATTCATCTGTGTTTGAGCACTATGCCAATAAAAATCTGGTAGAGGTTCGGTATGATTAAACCAATTCCTCTGGGCATAATCATCATCTACCAAATGATAGACACCATGGATATATTCTCGCCATCCCAATACCTGACGAATCAATCCCTCCACACTATTTAAAGGTAGCGATCGCTGTTGATAAGCTCTTTCAACTGCTCGAATCACTTCTATGGGGGTGAGCAACCCTAAATTTAGATAGGGAGATATTAAGCTGTGCCACATGGTTTCTTCTCCAGTTACCATCGCATCTTGAAAAGGGCCGAAACTAGGCAAGCGCATAGTTAAAAAATGCTCCAATACTGCTAGGGCATCAGCTCGTGTTACTCCCCAAAGAAAAGGTTCTATCTCTCCGTAACCGCTAAAATCGTAGGATTTAACCTCATCAATAACTTGTTGGGTAATTTCATCTGGTTCAAACCACAAAGCAGGAGGTGTTTTGAGGTTTCCTTTAGGGGGCTGACGATTTTGCTTATCTAAGTTCCATTGTCCACCCACTGGCTTTTTGCCATCCATCAAAATATCAAATCGCTTACGCCCTTCTCGGTAGAAGTCTTCCATCAAC
>JAAUYA010001740.1_pt1 | contig 12257 bp, 13 predicted proteins | sample 7278161 | NCBI WGS metagenome assembly JAAUYA01 (sample SAMN14350120, study PRJNA611818) | marine sediment metagenome | isolation source: surface marine sediment (3m) | place: French Polynesia: Moorea | collected 2018-08
AGCAAAAGTTAATGAATTGGAAGGAGGCGACTATCATCAATTAATTAATCACGCCTTACAAGACTATATCAAAAAAGAAGAAAAGGCTTTACAATCTCTGTCTAATGTAGGATAGTGTGATCCCATCGCCTCTTAGGTTGAGTTTCATTGATCGACCCTTTAACCATCTCTACTGAGCAAATACTCCACCACCCGTTGAAGTTGCTTCGTCCGCTCTCGCATTTCTCCAACAAAGCGATCGATCCGCCGATTTGTTGCCGTTCTAATTGAGGAGATCGCACCATGTTAAAACCTTAAAATTGTGAGTGCGATCACTTCTGAATATAACAACAACTTCCCTCTTACTAATAATTTGCTGAGTGGGAACACAACTAGAACCAATTTTTCTGGGAAAGCGACCACACGTTTGAGTCGCTAAGCGCTCGCAAATTCAGTATATTGTCTCACGTGAGGGGGATGAAATGCTAAAACAATCTCCTCTCGTGGTATCCCTTTCTGTAACAAATCTGTCGCCACTCCATCCTCTGTCCAATCTTCCTCTTAACGCGATATTGAAGGCGATCTCGAAGAGATCGAGCGAAGCGGTGCACATCACCATGACTGATACAATTTTGCTTTTTTGAAAAGGGCGATCGCGCTTTTACTCATATTTTTTGACCAAAACCTGGCGAGACTCTCTGGGAATAGGCAAAGCGATCGCTCAGTGTATAGGCATCAATAATCCACTTTAATTTGCCATCAATGACCATCATGTAGGGATCGCTATCGAAACCGAGAAAGGAGACAACCTGACTCACCCGTTTTTGAAACAGACATATCTGCTCATGAATATAAGAAAAAAGCCTTACAAAAATGGCGATATTTAATTGAGAATAATCAAGAGTTAGATGAGGAACAGCCTTTAACTGACCAGGAAATTCAAGTAATTTTGCCAAATTTTTAGTCAAGAAAACAAAAAACGTCCCGCAGGACTTTGTGAGGGCGAGTTTACTATCGATGATGATTTTAATGACCCCTTAGCAGAGGAGATTTTAACTTTATTCTATCGATGAAAATCTTATTAGATACCCATGTTTTTCTCTGGTTTATTCAGAATGATAATCGCTTGTCGGCAAAATGGCGTACAGAGATAGAAACTCCTGACAATCAAGTGTTTTTAATTGTGGCTTCGGTTTGGGAATGTGTTATTAAATATCAATTAGGTAAACTAAATTTTCCTGAATCACCTGAAGTTTATCTGACCTCAACTTCTTGACTTTCTCCTAATAATTTTTTAGGGATTAATACTCCTTTTTCTGTCACTTTTAATTTCATCATCCTCCCAGAAAAGAGTAGCGGACATCTGGGTTGTGCAGTAAGGCTGATGCTTTGCCCTCAAAACTATTCGTCCCCAATTCCAGCACGTAACCTCGGTGGCTCACTTCTAGCCCTTGGCGGGCATTCTGCTCAATCATGAGTACAGTTAGCCCAACTTCCTGGTTGAGATGCCTGATGGTTTCAAAAATTAGCCGGTTCATTCGAGGCGCCAAACCAGCAGAAGGCTCATCGAGCATGACCATTTTGGGTTCTAATAGGAGTGCCCGCCCAATTTCCAATAGGCGCTGCTCCCCTCCCGACATTGTACCAGCCAATTGCTGTCGCCGTTGGGCTAGTTGGGGAAACAATTCCCAGATATACTCAATCCGCTGCCGGATGCGTTTCGGGTTCTTTTCCAAATACAAACCCAGTTCCAAGTTTTCTAGCACCGACATCTGGGGAAAGACACTACGCGACTGGGGCACTATGGCTAAGCCAGCTTGGAGAACTGACTGGGGAGGCCAGTTGGTAATGTCTTGACCTGCAAACAGGATGCACCCCTGGCGAATTTTGACTAAACCATAGACAGCCTTGAAAACAGTAGACTTGCCAGCGCCATTGGGACCAATAACACAGACAATCTCACCAGAATTGACGTACAAAGAAACGCCTTGGAGAATGTCCAAGTCTTGATAGCCAGCGTAAATCTGGTCAACCAAGAGAAGTGGGTGTTGGGAACTCGAAGCTGGGTAGTTCATGAACCAAAATAAGCCTCAATCACTTTTTCGTTGGCTCTCAAAGAGTCAGGAGTTCCTTCGGCTAAGAGCTTACCCTGGTGAAGGACATAAACTCGAGGGCACAAATCGAAGATAAAATTCAGGTTGTGTTCAATCAGCAGAAAAGTCTTGCCCTGTTGCTGGTTGAAGGTACGGAGTTGGTTTTTGATTGTCTCCACTAGAATTGGGTTGATGCCAGAAGTCGCCTCATCCAACAGGAGGATTTCGGGGTCAGGCATGAGAGCCATACCCAATTCTAACAAGCGCTGCTGACCGACCGATAGGTTACCAGCTAACTCATTCGACAGAGGGGCTAGTTCAAGAAAGTCCAACAACTCTCTCGCCTGCCTTTGCGTCCGGCGGCGGCTGGGTTTTAATAGGGTCAAGATAGTTTCGCCGCGCCACTGGCGGCTGACTAACAGGTTTTCTAGGACTGTCAGTTGGCGATAGATGCGGATTCTTTGAAAAGTACGGGACAAACCCAGTCGCGCAAGCTGGTGAGGAGGTATCGAGGTAACGTCTTGGCCCTTAAAGTAGATTTGGCCTTGGTCGAGGGGGAGCAGGCGACTGAGGCAGTTGAAGAGAGTGGTCTTGCCACTGCCGTTGGGACCGATTAATCCGACCATTTCCCCCGGATAAATGGCGAGGTCTACTCCCTTGACAGCAGCTAGACCGCTAAAAGACTTACTAACTTGACGAGCTTCTAATAGTGGTTTCTTCATGGTTTTTTGCCCCAATTCTGGATTAGCCGTCTTAGGGAGATGCCGTTGTGGTTTCCCAAAACCCCCAAGATTCCTGAAGGCATGAACAGCAACAAGAGAATTAGGAGGATGCCCAAAGCGAGGAGGTGGTAATCGAGAAAATGGCTCCAGACTGAGTCTTGGAGGAGATAAAGGACCAAGGCTCCTAGAGGCGGTCCCCAGACGGTTCCCAGTCCTCCCAGCAGGCTACTCATGACCATGTCGATGTTCCGGCTCTCCAGAAAGACCACATCGGGGTCAATGTAGGTATTTTGCCAAGCCCACAAGGCTCCCGTGATCCCCGTCAAGCCAGCCGCCAGAGCTAACGCTGCCAGCTTATGCCCAGTAGTATCAATTCCCCGCATCTCAGCTCCCATCTCATCTTCCCGAATGGCCAGCAGTGAGAGACCAAACTCGCTACGGCGAATCCACCACATTAAGCTGACAACAATTCCCATCACTGTCAGCATAAAATAGTAATCTCCCACCCGGTTGAGTACGGGAGGCAAGTCTAAACCCGCACCCCCACCAGTAATTGGTCGCAACAGGCGCAACACTTCTCGCGTGGCTACAAATGTACCTAGCATGGCGATGGAAAAGTAGGGACCTTTGAGGCGTAGAGTCGCCCAGCCAAGCAACAGGGCGAACAACACGGCGGCTAGGGGGGCAAAGGGGAGTGCTTGCCAGAAAGAAAGTCTGGGAGCTAAAGCTAGAGGGGCATTAGTTACGAGGATACCCATAACGTAGGCACCGATGCCAAAGAAGACGGCGTGACCGAAGTCTATATAGCCTGCCATCCCCCCCATCAGGTTCCAGTTAGATGCTAAGGTTACCAGCATGAAAATCTGGGTAGCACTGAGTAGCTCTAGGCTGGAGGCAGCCGTTAGGGGATAGAGTGCGAGCAGGAGCAGGAGTAGGCCCCAAAGGAGTAAACTCCTCCATCTCGTCAGCCAGGAGAGCTTTGTGGCTCTTTTTCCTCTGTTTTTTTTCAATGATTAATTATAACTCTTATATGAACCACTGTTTATTGTAGCTTTCTATAGCTAATCCATCTCTAGCGGTCTGAGTCCCTGTAACAATCCCTGGGGACGTACGATCAGAATTACTACCAACAGAATCAAGCTAAGGGCTACCCCCAAATTGGTGCCAATTCCTGGCACGTAGGTAGCGACCATTACCTCAGTTATTCCCAGCAGCAACCCCCCCAGCAGCGCTCCAGGAATCCGACCTAATCCTCCCAGTACCGTAATCGTAAAAGCTTTGAGGGTAAAAGGTTGGCCCATAAAAGGAAAGATAGCCTGGGTAGGACTAATCATCGCCCCAGCAGCAGCAGTTAGGGCAATACAGATGCCAGTGGTGAGGGCGTAGACTTGCTCGATGTCAATGCCGACAATACGGGCGGCGTTTTGATTCTGTGCCGCAGCTCGAATTGCTTTTCCCAGGCGAGTCTGCTGGAGAAACAGGTGTAATATCCACATCATCGCCAGGGCGACACCGAAGATAATTGTCTTGACAATTGGCAAGTCAAGTCCGAAGAGGTTGAAAGACCCATTATAGGAGACGGGGACGTTGCGAGGGGTAGCAGTGTAGATGATCTTGTGCAGGTTAGCCAGACTGAGAGACAGGCCGAAGGTGGCCAGTAAGGTGACTAGATGGGGACGATCTACGAATCGATTGAGCAGGATTTTTTGTAGTCCATAGCCAACGACGAACATGGCGGGAACGATCAGCAGCAGTGAGGCAAAGGGATCGAGGTTGAAGGTGCGGAACAGGAGCCACGCGAGGTAAGCTCCAGTCATAAGAAAATCGCCATGAGCTAGGTTGATGATTCCCATAACGCCCCAAAGAACTGAAAATCCCAAGACCATAACTCCGTAGAAACTGCCGAGTAACAGACCGCTGGCTAGTGCTTGCAGGAATTGAGTCATTCGATTTTGGATTTTGGATTTTGGATTTTGGATTTGGATTGCCTGAGTTCGTCCTAAACGAAATTGGGGCTAACTTGGAGCAATTGGCAGTGGGTATTCCTCATTTTCTCGTTGACAAAATCGTAACTTCGAACTCAGGTTGGATTGTTTTTAACGATCTTGCCAGGGGGGTTGGGGATAAACCATGTCAGTCACACCCGCTGCTTGGGGAGCTACTACCTTAATTTGACCGTCGAGAATCTGAATGGTACCCATCGACTTAGCTACATTTTTGCCCGTTGCATCAAATTTAATCGGACCGTAGAAGGTGACCACGTCCAGTTCCCTCATCGCCTGACGAACCGCATCAGTATCCAGCGTACCTGCTTTCTCAATCGCCAGTTGCAAGACCAACGCCGCTGCTGTCGCTCCAGCAGCTTGATAGGTAGGAGGCTCTCCCCATTGCTCTTGGTAGCGCTGGGCGTATTCAGATGCAGTCCCGAGATACTGACCTTTATAGTTCATTGTACTCTCCCACTGAGTCGGACCAAACAGATAATTAGCATCTGGACCCAATTCAGCTGCCAATTGGGGGTTAGACGGTCCCACTGTCATGACCATGGCTTTTGGGTTGAAGTCTAATTCTTTGGCAGAGCGCACGAAGAGGAGGGCATCGTTGAAGTGACCCCCACCGAGGAAAACATCGGGATTGAGGGCTTTGAATTTGCTCATGATAGCGCTGACATCGGCGATATCTTTGGGGTAAGTCTCTACAGCTAGGACTTCTATACCGTAGGCGGAGGACCATTTCTGTGCCCCAGATGCAACACTGGTGGGGAAAGGTGTATCCTCGTAGGCAATAACAACGGTCTTCGCTCCCGCTTGACTGAGTGTCTTCAGGGATGATTCCGTATAGTTGCTAGCAGGGGTCATGACGCTAAAGAGGTTTTTGAAGCCACGGGTAAACAGAGAATCTGAGGAGGCTCCGCCGGCTACCATGAGCTTGTTGTACTTCTCAGCCAGGGCACTAGCACTTTTAGTCAGTCCAGAACTATAAGGAGCTAGCAAGAAGTTAACTTGGTCAGAGGCAATCAATTTTTCGCTCAGGCGAGCCACTGTATCAGCCTTGCCCTGATCGTCGTAATAGACAATCTCAACCTGATAGCGCTGGTTACCAACGAGGAGTCCGCCGTATTCATTATTGACCCAGTCTTGCCAGAGACCATAACCCTGGCGGGTATCTTTCCCTTCACGGGCGAACTTGCCTGTCTCGCTCACCGCCGCCCCAAAACGAATGATGGCGCTTTTCTCTGCCATTGGCTCTGGCTTTTGTGAGGGACAAGCAATTAGCAGCGAAGCTAAACCTAATAATAAGGGAATCAAGAATAACTTTTTCATTTAGAAGCTCGGCAATGGCTTTCTGTTAGTATCGTTATTATACTCTCTTATTTCTTGAGAGATAGCCCCAATCTCTGATCGAACCAATATTCTATTATCCTCAAGACTGATTTTTCGCTCTTGTGTAACCCTGGGCGAATAGGGTAGATTATTTTGATTGCAGATTGCAGGGGGTAGATTTTAAATTTTCTCTCCTATCTATTTAGGGGTCTAAAAAATCAAGAAAGCAATCTTCAATCTCCAATCTCCAATCTCCAATCTAAAATCATTAGGTCAAACCATAGGCATAAAACTATCCCGTCGATGAAAATCAGCTTCATCTCCCGTATGGGTTAATCCCCAATAGGTGAGCTCACCGTTACGGTGTTTGATGACAGTAGTGATGGCTATTTCTAAGGCTTGAGCAGTAGGGATGATGGCTCTGAGATCGAGATCGAGATCGAGGGATAAACAATCTGAGCCAGTTTTAATGTCAAAGGGGAGTGAGGTAAAAGCTAGTTCCTCTTGCATCCCTTCTCGATAATCACTGAAGCGATAGACATTCCAATCTCCCGAAGGGGAAAGGTTAAATTCCCAATAGCGGGGAGAATCAGGAATGGCGAGAAAAAACTCAAAGCACGTCTGTTGCCACAGCTCATGTTTACGGACTGGAGTATCAGCAAAAGGGGCGCACCGCGCAGCGGATCTCTTCGAGGTCAGCGAAGCTGCGCCTTCGGCGAGCGCCACATCTGCTAGATTGCCACAAAGTTGGTAATGCAGGATTAAGCGATCGAATTGGCGGGAGATGTTGCCTCTGAGTTGGAGATTTGACGGTGGGCTAGAAGAAGGGAAGGGTTGGAGAGAAAACTGCTGATGCTTCATTTGAGCTCCTGAATGATTTGGCGGAGGTTAGTCTGTTGAGACTCAATACTTTCAGTGAGTTGAAATTGGACTAGTGCTCTGAGGAGATTGTGTTCTGGGTGTTTAACTTTAAAATAGACATTGCCAGCTAAATAATCTGTGAAAAATCTTAGTCCTAACTCGAAAGCGATGAGACGGATAGCGTCGAACATATACTCATAATCGTTGTCAGTGAGAAAGGTTTTGGCAACTGCTAGATAGCCTTGGAGAACACTTTGGCACAGATCGAGGTCAAAGTAAACGTTTTCCCAATCTTGGGTTTCTTCTCCCATAGGATTACACCCTGAGCGCAGGCAATCTCCAAGATCGTAATGGACTAAACCGGGCTTAACCGTATCGAGATCGACAATGCTCATAGCTTGTCCGGTGACTAAATCGAACATGACATTATTAACTTTGGGATCGCCGTGCATAGGGCGCAAAAGCAACTTTCCTTGCGCTTTCGCTGTTTCTAGGACAGAAGCCCAACTTTGGCGAGCTTTGACAAATTGTAAGCAGTGTTGTTTTTCTGAAGAGTCAGCTACTTTTGTAGTGGCTATAACCCGATCGTAATGTTGAAAATAGTGGGGAGTAATATGAAATCCTTCCAGGGTATCTGCTAATTTTTCAGGAGGTAAATCACTAATGAGGTGGTGAAACATTCCCAAAGCATAACCAACTTCTTGAGCTTGTTCTAGGTTGTTGATGGTGTCAAAAGATTGTGAGTTTTCCATAAAACTAATTGCTCGCCAGAATGAACCATCCTCTGAACACCAATGATCTTGACCCTTTTTAGTCGAGATAAGTACGGGCATTTCCCAGCGACGATCTAGGTTTTCCTTGTTAAGGCGATCGCCGATATGCTCGCTGAGAATGCGGATATTCTGCACAATCAGTTGAGGCTCGGGAAAGACTTGAGTATTGATACTTTGTAGCACAAAGCGGGGTTGACTGGGGTCATTTGGACTCACCAAGAAGGTGTCATTGATATTGCCATTACCCAAAGCTTGGATAGCTTTGATGCTGCCGCTGCGGTCAAATTGTTCAGCAATAGTCCTTAGATAGTCTGTATTTGGGGGGTTGAGATTTTCTGTCATCTAAAACTTCTGTAAATGTGGAAATCCCCTGGCGAGATATAGGGTAATGGGGTGTTGGAGGATGGCATTTTCTGCTTCTATCAAACCCCTAGCTCCCTTGTTTCTTAATATGGGGAGGAAACTCAATTAGTTAGAATTATTACATATGCTATCCTAGTTAGTTTCGATAAATACCAGTCAGCCAGCGGAAACTAGCAATAGCATAACTGAAGAGCGATCGCTCCTCAACAGTGACTCGTGCTTCACCGAGGGCACCTTCGGGAATTTTTGTATCGGGTCCGTTACCTTGTGTCCATTTATACCCTGACGGCGTATTCGGATCGGTTTCCAGTTCTAAGACAACTTGCACCACCGGCAAGTTTTGGGCTCGCCCGTTATCGGGAATCGCATAGGGCAGCGGGTTTTGAATCAAGGCATCTGCCAGCTCGGAGTCGCCCACGATGCTAGCAACCTCCTGGGCTGTCAATGTTTTTGAAGATACCCAGCTCACTTTCGACGGAATTGCGCCGTATTGCTCCCGAGTGCCACCAAAGCGCCGATTGGTCAGCAGGTGGGGACTCACTGCGGCGGTCATTCCTTTACGAATGCGGTTGGCATCTTCCGGAGTAAAAAAAGCATAGGTTGTTGATTCTAGGTTCTCGTCATCCTCGACCCGCAAAGTTCCCAGTGGGCTCCCGATCTTCGATCCTGATAACCTGCCTTGGTCTTTTTATAATGCTCAAAAACAGTTAGTCGGATTAGATAAGTACCAAGACAGAATTATTTACAGTAAAGCTGATGGCCAATAATGCTTTTCAGCCCATTTTCGTCTGTAATTAATTTAGTCCACCTACTTATTGACATGGCATTTAATTTTGCCAAAGATTCTGGCATTGATAAAATAGAGTTTGTACCATTTCAGGCTTCTTCCTTAGTGCAACAGATGAATGAAGATCATTTCGATATTGCCATGTCAGGAATTGTAGGAACAGTTGAGCGGTCTATCCAGTTGCAATTGACACAGCCTTACCTTTACATCAACTTAGCATTAGTTGTACCAGACTATCAAGTCAATCAGTTTTCAACTTTAGATTCAATTCAGGTTAGGAAAAACTTGAGGATCGGCGTTGTAGATCCAGAAGTTCTAACCAGAAAGGCTAAGTCCTGCCTAATGTGGAGTTTGTAATTCTTGAATCTGACTGGGATTTTTTTGAAGGTGCTGAAGCCGGAAAAAATTTGGATGCTTTGCTGATTAGTGCCGAAGAAGGTTCAGCTTGGACACTTCTGTATCCTAATTTTCAAGTGGTAACTCCTTTTACCCGTCAAATTGCTCTCCCTTTAGTCTATCCCTTTCAAGCAAATGATCAAAAAGCAGGTGAAATTTTGGATGATTGGATAGAATTTAGAAAAAATGATGGAACCTTACAAATTGGTTATGATTACTGGATTCTAGGCAAAGGAACCGAGCAAAAGCAACCTCGTTGGAGTATCCTTCGTAATGTATTACATTGGGTAGATTGAAGAAGACCATTTGTGCAAATGTCAGGATTCTGGGTGTTGGGTTTCGTTTCCTCAACCCAACCTACCTTGAGCTTTGGCTATCTAGCATTTTTTGCCAATTATCTACATCTTTTATCTCAACGGCGATCGCCTTATCTACCTGATTACATCGCCATGAAATCATTTGTTGAGGATCGTTTGGTAAATGATCAATACTGGCACTATTAATCTCGACATTAGGTTTAATTTTCATTTGTGCTGTGGCATCTTTAAAGGCATAGGAAGAATTTAATAGAGCGAAACTGAGGGAAACAATATTCCTACCGAGTGGTTAACTTTAATATTAAATGTTATCAGGGTCTTCTCCTAGCTCCTTCAATCTTGCAGCTAAACGAGCGGCTCTTTGTTCAGCAGTTTCAGCCCGTTGTTTTTCTATTTCAGCCCGTTTTTTCTCCTCTTCAACCCGGTGCTTTTGCTCTTCAGCTTGTTTCTCAGCCGCTTCTGCGGGTAACAAAACTAAATTCTCATCAGCATCATAAAATCTTAACCATAGAGCCTGAACATTATTGATTACTCCTTCTGTGACACCTAACCATAATTCCAATTTCTGACACCATAACCAGCCTTTTTCATTTGCTGTTAATTCCTGATAACCCCTATCTAAATCTAGATGCCATCCTTGGAGAGAATCAGGGTTAAACGGCTCGAAGATAAAATAATCAGAGGTATGAAATGTTCGCTCATAAATATCCTTTTTCGTAGTTTTGTCAACTTTAGCGGTAGATGGAGACATTAATTCGACAATTACATCGGGATAACGTCCACCTTCTTCCCAAACTACCCACCCTTGTCGATCCGGATTATATTCTACATCCAGGACAGCGAAAAAATCAGGACCACGAAAATCATAATTTTTGACTTGCTCGCGACTGTAATAAATAAACATATTACCACCAGCAAAATAATCTCTTCGATGGCGAAAATGATGATTAATGGATTCAATCAACACATTCATGGCAATACGATGACGATTACTTTCCATAGGTTCTCCATCATCAAAAATTAAGTCTGTAGGAGGTTTGTGGGCTTCCCAGAATGAATCTTGCTCTGATTGTTCAATAGTTTGTTGTTCTCTCACAACACTCATCTTGATTAACTTACTCCTTGAAAATTAAGTTTGCGTTCATTTTAGTTGGCTCAAGTTTAGTACTAAAGTTCTAATGTTTATATTTTAATCGCTCTTTCCAGCAAATAGAGTTGTAGGACTGCTAGCAAATATTACATCTATTACTTCCACGACTTCCTTCCAAACTATATGGGTAAACTATAGCCTATCTCTTTCAAGCCATTGCGAAACTTCGTTTCAGTAGCCACTGGTATTACCAACATATCCTCCCCTGCTAGAAAACAATATTTTTTAGTCCGAGAATCATTAGCAATTAAGGTAGCTAAAGCTTTATCAGCGCATTTAATCAGTCGTGCTGTACCTAAATCTTTTAAACTGCGACTGCGTTGCTCAATATCATCCAGAAATTGGATTACTGTACTTGGTAAAGTCTTTCCAGAATTCGCTTTTAAAAAGGCTTTTAAATCTTGTAGTTGATATCCTTTAGCCACAGCATCCAGTAATAGCTTAGAGTCTAGTTGCCACACCCGATCGCTGACTTTATGCGTATATTGCTCTAAAAATAATTGATCTGCCACAGTTAAACTATTTTCTGTAGCCACAATTTCTAAATTGGGTAACACCTTCAATACCGATTTAACTTCCATAGTTGGAGGTTCATAGGTATCAGTAATACCGAGAAAATAAGCACCCAAAGGAGTAATCCGAAAATAAAGTAATCCATCATAACGACTTAAAAAATCATACTCATCTGCTCCCCATAAACTACGATAATCAGTACGACTTCCTTGGGGATCAACATAAGCCACATCAATTAACCCTAAAGTCGCTGCATATTCAAAGAGAAAACATAAGGTATAACGCTCCTCCAGAATATCCCATGATCCTAAATCATAGAGATAGCCATACCCTGCTTCGCAGATATAGAGATTTTCGGGATAGCGAGAAACCTCAAATTCCTGACCTGTTGCTTGAATGTAGCGGAAAAATTCATCAACTTCAATCCAGCTATTAATAGGACATTCTTCTAAAACGGAAACAATAGCACTTCTGCGTCCTGAAAGTGCAGTCAACCCCCGTTTTCCTTTGCCGGTTTGCCCCTTAATATGATTAATACGTCTAAATTCATCTAAAAAAGTGGTTTTTAACCATTTCTTCCAGGCAGTTTGTAAACTTTTCTCAATGGGAGCAGTTAAAGCCCTTTCTCCCGCTTTGGTTAAGGTTAATTTTTTTCCTGATAACTCCGCAAAACCAGCCACTTGCAAGATTAAAGCTAAACTAAACGCACGAATTGAACCAATTTCATCTTCCCAAGGCTCTCGTTCTTCTTTTGGTTTATCCTCATAAAAATCTCCCCCATTGAGAACTTTAGTAATTTGATTCAGAGTTACCTCTCACCGTTCGCTCATTTTAAAATTGAGTTACTTAAATTATGAAGCAAACAATAGTCTTGACAAGGCTTTCACCAATTTAAGAGGAGACAGAGGCAAAATTCCATCTGAGCGCTCTGGAAACAAAGTGTATCTCCAATAGTAGGGTGGGCATTGACAGCCCACATC
>JAAUYA010349548.1_pt1 | contig 12237 bp, 2 predicted proteins | sample 7278161 | NCBI WGS metagenome assembly JAAUYA01 (sample SAMN14350120, study PRJNA611818) | marine sediment metagenome | isolation source: surface marine sediment (3m) | place: French Polynesia: Moorea | collected 2018-08
AGGCTCCTTGGTGCTCGTAACCTATCCAAAGAGGTTTGACCTTGGAAGGTCACCCAAAGTAGGTCAAATGAGGGTCAAACCAAACTCAAGAAAAAAACATTCCTTTTTTAATTGGGGCCTCTTTAGTGTAAATGCGTTAATTTTTTATTTTTCACCCTGGAGTCCGAAACCTAACCTAACCTGAAAAGCGAAACAAAAATAAAACTTTGCGCGGCCTAATGCAAGGGCTATTCCACTTGAAAAGGTAGTCCAGGGTGTTTGACATGCATTTTTAAAATTGCTATGGGCGCTCTGTAAATAGTTCTGATCTCACTGTGAGTAGTGAGACGCACTGCTTTTTGCTTTGCGTCAAAGAAGAATAAATCAGTGCGGGTACCCCAAGAAATGTGAAATATTGCTGCAGAGTTGTATGAAAAGCATGTAAGACACTACCTTTTGAAATTGAATAGCCTTAAAGTTTCCCTTTCCCTGTGTCCAAATGTAATAACTATAGTTTCACAATGATGTGATAGCACCTTCTTGGCGTATATTATGACAATATATTACTGAAACAATGGACTCACTTTGTTGTATAGGACATGAACATGTGAACATATTTTCATAAGTAACAGCAAATTATATGACATAATAATTTATTCAGGGAACTAGCTTTACAATAATTGAATGCATATAATAATTATGCAAATGCATGAGCATTGGCAGTGTGGTGCGCTCCTTTTCATTTCTCTTAACGAAAGATGTCAAATGACATCATGATGTCATAACAAAGTGATTCTGCAGAGGTCAATCTGTGAGAAAGTCAAAAACTAATGATGGTGCTCGTTACTTTGGTGGTCGTTGGTCAACTAAGTAAAATAGCTGGGTGTCAACTAGAGCTTGGAAGCAACTCCCAACCTATTATGAGTTGTTTGACCTATTATGAGTTGTTTTTTTGGAATATTTACAGTGTGATAGAAAGAAATCTAATACATTTTATATTAGACAAAGTAAAATGCAGGAGTCTCATTTTGGGGGTCTAGGTCAGGTGTTGGTTCCAAGCTCTAATAAAATGAAGCACTAAACAACCGGGGAATATCGTAGTCGAGCAGCGATCACGTGCGTAACAAGCACCATCATTGTGGTGATCTTGACTTTTGTCCTGACTTTAACGGTCAAACTTATCCCTAAGGCCGTTTAAAATTGAATGTGTGTTTTGCATCAGAAAATTTTGGAAATTGAATGCGCGCGCGCGAAAACACCACACAAACCCTAGAAATTTACACGAGCCTCTGTAGTCAAAAGTGACATGATTTCACAGGAATCACTAGCTGGCAAGATGATCGGCCACTCAAAATACATTACCTCTTCAGGTGTTCACTATTCTACTATTTGGGAGAGAAATGCATTTGAAGGCATAAAATTGTTTCTTTCCACCAGTTGCTTCAGCTCTAAGAGCCTTGAATAGCATTTGAGAGCCTCAGAATGGAAAAGAACCTCTTATTTGGTGAGAAAAACATCGTGTGTTTTTTCTGCATCTAGCCAAAAAATTGAACGCGCGAGCTGATGCAAAACATACAATCAATTTTAAACGGCCTAAGCTTAATCTGTCAGACACAGAAATGGAACCGATTTCTTGTCAATGAAGTGGCAGTGGACCTATGGTCCAACACTATTGTCATGCAACATCTATTTCGTTACATCTGAAGCCTGTTCTTATAGAGGTTTTAATCAGACTTCTAGTGTATGTAGTTTACTTCTAGTATAGAAATGATGGTTATTCTATAGCAATAGTGCCGGGCCATAGGTCCAGTGATTTGACCAGTTCAGGATCAGCGATCTAATTTATTTTCATTCATAGGCGACTTATTATTAAAGATAAGTGGTGCAGATCTATGCATTTTAGTTTTCTATGTTCATTTGGTATAATTTCAAAATGGTTACTTCTCCCTTGGTTTCTGGTGCACGAGTTATCTTTATTTCTATAAGAGGTGGTCCACGAATGAAAATATTGTCGCGTGCTAGTGAGGTGGGGTCTCCAATGAACTGCCTGGGCAGCGACAAGACACGGGCCAAGGATCCTTTGGTCTGTCCATAGGTGGACCAGACCTACAAAAATAAGCAAGTTACGTAACCACCTAGAACAAGAACAAACCGCACATGTGATTTGCCCTATTTGACTAAGACAGGGTGAGCCTGGCACATCACAATATAGTTGGCTGACCATAGCTGAACCTCAACTGTTTACGCCTTTTGGAGATTTACACCTATGATTTTATATTGCCCTCTTGTACACGCATAAAACAGTGGGTTTCATTCATGTTTGTGAAAGTTCTTAAACCAAGTGATAGGTCTTTCATTGTGTAGTGTGCTGTGCAGGTTATAAATGTCCAATTGCAACTGTGACAGTGACTGGCTGGAAAAAATAGAACAATTTATTAACAAATTATGCATATAATCCAAGGACTGGTTAGGTCATTGTCATGTTGTGGATTTCAATGTGTGTTTGGAAAGATTTTCTAGACTATAAAGGTACCATAGAAGCAACTCCGTGCAATACCAATGTGAGGAATAAAGTGTTTGTGTTATGAAAAGGTATGTGGTTTAATTTTTTTTTAGTCACTTGTGTGCTACTTACCATTAAAATTGTTCAGGTATAATGTCGTTATTCTTACAACAGTGGTTGATCCAAAAAGGGGCGAGGTAGGATATTCACCGTCTGGGCGTAGTCATCCTGAAAAATGGAACACATATGAATTCATGAAGGTAGTTCTTTTATATGCATAAGTGGCTAGTGGCATTAATTTTAGATTGTAATTTATAGAGGCATAGCAAGATGGCAAGATTGGTAGGGGGGTGGGCCATTCCGCTGGGTCTGCAATCGCACGAACGTATAAAAATGGGTATCGATTAACATTTTTGTTTATCAGTTTTTGAACAACACATTGGTGCAAACGATTCTATTTTGGCACCGTTTTGCAAAATCAGTGTCAAATATTGGGAGTGGTCGATATGTCCCTCATTTAGAATTGAAATATAAAATCAATTCAGAATATTAATGTTTATTCATATTTAAACGATAATCAAGGGACTGTACACTAGAATTATACCACATCAAGTAGGACAAAGAAAGATCTATTCTGCATTATTATAATTAAGCACAAAATATAGCAGAATATAAATGACAATATAATGCATTGGAAATGGGAAAAATAAGTATTTTTATGTATAATAGATGTGAAATTACCTTTTGATGAAAATTCTGCTACCACAATGTATTATGCCAGAAGAATGAACATATCATGTTATAGATTGCATGAAGTCAAATACAAAAGGAACCAGTCTACAATTATATGTCATGAATCAATTCTTAAATTACTAGTATATGAATATTTGAAGTCTAGGTTGGGTAAAGGAAATGAGTAAATTAGTGAGTAATTCTGTAAATTTGTTCTTTATATTTTGACCATTTCATGTTATGGATTTTGTGAAGTCAAACATAATAGCAACTTGTCTGGAGAAATAGGAGAATAGTATATATTGTGATGTGCCATGCTCACCCTGTCTTAGTAAAAAGTGGATCAAATGTACGGTTCCTTTCTTTTTACAACATTTTGTGTAGGTAGTCATGGCTAAAATAGTCAGGTTAGGATCCATGACCCTGTCTCTTGTCGCTGCCTGGAGCCCAGGGTTGGTTTGTTGGAGACCCCACCTCGCTGGCACGTAACAATATAGTGAATCAATTGTTAACTTGCTAGTATCTGAATATCGTGAAATCTAGAATAGATGTGAAGTATAAATAATCATAACATGGAAAGTGTGGAAAGGTACAATATATTGAGAATATTTAGAGGTCTTGAAAGGAGAGATATGCATTTTTTCTATTTTTGGAAAGCGTGTATAAGTTTGTTTAAAATGTTAAGAATTTATAAGGCCACACTAATTATATTCTACGCATGACTGATCCTCCATAGGGCATAATTATGTCCGACAAGAAAAAAAAATGGGCTAACGAGGCTTTTTTTTATTTTTTCGTCCAACATGGTAGATTTCCTTCGGACACAATATATTTTTTTCTTCAATTCCACCATGAAATCGGTGTAATTTGTTTAAAAATGCTGTAGAATTTCTATGACATGGTTATTTTCGACATTTTTTTTGTTTCCTCCTCTAAGAGCTGGACAGACAATTTTTATCTTTATTTGTTTTCCTCAGACATGACCTAAAATGGGCTGTCGGGATCTGTCATATGTAGAATATAATTAGTGTGGCCTAATTATCATGATATGATATGAAAAATTTAAATTGGTTCTAATTACATGTTCATCTCCTTGGACAAAGTGACAAATGTTACTTGTTTAGTAAAGGTTTGCAATCAAATAGTGAAAAGTAAATAGGTTTATGGTCACTGAAATGTGATTCAAGTGTATTCACTATAAACATGTCAGGTCTAATATTTGTCCAGCAGTGATCAAGAGCAGAATTGTAATCTGTTGTGGGTTCATATATGTATTGATTTATGTTCAATTCATTAAATTGCTGTTCAAGAAATCTGTATGACTGGTTTCTTACCATAGTATCTGGATCTATCAATGCATCGTCATTGAAGTCTCCTACCATGACAATTGGTATTGCGGGTCTAAGTGTGTGTTGGTTTGATATGTGATCTTTGATTAGTGACGTGAAATCCTGATTTGATAATTTGGTATTTGGTGATTTATAAACAGAAATAACTCCGATTTGAAGTTTGTCCACAATGAATGAGGTTATTTCTACACCGCTGATTTGTGTTGTGCGCATGTCATCTAACTGTAATTTGCTGTAAATAACAGTACCACATGCTGTTCTCTTGTCAGCTCGTAGGTATGCCTTGTTGTGTGTCTCATATCCAGGTATTTTGTACTTTGAAATATTTACATTTTCCGCCAGATTAGTTTCACAAAATATCAAAATGTCACAAGATCTGTTGTGTATGTCATTTAAAACATCTTGTCGATATTTGGACAATGACCTTATGTTGTGAAATATTAGATTCAAAGGATTCTGTGATAACTGGTAAGGGAAAAAATTTATAGAATATTTCACAGGATTTTGTCTCAAGCGGATCATTTCACTTTCTACACATTTATTAGTATAGATTCTGTGCTCATATAAATCAGTAAGTATCAAGTCATCCAATTTTGTCAGTCTCGATAATCCAACATAGTGCAGAGCAGCAACATTCCTACCAGTTGGTTGTCGAGGATTACTGGTATCAAAATTCATGACAGTCTTAAACTTAAGAGTATCTCCTTGACACTTATGTATTGTTTTTGCAGCTGATGGTCGTAACGGAAATGTCCTCCGCACTATCTTAACTTTCCAGTGTCCAACCATAAATTCGTTGCTTTTTATCTCCATAATTGGAACCCATTTCTTGGGTATTGGTTGTCCAGATGGATCAGTATACAAATGTGAGTACTTGGATTTCAGATCAACACCAATGTCAGGAGATTCAAATTCAACCCATATGATACTGGGCCTATCAGTATTTGGGGTCCGTCGGTCAATTTTTCTCAAAATACATGGAGCACCATTGCATAATCCTGTGTCACAAGATAAGTTTGTTGTTAATTCGTAATGCAGTCCTTCAGAGAGTTGCAGAAATGTATGAAGTGACTGTGTCTTTGATGCTTTAAGTTCCAGTATGTGGTCTTTAATATTAGCCACTGTTAATGAATCAAATCTCCCTGTGAATGTATCGAAAGCTCTAACAATACATTTGTTTCCTGTCCAGTTGGAAAACACTTTGGCATTATGTGCATCTATCCGCGCATTGGAATAGAATAAATGCTTCAAATCCATTGGAGCTTCATCTGGTGAGATCACTTTTTGTCGGAGAGTTTGTAGATCTTGTTCAGTGTGGTCTCCAGTCCGTAATCTATTCAACAGCTCTGCAAATGATATGTCGTCCTTCTGCCTCACAATAGTTGTGAGCTCATGAAGAGTAAAATATTCTTTCCACACATTAATATCAAGTTTGGCATTATCCATGAATATATCTTGATAATGTGTTGGTGAGAGCTGATATAAGTCACCAAAGCATATGACAGGAACACCTCCAAAAGGTAAATTGTTGCATTTAGCATTTTGGAGTCTTCTATGAATGAAATATAACAATGCATTGGAAATCATGGAATGCTCATCTATTATCAATACCTTGAGAGAAGCAAATTTGGTTATTAATGTGTTTAGAGGACCTCCTGTTAAATCCTCATAATCCAATAGATTAGCTATTGGTGGTATGTCAAACAGGCGATGAACAGTGGAACCATTTATGTTGTAACTTGCTTTTCCTGTGAATGCGCACAAAGCAACAGTTAAGTCATCTGGTGTCTCGCCTAGTGTTCGTCTGTACCAACGTAACAATGCTTGATAAATGCACTTAAGTAGAAAAGACTTGCCGAAACCAGCCCCTGATGAACATACATGGAAGAATGGAGTACTGGATGTTTTGCAACTGTGCAATATGTGATCAAAAAAGATCCGCTGGTCAAGAGTCAAAGATCTAATGTTTTTTGCATGTTCATTGTCATTTATTAATAGTGGGGCTTTCATAATCTTTAAGTCTTGGCCTTGTCCTGGGCATGATATGTCATTTTCAAGGTTATATTGAGAGTAGTCTGTATTTTTCCCTGGATTGAAACATATAAACTCAGGATCAAGGCTATGCTCCTTATTAGGACTTGATTCATCTTCACTATCTGAATCGTAATCTGTATCTTCATCTGGACTTGTCTGTGCAGTGTGAATAACTTGATCATAGTAATTCCCTAGTGAGTTGAATGGCTTTTGGTTTGGAAGAATAGTTTTTTCATGTAACATATACATATCTTCATATGTTGGGTCCAGCAAGTCTGTTTCCATTCTCCAAGGGAGATAAAGGAAAAGCTTTTCATGGTAATGTCTTTCAGAGTCTTTGGAAAGTTGATAATTGATGTAACGGATGACCTTTTCTTTTTGTCTTTTTCTTAGGTAGCCACCTTCTGTCTTAATGTCATCATTTTGCAAGGAACATTTCTCTTCAGTAGACTCTAAATTCATGTTCTCATCTGGCTCATCATCATGGTGTGTTTCAATGTTGAAAGCGTGATCAATTGAACTACTTCTATTTCTCGGCTTGTATTTCGCATCTGGAATAAAGTTGTACCAAGCAATGAATGTGGCGAGACAAATGTTGGACATGTGCTGTGGTCTTTCTTTATACCTTGAAACCATATTTGCTGTAGCTATGTCAGTGCTGTCGTCATCAAGACACTGCAGTGAATCGGCATCTTTTAGTAGAAAAGACCTTTCAGAAGGTGGTGCTGTATTTACAAAAGTTACAGTTCTACTGGTCTCTCTAAAAGGCAGTGAAAGGATGAATGCACACGCTTCCTGAACAGATATTTCCGTCTGATTTGTCCAAATGTTCCCTGCTGCACAAATTTGTTTACGGATACTGTTTTTATTTCCTTTTTCCTTAAATGCATCTGCCATCAGGGTGCTCAAATTCCTCTGTCCTTTTGATAGATATTTTACGAGGTACATAATAACTGCGTAGGGGTCTACGCAGTATTTTATGTCAAGATTTGCTTGCCAGGATTCGAGCATGACTGGATTGTATGAATTAATATGTGCTTCGCATGGCTTCCTTTTCAAAAAAACAGTTGTATTTTTCAAGTTTGATCGGACAGCCTTGAGGTATTCATCAGGTGAAAGACCAGTTTTACCCAAAAATGTTTCATGATCAATGTCATCTTCTGGTTTTAATTGCACGAGAACTGTGTGAACTTTTTTATACAAGCGTCTGTAATGCAACAAATCAGATTTTGGTACAGTAGGTTCATCTGACAATGGCTCAAGTATGCATGTCTCAGTCATTGGAGGCAGAGGATAATTAAAACGACAGCGAGCATTTTTCCGTTTGCATGTGTTGCTGTGTTTATGAGTTTGCAAAGATACAAGACGTGCGTCCTTTGAACAGGTTATATAGGAATCAATAAATTTCACCACATCCTCTTTTGTATGACTTTGTAATGTGGGTGCATTCTCTATCCAAAGCAAACCATGTATATGGAGACTTCCTCTTTGTTGCACCTCAAACCGGTACGTAAAATCTAAGATTTTTCCTACTGGATTGCTTTTGTGGTGCATGACATTTCTCATAAACTTTCTGATGCGATGATGAAAATGTCTAACACATGTCACAGGGTCATTCCTAATAAGTTCTGATTTCTGTGGAAATGTAAGCTTGTCTATGTAACACTTTGGCAAGTCAGCAGGATATTGACCTCGTTTCCAGTTCAATCGTATAAGAGCTCTTAGCAAGTCATCCCACTGCGTTTCAGCTGCGGAAAGAGTAAAGAACCACGTTGGGACTCCTAACTGTCTAACCATCGCATGCAAATCTTTTTTGTATCCATCCCAGTAGCCTGGTGAAGTTTTCAAGTCCCGAAATACTTTATATCCATCATTTACTTTGATAAGGCTGTCCCGACCTTCAGTAGTTTTCACATCTTTAGCTGTTAATGTTGATCCCGATCTTTCAATGCGTCTGATTGCAATATTACACTTATCTAGGATTTTTTTGACCTGCACTTTTCTGAACTTGAAAAATATATTTGGCTTGTTTTTACTACACCTCCTATCATATCTGAGAAGCTCAGATTTACAGATCTGGTGATAAGTCAATTTTCTATGTTTACGCTGAGTTTTCCCCCGTTTGGTGTATTGCGTTTGTTGTAATGTATTACAAGCATCATTTAATTCTTTATTGTTACAATTAGGTGCATCATTTAATTCTTTATCATTACAGTTAGCCGCGTTATCCGTAAATTCTAAATACTTTCGTTTTTGTCCACCATATATAGTTGGAAATGACAGCTCTTCATTTTGTGTGTCATTTACTAAACTCATTGGTACTTGTCCCTCTCCGGGGGCGACTGAAAATGTTTTATGCATGTAAGTCTGTATGCACTTTGGGAAGAGAATAGTGTCACTTGAAGTAGTGTCCTCCTCACCAGATATCTCTATACATTCATTGTCAGTGGTGCTCCTGTTGGTATACCTTGATTGTGCACTTGGCTCTACATACTGTATAACAGGGCTTTCGAGATCACTACACTGTAAACTATCATGCAGTTCTATTCCATCAGCAATGATGTCTGGACCAAGATCACATAAAGTTACAGCTGTTTTATTAGATCTCGGGATTTCTCCATTACATACTGTACATGAATGCATGTGCATTATATCTTTCCGTCTTGATGGGGACTTACTTGTGATGGATGGTGGGAATTGGTTCTTCATCATTTCCTGTAGTGTTGTGTTTTCAGAGACAAGTTCAATGTCAACATTTTGCTCAAAGCTTTCCATCCATTTTGTATTTAAAGATATATTATGATCAAGGTTGCTATGCTCAATTAGGTATTTAGCTGCTTTCCACACTTTAGCTGGCCTGATGTTTTGGAAAATGTAATAATTGTTGAAAGCTTGTTTTCTTTTTAATTGGACTGAGATGATAAAAGCATCATCTAGTGTTCTCGGCAAGCTACTTATTGTAGTGTCTACATTGGTAGGGACATTAACAACATTTCCCATAAGGATTTTCTGGCCCTCTGATCTGCCATCTCTGACCTGCATAAAAGGTATTCTAGGGCTGATCAACCTTTCTTCTAAATCAGTGAGGCCTTGAAGTTGTTCAGGTATATCTGTAAACTTGAGGTCATGGGCAGTACACAGTGTTGGCATAGTATTCCGCTTTAGCTGTGTATAACAGGAGTTACATACGTATGTATTCCCATCTGGTGACACAATGTCCTGAGTAAACTTAGTAACAGTTACATGATTTAATTTTTCTAAGTCTGTACCAGGTCTGACAGTATCTCTGAATTTAAGTTGTTCACATGCTATGCAAATGTATTCACATGATGATTTAAGGCTGTTGTGAAAGTCATTGACAACATCTTGGAAAGTATCAGAAATATTATTCTGTCGTTTTCGGTGTTTTAGGCCAGTGTCACAAGTATCATCCTCACAACTTGCATCATTCTGTGGAGAGACAGGTGAAGTTGACTTTGTCTGAGCAGACTTTTTTCTTCTTGTTCGATGAGTTGTGCTATTCATTGTGTCATGTTCTGTATTTGTTGGACTTTCCTGTTCTTGGATTTCAGTTCTTTGTACTTTTATTGTTGTTGAAGAATGTTCTCTTTGAACACTGTGGATTTTCCGCTTTCTGGATGTCATGCTACATTGATCTGGAGGTACACTTCGAGAAGTACTTTTATTCTCAAAAGGACTTTCGGAACAGGTAGAATGTACAGTTTCCTTTTTCTTCTTAATTTGTATCAATTCTTTTTCTGATTTCCTTTTAACAGCTTTCTTCATTTCTATCTTGTACACTCCATTTTGTGTTCTGAAGCCTCTATTCAGCACAGTAGTACTAACACTGCGAATTTTTGAGAAATATGTCATGTCAAAAGTGGAGACATTTAACTTGTTCATTAATGCAGAAATGTATTGGTGGAGCCTAGCAAGATTTGGAAAGGTCAGTAACACGGCATGGCCATCTGGATGTGGGTATCCAAATTCTGTATCCCTACTGTGTGAATCAAATACAAAATATTGTTCTTGCTTTAAACAAATGGATATCGCATAACCATCCAAACACGATATGCAGTGATTGTAGTACTGAAGTGTTCTTAAAGCTTCATGGAGCGTGGTTTGAAGTGGTCCAGGGCGCTTTGAAATGTCACCAGTCATAATTATGTCGTTGTCTTTCTTAGCATGGAAAGGTGTTTGAAATGCCTTCAAATATTCTGGTAGACTAGCTGTGGTCAAATAATCATCTGGGTCATTGTTTGGGATTTGTGTGTACAGGATATCGCCATGGTACAGCACTGAATCAATATCTGTACTTATCCAATCTCCTGGAAACTTTAGTTCACTATATAATAAACTCATATATGCATTTGTCACACATTGTCTGCCTCTTGAAGATTCACCAAACATGTCACTTCCTTGGTGAAATGACCCAGGTACAATTGTGGAGAAGAAAGGGTGACCTCTAGTAGTATCACAGTTCTTTTGGCGTTTCTTGGGACCGGGATCTTCATGGACATCATTACACTGACGCAGTATACATCCATGGTAGCTACTGGGGAAAGTGTTTGTGATGTCTGGCTGTAGTGATGCATTTGGCATTAGGGGTTTAGGTGGAAAAATCTCTTCTAATACAGGACATGATGGGTCGTCATAATCTAAAGTGAATGATTCAGAAATCCCATCAGAGTGAAGATCTGGGCCAAGATCACAAACTGTTACAGGATGAAAAATACACTCTGTTTCTTTCACAGTATGGTAATCGTTGCACAATTTACAAGAGTGTATGTTTATTAAATCGTAATCCATATGTGAAAATTGTCCCTGCAATAATATTGACTTCCACCATATTGCATCTAGTTCAATTGAATTACAGTTTGCAACTAACTCTGTCCACTCATTGTCACTTTTACATGTCTGAGAAGGATTTCTCGGTTTGCAGTGTAGTGTACCTTTTGGTGTTTTTGGTTGAGTTATGCTGATTGGGTAGAGTAATAACTTCAAAAACCAGTATGATGCGAAAAATGAGCACCTGTCATGGCTAGTGATTAAATTGTATCTCTCCTCAAGCTGAGTTTTAGAACGGTAAGGCGTTCTGGTGTACTGTTCAAACTTTATATTCTTGTCTTTATTGTGCCTCCACCATATTTTGTCAAAGACAATTTGTAAAATCCATACTGAACTCCAGTACTTGCAGCGTTGCTCTACTGGTTCCTTGTCAGTAGAGTATGGTGGGATCTTGCTACGAAGGCCATGCTGATGGTATTGGAACTGGTTAAGGCCAATACGCAGTCTGTGTTGTTGTGCAGAAATCGGCATTATTCCAGATGATACATACACACCTTGCAAGCACCTGAAAATACATGGAAAGAACTTGTAAGGCGTCGGCGAATAAAAATGCAATCGGCGTATTTGCAATTCAAACACCCCAACATTTTACGTACTTTGGATGAACTTTTGCCGCCGAATTTTTTTCTGGGGTCTATCATCCCCAAGACCGAACTAACTTTTTCATCTCGGGTGTCTTGGGGATGATAGACCCCAGAAAAAAAAATCGGCAGCGAAAGTTATGATAGACCCCAGAAAAAAATTCGGCGGCAAAAGTTCATCCAAAGTACGTAAAATGTTGGGGTGTTTGAA
>JAAUYA010126726.1_pt1 | contig 12229 bp, 15 predicted proteins | sample 7278161 | NCBI WGS metagenome assembly JAAUYA01 (sample SAMN14350120, study PRJNA611818) | marine sediment metagenome | isolation source: surface marine sediment (3m) | place: French Polynesia: Moorea | collected 2018-08
AGCTAGCGATCACTTTTAGCTTAGTTAGCGGGTGCAATAAGTTTTTTTACTCATTACTTCCCATTTTGTATGATATTTGTCTACAAATTGATTGCTTTCGCCAACAGAGTCTCCTGCTACACAAGGTCCAACTTGTGATGAATGGCATCCTCCAGGTAAGCCTTGGCGTTTTCAATAGTTTTAAAGGTTTCTGGAAAACGATTGCACAAGATCTCTGGCAGTTTATTGCAGTCTCGATGAGGGTCAATCGGGATCTTCTTTGGCAAAACTACATTACAAAGCAGAGGTGAATCTTCCCCCTCAAGCTGCTTCTGGGTAAGACCTTTAGTGTAGCGAAGATTTGTGCCGAGTAAGATAGCCCCCCTAAGATAGGCATCTCTGAGGTCGGCAAATCCAAGGTAGGCACTTTCGAAAACAGCATTTCTGAGGTCGGCACCAATGAGGTCGGCACCATTGAGATGGGCATTGCTGAAGATGGCACCTGTGAGTTTAGCATTTCCGAGTTTAGCACCTCCGAGATCAGTATTGCTGAGGTGGGCTTGGGTGAGGTCGGCCTCGATAAGGTTGGCCTCCCTAAGGTCCGCTCCCCTGAGGTTCACCCCCCTGAGGTTCACTCCCCTGAGCATGTCTTGGACGAGGTTGGCTCCGCTGAGATCAATATCCTTCAGGTTTAGCAGTATTTCTTCCGTCAGTCTACTTTCCCCATCATCTGTCTTTACCTGCACTTGCCTCTTTATCAGTTCTGTCTCGTAAAGAAATAACAGGACACTAGCCTTGCGTGTTGCATCTGTGTTTTGCGAGTTTTCTCTATCAGTTAACCTTCGGAGTATCGACTGTGTTCTAGCACGAATGATATCCATCCCTGCCTCAAGAAAAAACAGTTCTTCCTCAGTGAGTAAACCTTTCGAATTCTTTTTTGCTATAGCACTCAAGCCCCTCCCGACCAGCAGATCTGACATACTAGCCAGATAGGCTTCTAGTGAGTCTTCACGTTGCCTATCTTCTGCCTTTTCCTTTTCTACTTGTGCTTCCGCTTTCGCTCTTTCTTTTTCTCTGTCTTCTTTTTCCTTTTCAGACTTCTCTCTGGCGACTTTTGCCCGGTCTTGTGATGATTGTAACAAGAAGCCAAGGAATACTAAGGTTGCAGGTGCAAGGAGCAAACTCATCCAATCCCAAAGTGTTTTTGACGGCTCAATTTCTGTTGTGGTTATTGTTTTAGTGACCTTACCGTTAACCTCTTCTATGGTTACTTGGGATTTCTGCTCACTTGTTCCCAGTCCGATCCAATCCTGAGAAGGTGGGGAGATGGAAATCCTCACAATACCTGTAATGAGCCCCGCAGCCGCCAGAAGGACTAGGTAAAATCTCCTTCCACGCTTGCTCGTTTGCTGCGAATCTCCAGTCAGAGACTCCTTGACTTGCTTCCTGAGTGACTTATTTAGTTCTGACTCGCTTTTCATTGGCATCTTTAACTATATCTGAGGAATTTATCTGAAATGGAATTTTTGATTATCATAACGAGAATTTGCAGATTATCTATCAAACATTGACATGTAGAGTTCATCAATTTTATGCTCAAGTTCTTCCTCTGTTTCGTAAGGAATAGTAAGCTCGTAATCCCACCTGTCCTTAGATGGTTGGTGGTAGTTGTACTGAGATAAACACCAATATTCAATCTGTTGCCTAACCCTCTTTTTGCGCCGAATGAATTTATTGTTATTCTCCACTCTCAACCAAAGCTCTAATTTGATTGTCTTTTGATTAGACTTGGTATTGATCTGAGCTACGGCAGGTTGGCTGATAGTGAAGGGCGAAGGTTCAGTTTCAATGGAGGACTGATTATTGATTTGGGCCATTCTATCTAGAGCGAATTCAAATATTTCCTGTTCTAGACAAGCGGGAAGGCGCATAGTTTTAAGTTCTGTCCCTGGTAGCCATTTAGGTTTGCGCCCAGCACCTTTTCTTCTACCACCACGACCAGCATTTTTCTTAGTTGTCATCCTTTTGATTATATGATTTTTTCAAACCTAAATAATAGTGAATTTTATCTTGCGATTGTGCTTCTGAGTGGAATAATAGAGAAAAAGGTTTGTTGATTTTTAAGTACCTCAATGGATTTGAGTAATTTATTCGGATTTGGACTAGCCGCTGTAGGGACGTTATTCTTTGCCATGAGTCCATATACAATCAATGCGGAAACTGAAGCTCCCGCTTCATCAGAGCCGACAACAGTCTCAACCAACCCCACCACCACTTCACCCCGTAGATTAACCGTAACTGTCAGGGTACAAGAACCAGAAGACCTCAAGGTAAAAGAGGAGGACACCATCGAAGCTGGTCAGGTAATCGCAGATAGAGAGAGGGAAAGACAACGCCTCACTTCCCAAAAGCAACAACTACAGCTATCCCTCCAACGCCTCAAAACTTCGACCATTACGCCTCCGACACCGCCCCGCCCGGTACCAGTGGTGAAGGCTTTGCCTCCCGTAAGCTTTGCCGAACATCAAGCTGCTATTGAGAAGGCGAAAGCTGCTATTGCTTCGGTTGAGTCTGAAATCGACCTCAAGCAACAAGAGATAGCTTACCTTTCAGAGCTTCCGAGCCTCGACCCTATCATCCTCGAACACGAACGAGTTAAATTGGAAGAACTAAAACAGTCTCACACGGAGGCAGTTAGGGATTATCAATTAGCAGTGGGCAAGTTGCAATCTGCCAAGGAGAGCAGGGCTTACCAAGAATATCAAGCCTCAGTGAATGCTGCTCAACGGGTGGAACAATACAATCAAGCACAGTTAAACTATCAAAGGCAGTTATCGGAATACGAACAAAGAATTAGAGATCGGCAATTTCAAACAGCTCAAATTCAGGCGAGGTTAGATGATGTGGAAAATGCGATCGCTTCTTTGGCGAGCGTTAAAGCTCCCTATAGTGGTACTATACGTCGGGTTAAATGGTTGGGGCAAAGTCCTGACGGCAGTTTGTCTGCGGAAATAACCTTAATGATAGCCAGAGAAAAGTGATAATTAAAATCAAATTAGTCAGATTTTTTAACTTAATTAATTGAAAATATTAGCTTTATTTTCAATACTTATTGTGATATAATTATTGAGCTAAATGTCTTAAGAATTTGGACAATGACTGGGACAACAATTGAAATTGGCACTTTGATTGCTCGTTCTCCTGAAATTCGAGGAGGAAGACCAACAATTGCTGGAACAGGAGTTACAGTGCGCCGCATTGTTTCTTGGTATAAATTAGGTCTGACTCCCGAAGAAATTTTAAACCGGCTCGGACATCCCCATCTAGATTTAGCCAAGATTTATGCGGCTTTAACTTACTATCATGCTAACCAAGAGGAAATTGAAACTGATTTAGCTCAAGAAGAAGCTGATGTGAAACAATTTGAACAGGAGTGGCTTCAGTCTAAGCTAAATTGATAGTCATGCTGGCATTATATCTGGATGAAGATTCGATGGATCAGAGCCTTCTAGCAGCCTTAAGAGCAAGGGGAGTCGATGTGCTCACGGCTACAGAAGCAGAGATGTTGGGGCGCTCCGATTCAGAACAATTAGACTATGCTACTCGTGAAGGAAGAGTCTTATACACTTTTAATCGAGGAGATTTTTACCGCTTACACACTCAGTATTTAACTGAAGGTAAATATCATCGGGGCATAATCCTTGCCCCTCAACAACGTTATTCCATTGGAGAGCAATTGCGACAAATTCTGGATTTGATTTCTGGGAAAACAATTGAACAGATGGAAAATAATGTGGAGTTTATTAAAGGGTAAACCATGCCCAAAACACCTGCGCAATTGTCTGGTTATAATCTTACAATTAATCATCTACATGCGATTGGGAATATTACCGCGCTTGATTATTCAGCCCAAACCGAAGTAATAAACTCCGCCGGATGACAAATCATTAAGTAAATTGAGTTGATTTATTTTAGCCAGACCAATTATTGGACCAGTATTAGAAATAATTTTCATTATTTAACTAAACCTCTTAAATTGGCTAAATCTTGCTCAAGTTCACTCTCTACTTCTTCAGGAGGATAATTAAAAATACTCACCCGATACATTCCACAAGCTTCAAAAAACTGAGGTCTAGATAAACCAGCTAATTCACTTGCTTTCCCGGCTGAAATTTTTCCTAATTCATACATTTTTAAAGCAGCCATTAATCGCAAATGTTGTTCCATTTCTGCTTTAGTTAAATTAACAGCTAATTCTAAACCTGTTGGATATTTAATGGTTAATTCTTCCATGAACAGTCAACTCTTAACTACTCAAATTTTATCTAATTGTAACTTAAACTAAACTTCTAAATCTGCTTTTTCGAGGTAGTTTTTGACTTTTTATTTACGAACAAAGAATTAGAGATCAGCAATTTCAAACGGCTCAAATTCAGGCGATATTAGATGATGAGGATAATGCGCGCTGGCGAAGCCAGATCCGCTTCGAGGATCGCTTCTTTGGCGAGCGTCAAAGCTCCCTATAGTGGTACTGTACGTCGGGTTAAATGGCTCGGTCAATCTCCCGATGGCTCTCTCACAGCCGAAGTTACCCTTATGGTCAGAAACAATCAATAATTGAATCCAGCTTCTAATCTTGAAAATAGACCGCTGCTGAAGATAACGCTTCTTCAGGTGTGCCGTAGAATGTCCCATTATCGAAGATACAGGGTTCATATTTCTCGCCACTGTAGGTGTAGAAGGCAAACGTCCAGGAGTCCTCGTCCCCAAAATATCGGAGTCGACATAAGTGCGTAGGGATGTTTCGCATTCTTTCGAGATATGTTTCACGAGATTCAGGAAAACCTGGTGGAGGGAAATCATCTGCGACATTCGGCTCTGTATAGGCATCTATGTAGCAAAACTGTGCACGGAAGCGGATATCAAGGCGCGTGTACTTTCCCGTATAGTGCGCTTCGGCATAGGCTAAAATACGCTGTTTGGTACTCTCTTGCACCCTTTTTGGGATTTTAACTCCACCAGAGTGGGGGTCACGAATCCATGTTAACATCTTGTCTTCCTCTTTGTGTTTTCACAAATCTAACGGTCTATTGTCTGTGGTATTATGAACAGATAAATTTATCCTATACTCAGATTCTTATTTTTATCAATCTTTGCCCAATTCACCAACATTAAATTTACTCTTCATCCTACAATTAAGCATCTTTCCTAGCTTAATTAATCCTCTAATGGCACTCTCACAAGAAGAATTAAATAATAGTGAAGAACAAACAATAAATGATATTAATTCTGAACTTCCCTGCCTTGATAGCAGTAATAAATGTGTGGAGAAACTAACCCGAAAGGCGAACTGCTTGCAGCAGCGCTTCGCTCCCGCCTCTTCCCCCAAACTGAAAACCTTGGACAACCGCATAGCCCTCATTGATGAGCGGTTGGAGTTGATGAGTGGGCGGAAGGATTACACAGAATCCCGCCTCTGGACAAACTACCTACCCACTTCTAGCGTAGGTGGCAGTGTCATTGACATCGTTAATCCCTTTGCTTGGATTAAAAACTTAGCTGGTGGTGGGGATATGCAGAGGGATAGACTGGCGATCGCTGACCTTGAGGTGAAATCAGCCACTCTGGAAGCTGCACGGGCTGAGTTGGAGCGGCAGCGGGAGGAAGAGAAGATTAACTTAGGGGATAAGATACTGCGGTTGGTGCTGGATTATGAGGCGGCACAGAAGCAATATGCTTTGGTGAAATCGCAGTTGGAAACCTACAACCAGCAGCAGTCCATCCGTCGAATTCGCTATCGCTTGGGAGAGGGAGATACTTCGCAGTTTCTGGATTCTCAGGTTAAGGGAGATAGACTAGAAGCACGCTTGGTTGAACTGGAGAGTTTGCACCAGGATAAGGTTAGAGAATTGGGGCAGTTGATAGGGGATGAATTCGTAAAAAGCGAAAGTTTTGGAGCAGACTGATAGGAAGATTGCGGTTGAGAGATTAGCCAAGAACGCTCCCTTTGGTGAAATACTCGCATTGCTGCTGGAGGGGGCAGTCCCGGCAGCGGGGGTGTGAGGCAGTACAGACAGCCGCCCCGAAATCTAACAGGGTTAAATTCCAGCGGCTCACGTCCGTTTGAGGGGCAACTCGCTGGGCTGCATCCCAAAGCATCCCGTCTCTCGACTTCACCCGCCCTCCCTGCAAGCCGAAGAACCGCTCCAGGATTCGCGCTACGTTGGTATCGAGGACCGCGAGGGGCTGGCCGAAAGCGCTGGCGCAGAGGGAACGAGCGGTATATTTCCCCACCCCCGGCAGTTTCAGGAGTTCTGCTTCCTTCTCAGGAACGCGACCGCCGTAACGGGTGCGGATTAACTTAGCTGCCTGCTGGAGCCGGGCTGCCCGGAAGTGGAAGCCGAGGGGATACAGCAGGTCGGATATTTCCTCTAGCGGGGTCGAGGCTAGGGATTCCAGGGTGGGATATCGCTCCATGAACTGTTGATAGACGGGCACTACTCGCGTGGCTTCGGTCTGCTGCAAGAGGAATTCGGCCACCAGCAAGGCGTAGGGGTCGCTCGTCTGCCGCCAGGGAAAATCCCTCAAGTTTGCCTCAGCCCATTTCTGGAGCTGTTGGCGGAACCATTGGAGTTTTTCGCGGTCGAAATTTTTCATCAATACCATCCTGAGGGTCAATGTATAATTGTTGCTATATACCATTCGGGGATCAGAGATGCACAGCATACAAGTCGAGCACCAAAAGAACAGGTTACACATCACACTGGCAGGATTTTTCCCAGATGAGGATGCGAGGAAAGCATCAGACGAGATAATTGAAGCCATAGATACTTTCAACTCTGACTTCGATGTGATTACCGATATCTCTGAATGCAGGCCAGCAACGCCAGCAGGGAATATGGAAATCGAGAGGATTCAACAATATGCACTCTCCAAGGGTGCTAGGCGGTTTATCAGAGTGGTGGGCGAACGAGTCCTGGCACAAATGCAACTAGAGCGGGCGAGTCAAAAAACAGGGGTAGATGCCGATTGTGTTGCTTCTGTAGAAGAAGCCGAGCGACTTCTACGCCATTAACCTCTCTTTGAGCCTCGTATATCTCAAGTTGTCCTTCACCTGATTGACGGCGATGCCGATGGGTTTCTTCTGGCCAATAACGATCGCCAACTTCCTGGCACGGGTCAACCCTGTATAGAAAAGATTTTTGGAAAGGAGAATAAAATGCTGCATGTAAAGGGGCAGGATGACGACCGGATACTCAGATCCCTGGGACTTATGAATCGTCACCGCGTAGGCCAAGCCAATCTCATTGAGGTCGGCATAATCGTAGGTCACCTCCCGCCCGTCAAACCCGATCGCTAATTCTTGGTCGATGCGATTAATCTTGGTAATGACCCCCAAATCCCCGTTAAATACTTCCAACTGGTAGTTATTCTTCTTCTGAATGACGCGATCTCCTTCTCTAAACTTAGTGCCGCCCCGGTCGACCTCCAACTTGTCGGGGTGGGGAGGATTGATTAATTCCTGGAGGACTTGGTTGAAGTGGTGCGTTCCCACGGTGCCCCTAGTCATGGGACACAATACCTGCACGTCGGTAGCGGGATGGTAGCCCAGGCGAGGCAGTAAGTCCGAGATTAACTCGCAAGTTACTTGCACTCCATGTTCGGGTTCGCTGCCGCCACTGTGCCAGAGGCAGTCCGATTGGGGATGGTCGGAGATAAACTCCAAACGGGGGTACTGCCCTCGGTTGATGGCGTGGGCAGCCTGGATGATGGCACTACTAGCCGCCTGGCGGAAGACTTGGGTGAGCCGCATCACCGGTACCTGCTGGGAGGCAATCAAATCCCGCAGCACGTTGCCCGGCCCGACGCTGGGCAACTGGTCGTAATCCCCCACTAGCAAAAGATAGGCATCGGCGGGCACGGCCTTGAGCAGGGAATGGGCCAAGAATAGATCCAGCATGGAAGCTTCATCAATAACGATCGCCTGGGCGGGAATTGGTCTATCTTGATTGCGCTTAAAGCCAAAAGTAGCGGGGTCGAACTCCAGCAGGCGGTGGATGGTCTTGGCTTCCAGTCCGGTCATCTCCCCCAGCCTCTGGGCTGCCCTGCCCGTAGGAGCAGCTAGGGCCACCTTCAAGCCCATCCCCTGCCAGAGGGCGACGATGGTGCGGGTGCAGAAGGTCTTGCCACAGCCGGGACCGCCCGTGAGGACCATCACCCGATGGGTGGCAGCCATGAGTACGGCTTTATGTTGCTGGGGAGATAGGTCAATGCCTTGAGAGTGGGTGTAGCGCCCCAGCCAGGATGCCACCTCAGCTTCCTTAACGGGCAACGGTTGATTCAACCTCTCCTTGAGCAGTTTGGCCAGGTGCCGTTCGCCATAGTAGAAGGCGGGCTTGTAACACAAGGGCATATTCCCTTCTGCCAGTTCGACCATTAGTTCTTCCTTAGCGGCCATCTCTTCTATCACCGAAACTACTGCTGCCGATTCGGCTTGATAGTCGTCCTGAGATAGCTTCTCCACTGCACGGTTGACCAGCTCCGGTCGGGGCAGGAAACAGTGCCCATCTTCCCCCGCTTCGGCCAGGGTGTGGAGTACTCCTGCCCGATACCTGAACCGGGAATGGGGCGATACTCCCAGATTTCTCGCAATCCTGTCAGCGCTTAAAAAACCGATGCCGTAAATGTCATCGGCAAGCTGGTAGGGATTCTCGGTAACGGTAGCGATCGCTCCATCCCCATATTGCTTGTAAATCTTCACCGCGTATGTAGTGGAGACGCCATGACCTTGGAGGAACACCATCACTTCCTTAATGGCCTTCTGGGTTTCCCAGGCGTCTTTGATTGACTTAACCCGCTTGTGGCCGATGCCGGGGACTTCAACCAACCGGTCCAGATGGGATTCGATCACCTCTAAGGTTTCCAGCCCGAAGTGGGCGACGATCCTCCTGGCAAAAACTGGTCCGACGCCCCTGATTAAACCGCTGCCTAAATATTTCTCTATCCCCGTGAGGGTAGCGGGTTTGGTCTCCTGATAGTTGACCACGTTGAGCTGCAAGCCGTACTTGGGGTGATTCTTCCAGTAGCCCTGAAGCCTTAAGGTTTGACCCGCTTGGAGGTTGGCGAAGTTGCCCACAATCGTGACTAAATCCCTGCTGCCGGGAACTTGCAATCGAGCGATGGTATAGCCATCATTGGCAGCCGAGAAGGTTATTCTTTCCACTACGCCGGTGAGAGATTCAGTTTGTTGGTTGGCGGTACGAGAATCAGACATAATTGAATTGAGAGCTACCGATCTTTAAGCTAACTGATGGAGACGATCTCTGCCCAGAGAAAAAGGCGACAACCATGCCACCTTACTCCTATGAAACGCTTTGCCAGTACAATTGTACCATAAAAGAAATGGTATTGAGTACAGGCAAAAAAATCGGCTTCTTGAGCTACTCCCAGCCCAATAAACAACTGACTTAAATGTGTATCAGGAAAGAATGGATAGAGAAACACAGCATAACCTCCTGAGTGTTGTGTATGCTAACGGCTCGAATCTAACCCAGCAGGTTAAGCAGCTCATCGCTCAGGGTGCTGAACTAAATGAGATGACCAGCTACGGAGAATCAGCGCTCAGAGTCGCCTCAAATAACGGTCGCTTTGATGTGATTAAACTGCTGCTGGATGCTGGGGCTGAAGCTGAGCAGCTCCAGTGGACTCCCACATTTTTTCAAACGGTATACGGAACGCTCGACGAGATACGGGAAAGTGTCCAAGAGAACAACGATCTTGAATGCCGGGATTACTGGAACCGCACGCCCTGGCTTCTGTCAATACTGACCGGTTCAACCGAAAAGGCTGGATTACTGCTGGAACTTGGCGCGGATCGTCAGGCTGTTGGCAGGTGTGGCAAAACTCCACTGATGTATGCCATTCAAAACGATGACACCACTATGCTCCAGTGGTTAATTGATCGGGGATTCGATCTTGAAGCTGTGGATGAGTTTTTCAATACAGCACTGATCGAAGCTTCTGAGCGGGGCGCGTATAATTGCGTAAAACTGCTGCTGGAAAATGGGGCTGACATTTTTCGCACCAATCATATTCCTGAACGCGCTATAGAGGTAACAGATTCGCTTGAGGTGGTCAAACTACTGGTGGATGCAGGTGATGACATCAACGATATCAGTTCTGAAGCGCACGCTAAACTGCTCGCTATCGGCCAAGATGAGGAGCCGGATCTTGAAAAAGAAGAGTATTTAACCGGTAAACACCGCCGATTTGGAACCGCTAACCCGGAAAAGACGAGTATTCCCTTTTGGCTGGCAATGATTCGTTGCGGCGCTTCGGCCTATAGAGCACGAGCTAAATTTGAAACAGACCGAAAATTAAACGATGACCCCATCTGGTGTTATCAGCGATTTGGAAGAACAACCTCTGTTCTGGATGACGGCAGGATTATCGAAATCGGCGGCGAACATGAGGATTACTATGACCCTGATTTCTGTATCTATAATGATGTAACTGTTTTTTCCGCCGATAAGAAGGAGATTTCGATTTATTCCTATCCGGAAGACGTGTTTCCGCCAACAGACTTCCACACAGCGACTTCTGTAAATGGAAAAATTATAATCATTGGCTGTCTTGGTTATCGGGACCAGAGAAATTTCGGAGCGACTCCGGTATTCGCTTTGGATCTCAAAACATATCAGATAAACAAAGTTGAGTGCCAGGGTGCAGCTCCGGGATGGATATTCAGTCATAAAGCGCGGCTTACAGAAGATAAAAAGGACATAATTATCAGCGGAGGTGAAATCCAGGACACGCAGGACAATGTTACTCGGACGAATATCGATGAGTGGAAGCTGGATACAACGAGCTGGAACTGGGAACGGTTAACCAGTCGTAACTGGCCGCAATATCATATCCGGCGTGAGGACTCGGGTAGAGTACATTTGTGGGAACTGCGCAACCTAATCAGTACGAAAAACATTCCAGCATTGCAGGACTTTTATGAAGAAGAGTTACAGGAACTGATCGGCGAATTAGGTAGCGAACCGGACTATGAACTGCTGGAGAGGCTCTATCAGCCGTCAGTGCCGTTTGAAGCAGCAGATTCAGTAAGTTCGGAGTATAGAATTGTCGTTAATGATGTGCTGGTCAGATTTAAAGAGGAAAGTTATGGTATACGAGTTGAAGTTGAGGGCGAACTGCCGGAAGAGACAATATCCCAGATTGTGAGCGAAGTGGTTGACAAGTTGTCGAAGCTGGAAGGAGTGCCGTGTTTTTCTGAGAAGCTAGGTAATGTTGCAGATAAGTTGAAATAAAACTAGATGGTCGGGTATTTCTAGGATAGTTAAAACAGGAAGCGCTATTTCCATATCCCTGGCATTCTCTGCTGATATCTTTACGGCGATCGCTTCTCAATTCCGATAAAGTCTAGTAATTGCTATCTTAACTAAACCACATTGATAATTTTGAATTGTCGCAAAGCGACTGACCTTAATAAAAAAATATAAAATCATGATTTCTAGGGTGGAAAAGATTTCAAAAAGAAAAAATGAATTATCAATCAGAATCTGGATTCACCTTACTAGAAATGATAATTGTTGTCATGATTATTGGCATTTTAATAGCTATTTTTCTGCCAATTTTTCTGGGCGTATTAGGAAAAGTCAAACTCCACATCGCTATCTTTGAACTCTCCCAATATTGGAAACACACTCGCTTTGATGCGATGGGAAATGGTAGAAGTGCCCAAAGTTTGTGCATGAAAGAAGATGAACCAGGGAAAGTTGAATATTCAAAAATTTTGGGCAAAGATTGTGATACAGCAACCAACTGGCAATCCTTAACTCCGGGAATCAGTATTGATGTCAATAACTCCACTCTATACCAGAAAAATGGTATTTATCGGGTGAGTTGGGCTGATACTGACGCAGGTTTTGGCGGTTCATCTGGACAACTCGGAAGATTGACATTAATTGCGCTTGGGCTTCCAGCTAAAAAATGTCTTTTTCTCTACAAAGTTGATGGGAGTTGGAATATTAGAGAGGATGATTCTTGCCGAGTTCAGTAACAATAATTAACATTTAATACTTAATATTTTAAAGTAAAAAATATCGACTTAAAATCAATAATTAATAATAATAAAGCTCTCGCCATCAAGGTGAAAAATTACTGTGAGAGCCAACAATGTCTACACAACAAACAGAATCAGCCCAACAAAAGACCGTAGATGATTTACTGTACTCTACTTCAG
>JAAUYA010157216.1_pt1 | contig 12211 bp, 12 predicted proteins | sample 7278161 | NCBI WGS metagenome assembly JAAUYA01 (sample SAMN14350120, study PRJNA611818) | marine sediment metagenome | isolation source: surface marine sediment (3m) | place: French Polynesia: Moorea | collected 2018-08
CAAGTGGTGAGAAGAGTACAAGTTGACGAATTACAAAAAACGATTGATTCTCTCAAAGAAAGTTGGTCGGATTTGTATTCAGACCAGGAGGAGAAAAAGAAAAAAAGCAAGGGGTAAAATTATCTTTTAGTTCTCGTTAGACTCTCTAGAACTAAATTCTTCTCTCTGACATTTTTTTTCGGTTTTTGTCCCGCCTTAAGTTGGTAGCCTGAACGTTCAAATGGGTGGATGGAGAGATGTAAGATCCTCGTCAAGAACTTTGAGAGAACTCTATCGAATGCGACGACAAAACTCAATCTTTGCTTTGTCAGACTAATGATTAAGAGGCTGGCAGCCTCTGGCTAGAGATCTCAAATGGGCTCTATAAAGTTTTGTCAAGAAAATCTAACCAGATTAGATGAGAATGGGTTTTGAAGAATTTTCTCTGGCTAGTAAAGCCAAGATTAATTCTGTAGAACAATGCCAGTTAATGACTTTTGGGGAATTTGAGGATAATTTGGCTGGTGGTACCATGAATTGTCTGACAAGGTTGCCATTAATCTTTGTTCAAATTCTTGAGATTGTTGCAGAGAATAACCTAGAGATATTTTCTTAGGTAAAGTACTTCCTAAAAACCAATATTCCAAGTAAATATTCTCTGGGGAATAATTGGTGACTTTACTTAAGATAAAAAAGTCAAGTTGTGCCTGCCAATTACTTTCTAATTCCTGGTAAGATTGAGGCTGAGCTGTAGTGTAATTAATAATTTTTACTCGCTGTTTTTCCATGACAAGTAACTTAATCACACTCATCAAATTATAGCCATACCAAGGATAACTGATGGGATGATTGATATATTTGGCTGGGTGTTGACAAAATATTTCAGGCACTAATGATTTTAAGGTTTTTATCCACTGATTTAGCTGGGGATAATTATCTAAAATTTGCTGTACTGGCAGTCCTAAGATAATTTGAGATACGGCCAAATGTAGTTGCTCATCTGAGAATTTATGGGCTTCAAAAATACCATAACTGGGATTTTCTAATTGTGCTAAAATCTTAGCATCTAGAGTGGTCATAATTTTCCTATTTAACTGACTACCTGAACAGCGCGACGCGCCTTTATGTGTCAAGTTAAATAGTGATTTAAGACTGGTTGGCAAAAAAGATTAAACTGCGATCGCTTATTCCTGTTCCTTGAAAATTACCCCACTTGTAATTACATTCACCGGCAACGTATTTGGCGGATAGTTGGCTCCATTTATCCCATGCCCAAAGTAAATCTTGGCTAATATATTTAAGAGCCATGCCAATCATAATCCAACTATGGTAATTATTGGCAAATTTAGGGTGAATTACTTCTAGTAAAAGTAAAGCATGAGTGATATTTATTTTGTTACATGAATGAGTATATTTAGTCGTTTTATAAGTATTAATTGTCGGAAAGTTTACTCTCCTATTACTTGGTTTAGTCATTAGTTTAATCAACCAATCAGGGGCGATCGCTACTTCCTGCATATCTGGACTGCAACGGGAAACCCATCGATATTTACCAGTCAGGGCATGGGGAGAAGGAGGTAGAATTGATTGCATGCCAGTACCTCTCAACTCCAAAGATTCCTCCATCCCAGTGTTAAATCTTCGAGATTTTAGCTGCCAATTAGTACCTGGTACTCGAAAAAGATACTGACAGCGCCCCAATCTCCCAGAAGTAAAAGCAACAGTTTTTGGTAATGGTTGACCTCCTGAAATTTGTAGGACAAAGGAATGAGCAGAAAAGCCATCACAGTCAATGGCTATCAAAAATTCTTGTGAATTTTGACCGCATAATAAGCCAATCCCAGAAGGTCGAACCAAACTATAATTACCATGCTTTCTCAATACTAGAATGCCATTCCCACAAGTGAAATAATTGATTAATTCAGATACGGAAAAAGGATGTAATTGCCACTGATAGCCCAGAGGTTGTTTCTGGGAATTAGTAGGAATTAAAAGCCAGTGTGAGGGGAGGATATGGAGTGTATTGAGTAGTTTTTTAATTGTCCGATCATCAAATTCGCAAACGAGCTGTTTTCAAGGTAGGAGAATTGGTAGGATCTAGATTAGTAGAAGCTGAACGTGGAGTCGAAGCCCATTCTCTCAGGAGTTGAATGGAAGCAGCATCCTGTACCGCTAGAGGTGTTATACTACTGCGAGATGATTCTAAATCAGCCAAGGTTAACTTTTGAGGGCGATTCTGGTCAAAGGCAATGGTAGCAGCTTCCGCCACCAAATTTTCTAGCTCCGAACCGGAAAATTGTTCCGTAGAAGAGGCGATCGCCTCTACATCCCCATCATCCAAACAACAACCAAAGCGATGCAGATGAATCTTGAGAATTTGTAACCTTTCGGTAGCATTAGGTAAATCAACGAAGAAATTCTCATCAAACCTGCCCTTGCGTTTGAACTCACTGGGGAGTGCTGTAGGATCGTTACTGGTAGGGGTTTTTTGCACAACGCCCGAAAAAGGGGAATAAGGGGCTAGGCAGAGGGTGTTTTTCCTTGATATATCTGGATTTCAGCCAATTCTTGATTTGTAAAATTCTTATTCCACCTTTTCGGGGGATATGCAAAAATCCCCATCATCTATCAAGCCTTAGAAGAAAGATTAGGGCTTCCTTAGTAACGGTCAATGGTAAGCCATATCTAACAACCAATACCCGTTATACTATTCAGATTATTTCTCAAGAAAAATTGACAATCTCCCGTTAAATTCCTCCTTTCGACATTGCGCGAAAAAAGTTGTAGCATTAAATTATCGACGCTTAAGGTTAGGGGAAAGATGATGAGCAATAAAAGAGTTATTCGCACACAAGATGCACCAGCACCTGTAGGACCGTATAATCAGGCGATCGCTACTACTGGAGAATTGCTGTTTGTGGCGGGGCAAATTCCCCTCGATCCCCAGACAGGAGAGATTGTTGGAGAGAGTGAAATTGCTCAACAAACCAAGCAAGTAATGAAAAATATTGAAGCTATTTTGAAAGCTGCGGGAACACGATGGCAAAATGTAGTCAAAACGACCGTTTTTTTGACTGATTTAAGCAATTTTGCTGCCATGAATCAGATTTATGCAGATTATTTTCCTGAACAAGCACCGGCGCGAGCTTGTGTGGAAGTGTCTCGCTTACCCAAAGATGTTCTGGTGGAAATTGAATGTATTGCAGTAATTTAATGCATAAGTAATCGCTAATGAGAAGCTAATTTATCCGCCCATCTGGTGGTTTCTGGTAAACGATATTTGGTAGTACAAGCTAGAACATATTTAATCGCGCTCTCAAGACTAATTTTATGCCCAATCGATATATAAAGAGGTTTAACTCTAGTTCGCGATCGCACCACAGCACCGATAACCTCTCCTCCATCGATCAATGGCTTCCAACTGCCTTTGGTTAAGGGTGGCTCTTCGTGTTTGCCCACCAACAAAGACTTAGCTACACCAATGCTGGGCAAATTGACAATCAAGCCTAAATGACAAGCTATACCCAAGCGACGGGGATGGGCTAAACCCTGACCATCGCATAAAATTAGATCGGGGATAATTTTAATCTGCTCCATGGCTGCTAAAATCGCCGGGATTTCCCGAAAGGAAAGGTATCCCGGAATGTAGGGAAAACTGGTAGGAAGACGGGCGATCGCCTTTTCTGCTAACTTTAACTGAGGGAAAGTTAAAACTGCCACCGCTGCTTTAGTGATGGTATAGTTTTCCTCAAAGCCCACATCTACACCAGCGACATAGTTAATTTGGGCAAATTGATCTTCAGTAATAATTTGTTCTCTAAGATTTTCCTGGAGGGTTTTTGCCGCAGTTAGATCTTTTGGCCAAGATAGATCGTAGGGTATCTTCATTGTTTCTGTCAATTTTAACTGAATGGGGAACACTCTTGCACTCTAACCGATACGGTTAGCCAAGAGAAACAGCTAAGCTCAATTTTTTTTGTGATTAAGATAATCTATAATATAAGTATAAGTAAAAAATTGTATATCAATACAGACATTTAATCTGATGTCAAGCTAAAAAATAGAGGACTAGTGGTGGAATGCAGAATTAAGAATGCAGAATGCAGAATGAAAAAGCCTTATTTTTCAGTACTTCTGGGAATTTTAAACTCCCGTTTCATTTACGCTCTTTATCACTAGAAGTACAGATCTAGCTGGAGGTTGAAGATGATTATGAAAACCGATACTCAAGCTCACATAAAAACAACAACATCAAACCTTGAATCTAATCCAGTCAGCTTTAAAAAAATTTTAGTCGCTGTAGATTATCAACTAATAACCCAAGAAGTATTTGCCAAAGCAATAGAACTAGCAGAAATATATAGTAGTAGTTTGATGGTATGTCACTGTATTCCTGGAAAAATACCAGAAATACCCGAATTAATTACTGCTGCTGGCATAGGAGGTTTTTATTCTCCGGAGATGTTTGAACTAGAAGAGCAGTTACTAGAAGAAGCAACAGAGGAGTTAAAAGCTTGGTTACATTCTTTCTATCAACAAGCTATCGAGAAAGAAATTCCCACAGAGTGCGATTATGTAATTGGTAACCCCGGAGAGGAAATTTGTGGTTTAGCTAAAAGTTGGCAAGCTGATTTAATTGTCATGGGGCGTAGAGGATTAACTGGTTTATCTGAAATGTTTTTTGGCAGTGTCAGTAATTATGTTTTCCACCATGCACCCTGCTCCGTTTTGATAGTACAACACCCTGAAGAAAGTTAAAATTGCCCATCAAAATAATTATGGATAAAGACACTCGTTTTGGCTTGTTAGTAATTGGATTACCATTTTTAGGATTACTTTATTGTGCTGTAATTATCATCTTTATGAATGTATCTCCCTTGGCTCAAGAACATCCTTTAATGACTGGAATGGGCTTTGCTATTGTTCCTTTTATACTGGCTGTATTCATTTGGCTTAGAGCTTCAGCTAAAGCCTATAGGAAAAAATTATGATCTTTTACTAGCTTGCTCCATTGCTGGCGAAAATCCCTGACGACGCGATTTAATTCTACCGAATGAGAGGCTTTAAACAAAATTACAGTTTCCGGTTGCACCATATCTAGCAACCTATTTACCAAATCTTCATGCAAGGTAAAAGTCTCCGTAAAAACCCCTAGAGCTCCTCGAGCAATTTCTTCTGCTTCCCCATCATCTACCAACACCAATAAGCGATCGATCCCCAATTTTTTGACTGTTTCTCCTACTTGATAGTGAAGTTGAGGTGAATATTCGCCTAATTCTTTCATGGCTCCTAAAACGGCAATTTTATATTTACCAGGAGTTTCTTTTAATAGATATAGAGAAGCAACCATTGATTCTAAACCAGCGTTATAAGTTTCATCGAGAATTTCCACATCTCCAGAAAGTTGATAGATTTGAGATCTCCCTTCAGGAAGATTAAATCCCATTGGTTGCTCTAATAAATTTAGCTCTCAGCCTAAAACTTGAGCTACTGCTATAGCTGCTAAATAATTTGAAGCATTATGAAGACCTTTTAGAGGTAAAGGCAGTTTTTTGCCATTTACTTCAATCGTTTGCGCATTAAGGATTTTACCCTGTAAATCTCCTCCTTCTAAACCATAAGTAATAGTTTCTCCTTGCCAAACTTGAGCCGCAGTTTCCAAAAGTAAAGGACAATCATAGTTTAAAATAGCTACACCAGATGGGGTCATTTTTGCTAACAATTCACATTTAGCCAAAGCGATCGCTTCTGTTGAACCTAATCTTCCTATGTGTGCTGTTCCTACATTAGTTATAACTCCCACATTTGGCTCGGCGATTTCTGTTAATAAACCAATTTCTCCTCGACCACGCATTGCCATTTCTATAACTGCATATTGGTGTTTATTTTCTAGTTTTAAAAGTGTTTTTGGTACGCCAATTTCGTTATTATAATTAGCCTCAGTTTTCAGAACTTGTCCTTGAGTAGACAACACGGCAGCAATCAATTCTTTGGTAGTAGTTTTTCCCACTGAACCAGTAACACCAATCAGGGGAATTGAAAATTGTTTTCGCCACCAATGAGCAATCTTTTGATAAGCTGCTAGGGTATCTTTTACCTGTAGATAAGGAATTTTTGGTGGTGATTTTATCGAATAATTTTGATTAGTAATTGCAGCGATCGCCCCTTTTGATATTGCTTGTTCAATGAAATTATGTCCATCAAACTTATCACCCTGCAAGGCAATAAATATCTCTCCTTGGTGTAAATGACGAGTATCAGTATTTATACCCTCGATTTTCTGATTAGTATTTTTACTATCAATATTAACTAGGGTTGCTTCCGTAATTTCACTTATTTGTTCCAAACTCGAAAAAAAAATCATAAATTTAAATATATTATAGTCAGTATATTAACGTAAAAAAAACAAAAACTTTAATTAAAAAATTAGGTAGTTAAACATAACTAAACATTAACAATTTATTATACTATAGTAACTAAGGACAAACTACTTAATTTTAAATGTTCACGAATCTTACCATGAACTGCTGTGAATACCCCAGATTTAACTTATTATCGTATGAATCATGCTACAAATGATGAGCAGAGACTATACGATCACTTGCTCAAATTAGTCAAATCTCAACCTCCTGATCTAGTATTAGAGAGGTTTAAGTCTTTGTTTATCACAACAGCAAGGGGTTATGATGTCCAAGAAGTACTAAAAGCTTTAGCGGCAATTATAAGCGCTAAAGGAATTGAGTACAAATTTCCCTTTATCTTAAACCGATGTTGTCATATTCTCATCAATCGATGGCAATTGCAACCACAATTACATGATTATATATCAGAGCTAGTGGAAGCGTTTGAAGCGCTTCCTCCGAATTTAAATTCTAGATATGTTAAGACATTTTCTACCCGGTTACAATACTTAGCTATCAATTTTGTTAAAAGCGAAAATTATAAACAATTAAAACTTTTAGCTACAGTTATTTGTCAAGGAAAAAAAGGTAGTAGCAAAAAAAAGGATTTAATAGGTAATTTAATTAATCGCTACCCTTATTTATATGAGCATTGCCTTCTCAATGCTGAGAGTAGTATTGAACAACAACAAACTGTTTATAAAGTTAAAAATCAATTAGAAAAGAAATTTGAGGTTAAACTATCTAAATATATTACTTATCAAATCAGATTAGCACAAGTAAGACGCAATCCTAAATTGGCTCAAAAATCATCAAATATAATTCAACCGGTATCAAACCCTACTCTATTGAGTGAGAGAGATTTAAGTAGAAGTTTGCAACATTACGTAGGAACAGTTGAAAATGGTTATACCTATCAAGATTTATCGAGAAGCTTTATTACTCATACCAATGATGTGCGTAATTATCAGATATTTAAAGATGACTTATATGAATATATCATTCAATCTATAGATCCTAAATACGGAAAACACCGTTTCAATGAAAGACTATATCAAAAGTTACAGGCTATATATCCCGAATGTAATTACAAGAAACCAGACGAGTTTCTCAAAATGCGTACTTATAGTCAAGTTTTTAACTACTTGATTGTGGAAAGTTCCCAAAATCCTCAGCATTTGATCTTCATGGATTTAATCAGTAACATGGGAACAACTCGCACTATTGGGTTATTTTTGAAATTAGTCTTAGTATGTAGTAAGGTGAAACCGTATCTAGAAAAAAGATTTTCGATCTTATTCAATCATTATGAGTCTTTTACCAGAGATGGCGCTAGTTGGTTAGTTAAAAGTTTAGAAAAAGTGCACATAGCTTTTAGCGTTAATTTTGGCAATGTAGATTTATCTTTTTTAAGGAGAATATATAATAAAAGTTAGTAGTTAAGGGGAATGCAGAATTCAGAATTCAGAATTCAGAAAGTAGTTGGAAAAGGAATGTTGCCATCAAAAATTAAGTCTGTGCAATGATTGCCGATTTGATATGAATTTGAAATTAGACCTATTAAATAATTTTGATGCTATTGTTAGTATTTGTCAAAATAGTTCGTTGGGAAAGCATTTACCTAATGCTTTATATGTTCACTTTGAAACTATCCCATGTTTAGATCCTCTACTGCAAGAATACGAACAGCTTGCTAGAAAAATTCATCAAGATGCTCAAACATCAACTCTGGTTAAATTTAACCTCAAAGAACCCAAAATTTCCTATCTTTTCTACCCTGATTTTGACACAGAACCTCATCCTGCACTAAAAAAAAGTATCGTTGTAGATCTTAAAAACGAAACCGTTAATTTTTGGAATTATCAAGACTCCGATAATCCTCCTATTCTACATCGCAAAGAAACTTTTGTTACCCCGGATTACCCTTTGTATGATGAATTTGTTCACTTAAGTACTGTCGAAGAAAAATTAGGCTTATTAGATAATTCTCGTTTTATTGGTACTCGCAATCAATGGTTAAAACTACTTGCAGATCATCGCCTTGATTTTGAAGGAAATCGTTTAATTTGCCCTCTTGCGGCATCGCTCATAGATGTTACGATCAAAAGACACAAAGCAGCGATTATCCGCCAAAATCTCTCTCGTCCAGTTCGCATAGCATTAGAAGCAGAGATATTTACTCCTGGATGTAGTTTTTTTGACTATGGTTGTGGTTATGGTAGTGACCTGGAAATAATTGCCCATCAAGGCTATGATAGTTCAGGTTGGGATCCTTATTATCGACCCGATCGACCTTTGCAAGAAGCGGATATTGTTAATTTGGGTTATGTGATCAATGTGATTGAAGATGTTACCGAGCGTCGCGAAGCATTATTGAAAGCTTGGGCATTAACCCGTAAAGTCTTGATCGTCTCCGCACAGGTTTTAATTGACGATCGCAACCGAGGCTTAATTATCTATGGGGATGGCATTATTACCTCCAGAAATACCTTTCAGAAATATTATGAACAAGAAGAGTTAAAAGCATATATCGATGCAGTTTTGCAAGCTGATGCTATTCCTGTGGGTTTAGGGATTTATTTTGTCTTCCGCGATCAAAACCAAGCTCATAATTTTCGTGCTTCTCGTTTCCATTCTCAAGTCAAAACACCAAGAATATTATTACCGGTAAAACGGTTTGAAGACTATGAAGAATTATTGCAACCTTTGATGGATTTTTATACCGAGAGGGGAAGATTACCCGTCAAAGGAGAATTATGGCAGGAAGAGCAATTAAAACAAGAATTTGGCTCCTTAAAACGAGCTTTTAAGGTAATTTTACAAGTAACAGAGGAGGAAGAATGGGAAGCGATCGCTGACAGACGCCGTCAAGAAATATTACTTTATTTAGCTTTAAGTCGTTTTAGTTGTCGACCCAAAATGAGACAATTATCACCTCCGTTAAAAGCAGATATTAAAGCCTTATTTTGCAATTACCAAGCAGCTTGTTTTCTGGCAGATGAAATGTTAATTAGTTTGCGAAATTTAGAGCTAATCAGAAGTTTATGTGAGCAAAGCTCAGTTGGTAAAATGTTTGCCCGTAGTTTCTTAATTCACCTCAGCGCTTTAGAAAGCTTGCCTTCTTTATTACGACTATATGAAGGTTGTGCCAGTCGTACTATTGGTAGAATGGAAAAGGCTAATCTGGTCAGATTTTACTTCCATATTCCCAAAATTGCTTATCTTTATTATCCTCATTTTGACCGTGAAGCTCATCCTAGACTAGAGACAAGTATGGATATTGATTTGCGAGACCTGCAAGTAAGATATAAAGATTTTTATGAGGACAAAAATCCTCCTATTCTCCATGAAAAAGATAAATTAGTTACCTCAGAGTATCCCTGGTATAAACAGTTTAAAAATTTAACTAAACAAGAAAAAAAAGTAGGTTTATTACAAGATATAAAGAGGGTTAATCGCCTGCAAAATTGGCAAAGATATTTAAAAGCCAATGGTGTGGTCATTCAAGATCATCAGATTGTTTTAGAGCCAGGCACCAAGAAAAATGTGATGGTTGATAATTGATGGTTGATGGTTGATAATTGATAGTTGATCGTTGATAGTGGACAACAATTAGCAATCAACAATGAACAATTAACAATCAACTACCTTAAACCTTCTATGGATCGAACCAACACAAACACAATTACAACTAGCCTATTTAGTGACTATGACTTCTATCTTTTTGGAGAAGGAAAGCATCATCATATTTATGAAAAACTAGGGGCACATTTCCTCGAAGTTGATGGAGTTGCAGGAGTTTACTGGGCGCTGTGGGCTCCTAACGCTCAGGAAGTAGCATTAGTAGGAGATTTCAATAACTGGAAAACAGACCAAAACCCGATGGAACTGAATAAAATGGGTGTTTGGGAAGTCTTCATCCCAGGAATTAAAGTGGGAGAAAAATACAAGTTTGCTGTCAAAAACCAACACGGACACGTCATCTTGAAAACAGATCCCTACGGTTATCAACAAGAACTCCGTCCCGCAACCGCTTCCATTGTGACCGATTTAAACTACACTTGGCACGATCGAGACTGGTTAGAAAAAAGACGTAATAGCGATCCCCATTCCCAACCAATTTCTGTGTATGAAGTCCATCTCGGTTCTTGGTTGCATGCCAGCCTGGAAACACCTTTAGAGGAAGGAACACCGGTTCCGGTTCCCCAGAAATCAGGCGCAAGGTTTCTGAGCTATCGAGAACTAGTAGATAAACTGATTCCTTATATTAAGGAAATGGGTTATACCCATGTTGAACTTCTGCCCGTTGCCGAACATCCTTTTGATGGCTCTTGGGGTTATCAAGTCGTAGGTTACTACGCACCCACTTCTCGCTATGGTAAGCCTCAAGACTTGATGTATTTTATCGATCGCTGCCATCAACATGACATTGGTGTGATTCTTGACTGGGTACCAGGGCATTTCCCCAAAGATGAACACGGATTAGCCTTTTTTGATGGAACTCCCTTGTATGAGTACGCCGATCCTCGACAGGGAGAACACAAAGGTTGGGGTACTTTGGTTTTCAACTATGGCAGGCATGAGGTCCGGAATTTCCTGATTGCTAATGCTCTGTTTTGGTTTGAGAAGTATCATATTGATGGTATTCGAGTAGATGCAGTAGCCTCTATGCTTTACCTAGACTATGAGAGAGAACCAGGACAATGGATTCCCAATCAACACGGTGGACGTGAAAACCTTGAAGCAGTAGTATTTTTGCGTCAGTTAAATGAGGCTTTGTTTGAATACTATCCTGGGATCCTTGCCATTGCTGAAGAATCTACCACCTGGCAGAATGTGTCTCGCCCTACAGATGAAGGAGGACTGGGGTTTAACTTTAAGTGGAATATGGGTTGGATGAATGATACTCTCCGCTATTTCCAAGTTAATCCTCAGGACCGTTCCAATTATCACGGTACGATCATCTTTAGTATTTGGTATGCTTTTACTGAGAACTTTATGCTTGCCCTCTCCCATGATGAAGTAGTGCATGGTAAAGGACATCTATTTCAGAAAATGTCCGGAGATGATCGACAAAAGTTAGCCAACCTACGCTTACTTTTTGCTTATATGTTTACTCATCCTGGCAAAAAAACTCTGTTTATGGGCATGGAGTTTGGTCAAACCCGGGAATGGAATTTTAATCTCGATCTAGACTGGTGGTTATTAGAACAACAGCCTCATCGGCAACTGCAACAATTACTCAAAGATCTCAATCAGTTATATCGAACTGAACGAGCCCTCTATAGCGATGATTTTACTAATGATGGCTTTGAATGGATTGACTGTCACGATGTAGCCAGGGGTTTAATCTCTTATATCCGTAAGGATAAACATTCTGATGAGTGTATTATTACAGTTTGTAATTTCAAGCCGAATAATTATCAAAACTATTGGTTAGGAGTTCGTCAAGAAGGAACCTATAGTGAACTACTCAATACAGATTCAGAAGTATATGGAGGTAGTGGGATGGTAAATGGTAAGACAATTACTACCCGTCAATGGAACTCTCAACCTTGGGCTTATGCACTGGAGATTAATGTCCCTTCTATGTCTGTAGCAGTCTTTAAGCGGATAAATCATAGTTTATCTAATTAAGCGTGAGAACATTTGAGGGCGATCGCTAGAACACCGATTCAGTGATAAAGATTTCGGCGAGAACTGTTGATTGTTGATTATTGATTGTTGATTGAGGAATTGTAGAGGAGGCTTTCCCAAACAGCTCAAATTCAGATAATTGTCCACAATAGTTACTCTCCTTGGCAAAATCTTTTTCTCCCTGTTGCTCTGAA
>JAAUYA010162596.1_pt1 | contig 12210 bp, 9 predicted proteins | sample 7278161 | NCBI WGS metagenome assembly JAAUYA01 (sample SAMN14350120, study PRJNA611818) | marine sediment metagenome | isolation source: surface marine sediment (3m) | place: French Polynesia: Moorea | collected 2018-08
ACAAAAAAAGGGCAACTCAAAAATTGCCCTTAGTGCGTCGATAAGCCCTATACGCATTTAAGCTTCTGGTTAGGCTGCAGGGGAGCTCCGGAGCAGGGAGCAGGGAGAAAGAGGGTTTTAAATTTTTTCTCCTGTTAATAAAATATGCAATCTTTTATGCGTCTAAGCTTAACAACTCCAAAAAAACTTAAATTCTCTAAAACCTAGATGACATAATACTTCGGCGGTTCTTGAGGACGTTGGCTCCCAATAGTTAAAGCCATCGACGCAGACTCATCAGAAATCCAGTAAAACCTCACATTATCCTCTGCGGGTTTTAATGGGGACTATCAATCATCACGGTGATATTCTTTTGTCGTAAGGTTTTACCAGTTTGATAAGCCCAGAAACATAAGCTTTCTAGATGGTCAAAAACTGCCTGTGGTTTTAGCCAGCATTGAACTAGTAAACTACTTTTACAGAAAGAGCGAACAATACCTTCTCGGTACATGGATACAGCAGGAAAGACATTAACTATACCATCTGCGATGGGGTGCATTTGAGCCATAAGACTATTTATAGTCATCATTTCAGTAACTTGGTCAACACTTTCTACTCCTGTTGGTACAAAAATCCCAATTTTATGGGTACGGTATTGTGCCTGATAGTTAGGAAGCTCTGATTTGACTTTTTCTAGATAGGAATTGTGTTCATTGGACTGAGAACGCAATACACTTGTATTGAATTCAATTTTGTTTTTTAGCTTTAAAGAGTTGTTAACTTGTTCAATTTTTTTAGTTAATTTATTTTCGGTTGTTTGCATCGGATTTATCCTCAATCTATTAGGTGTAGACAGTTAATTTAGTGTGGATTACTTTGGTTGTATTGTTAGGTTAAGAAGAGATTTTCAAAATCCCGACTTAACACTCTTATTGACTTATTAGTCATGGGAAGGAAGTAACTCTACAAGTAGGGTGCGTTCCCCAACCATTGGTGTCAACTTAACGGTGAAACCATTGCCTCGCCTTGCAATAAATTGACAAGGCTAATCATGGGCGTTCATGTTTTTTGAACTAAATTTTGATATTTTCTAGTTCAATTCATTGAACGTAATCTATTAGCACCGAAATTGATTTCGGTGTGGGCTTTATACCTCACCCCTTCTACTATTTCTGGCTTAAGTTGACACCAGTGTTCCCCAACGCACCACCACACCGATAGTGTGTAAGGAAAAATTATGGGTAAGTTATATCTTCATGACTTATTAGTCATGTTTGGCACTCATACAGAGATATTTGGCATATTCATCTAATTCATCTGATGATTTAAAACCGCAGTCAGATTGACAATCCAATTGAGGAAGAATAACTTGTATTTGCTCTTTAATGTTGTTCAGTTCATGGACAATTTTATTAATGCTTTCTACCAACAATTGATTTTTATCCATCGCCAACTCCAAATAATTAGTTAGAATGTTTTTCTCTTGTTTACTACCATAGAGAATGGTCGGAAAAAGTCTATTCCAGATCGGATTCTGTAGATAAAAATCTGTAGGGTAGGCACTGGGGTGTTGATTCTTTTCCATATAATTCACCCTGTTTTGAGCAGGGAGCTCCGGAGTAGGGAGTTCCGGAGCAGGGAGAGTAAATATTTCAGATGTTATGAGCAACAGAAAAACTGCATGAAAAAATTTTCACCATCAGAGATGAAAGTTGAGACTTTCAAGTTAGGAGGCAGGAGGCGGCAGAAGTGTAAAGACAATAAGGATTAAGCTTTTCTCCTTTTTCCTTATCCCTTCCTTCTGCCCCACCGAAGGTGCGCGTACACGAAGTGCGGCATAGCCTAGCGATCTGCCCTCTGCTCTGCCTTATCTCCGGAGCAGGGAGAAGGATTTTCAGTTTTCTCCCCCGCTCCCTGCGCCCTGCTCCCTTGCAGCCTTCACCAACAATTTTTGCTTAACCGAGTAGTATTGAGGCAGAAGTAGCTTTGTGCGCCCCACAACTGTTGAGGAGCCAGTACATTTGTTTCAATACCCCCATCTTGGTTAAGAGGAAACAGATGAGCATACTGGGCTTGAAAGGCGCTTTGTGCGGGAATGAACTGAAGGGGCAGAGGCTGTAATTGAAAGTTGAAACCGCGCCCTCGCAACTGTGCCAATAACTCTCTCTCTTGTTTTTCCTTTCGCCACGCAGCACAGAAGCGGAAAAAAGAGGGGACAATTTCATCCCGTTGAAACTCAATCGACTCAGTTAACCCAGTTTGATTGAGAACCGCGATCGCCTGAAAATACCAATCCTGCTCCTGCCGTAACTGTTGCAGGGAAGCTTCAAAGGTGGCATTGGCAATAATAGCAGCCAGGGGATGAATCCGGGCATTGAGGGCAAACTCATTCGTCAGACATAGTCCCACATCTCGCTTTTGGCGATGGGGATGCTGCGTCAGCCAGACTAACTTCTGATAGAGTTCAGCACTATCAGTTAAAATGGCTCCCCCTTCCCCCGCAAACACCGATTTGCCCACGGTAAAAGATACCACCACCGCATCCGCTAACTTACTCCCTGGCATTCCCTGGCGATAGCTACCCAAACTCTGGGCGGCATCGGCAATATACCAGAGCCCATACTCATCGGCGATTGAGCGCAGGGCGATCGTGTCGCAGGGATTCCCCAGAATATCCACCGCCAGAATCGCCTTGGTGTTGGGGGTAATCTGCTGGCGAACCGATTCGGGATTCAGGGTGAGGGTTTGAAGCTCAAGCTCGCTAAAAATGGGCCGATTTTCCTGCCAGAGAAACCCTGCCAAGGATGCACCATAGGTATAGGGAGTGGTGACAAATTCTACCCCCTTGAGATTGAGAGCAACGGCTACGGCAAAAAGTCCCATGGTGGCATTGGAGACACAGAGGGCATAAGCTTTGCCATAGTGCGCTTTGAGCTTAGTTTCCAAGGCAGCAACTGCCCCGACACCAGCGAGATGCCCTTCTGCTTTTGCAGGATTCTGACTGGCCTCTTGCCAGTATGCTGTCATGGCACTCAAAGCACTTTGGGTGATTGTCTTAGAGATTGGCATGGGGTTTTAACTCCTCAAGGCGTCGATCTAGTTCAGTTTGATTAATTTCCCCCGTGGCTAAATTCACCAGCCCTTGCAAGTGAGCTGGAAAGGGATAAGAGTCCAAACCAGCACTCCAGGGGCAAAAGGATTTAGACGAGCAGGCTTTAATGGCCCACAAGTCGCTGTAAATTACCGAAGCCGCATCAGTGGTCAGGTTAAGGTCTTGGGCTGCAAAGATAATGGTCTCTGGAGTGAGTTTTTCTTTGAGCAACAGAGTATTACTTAGGGCTGCGCGAATATGACGGGGATTTGCTCCTTTTTGGGCAAAAATCGCCGCTGCTTCCTTAACTAAGGGATGATTGGGACTCAGGTTTGCTTCGTCGAGCCGCCGAGAAATCTCACTGAGAATGGTAGGATAATCTTGAGGAAGGGGCTGCAAGACAGGAATGGCCACAAAGCGAGACCTCATGGCTGCTCCCATTCGCCAGGGGCAGTTGGTAGTGGCAATCAGTAACGACTGCCCGCGACGGCTTTCATCTGCCAGTGCCGTTAATAAAGCCGCTCCCACTGCCCGCGTTGCGCCCGAATCACCGTCAAAGTCACTGCGCTCCAAGGGTAAGGCTTCCGTAATCTCATCCACGAAGGCGAGGTTGGGCACCCACTCTCGCAGAACCCGCTGTTGCAGTTCGGCCTTCCGTTCCGTTTCCCCCACAATACCCGTTTTGGGGCTGTGCATCTGATAAGCGGCGACGCCAGCCAGCTTGGCTACTATCAGGCTCATTTCGGTCTTGCCAGTGCCTGGAGGACCGACTAACAGGACATTAGCGGGCATGGACGGATTCCCGGCAGCTAGAGCTTTGGCCAGTTGGCGTAAAATGGTCAAGGGGTAGCTGCTATTAAGGCCGGGTAAAGAACTCCGGGCAAAAACACGACTGGTATCGAGTACCGTCAGGGTTTGTTCGGAAATCCCCTGCACGTCAATACTCTTTTGGACGACCAACTCCCGTGCCGTCAGTTCTTTGCCCGTGCGATGGGAGGCTCGGAGTAAGGCTTCTAAACCTTGATTGGGAGTGTTGGAAGTGAGAAAAGGGATACTATCCCAATGGAGTTGTGACTCTAAAGTGGCTTTAGAGTAAAGGGTTTGAGCCACCTGCAAGAAGACTTGTTTGGCAGCACAATCTGGTTGAGGGAGGCGAATTGAGTATAAGGCAGAACGCACCAGGGGATCCACTAAAGACTCATCCTGAACGTGGATACACAATAAATTTCCACTGCGCCGCAGTGCCAAACTTTGACCAGTAATATGCGAGAGTTCAACGGCCACCATCTGAGCATCTGTTTGTCCTCCCTGAGGGCAGCGAGGAACGAGATGTTCGCCAAAGAAGAGTAAAAAGCAAAAGTGCATTTTCCTGCCATCTGTCCAAGTTAATCCTCCGGTGGGAGTTCGACTTAAACTGGCTACCCCTCGAACCACGTGGGCTAGTTCTTCTTCATCTTGAGGAATGTCCAGTAATTGATGGGCTCTGAGAGTCTTTTCAATGGTTTCGCGCTCTCGCTTTTTTTCCAAACCGGTGGGATCGTAATCTATCCCTTCTGCCAAAGAATAAGTCACCAAAGTCATGCCATAGCGCTGGCGCAATTCGGTGCGGAAGATTTCCAGCAGCGGTCCCAAGCGCTGGCGATCGCCATAGGTATCCAAATCCCGTAAATGGCGACCAGAAAGGAGAATCGCGCTGCGGCCTTCTTGAATTGCGTCATATAAGGGTTGTAATGCAGTATGGTTAATCGTTGAATTCATAATAATAATCCAAAATCCAAAATCTAAAATCCAAAATCCCTAGCCTTGTCGCATTTGCTGCTGTGGTGCAGAAGAACGAGGTACTTTCTTAGTACGAGACTTTTTCTTGGCTTGAGTGGACTTGGGTGTAGGGCGCTGACGCACGAAATCCCGTGCCGCTTCTAACTCACAAACTCCGCCGGTAAATTTACGCTCTGGGGGAGCCGTAGTGACGCCTTCGGCTTTCAGAGCTACCTCAAAGGCATCGAGGATTTCTTCGCAGGAAGCATCGCTACTGCCAATAATTTCCATTGCCATCGGCACCGGCGCATCTGGGTTAGTGGCAATTTCAGTCACTAAACTAAGTCCGGTATCATCACTGGCAATCAACCGTATCTTCCCATTCACAACTGTTGCTATCGATTTCAGAGGTTGAAACCCCACTTTAAGGGCGGCATTGGTGCAAGCAAGAACGAGATTGTCCACCACCACCTGTTGATGGTTTCTTTCCAACTGCTGGAGCAAATTTGCGTGAGCAGTTTTGGCAGACTCGATAGAACCAGCATTCTGGAGCTGTTGCCAAGCTTGGGGTAAACTTTGAGGTTCAGCCGTCACGTATGCCCCCGCAGCCACTAAGCCAGCTACTTTTTCGGCTTCGCCAACGGGCAGACGGGATTCCTGGGCTATTTGCCGGACTTGCTGCTGTAAAACTTGAGCCCTTTGACGAGTGTAGGCAGTAGACTGAACGATAGTGGGAGGAGAATTGGTCAGGGAATGAGCCACCTGTCGGTAAACTGCTTGAGCTTTACTACTCAAGGTTTGTACTCCCACTTGTAGTACTTTAGAACTAAAGCAAACACTTTGCTCCTGTGAGCGAACGGCGGTAAGGGTATTTTCTACGCGAGGATAACGACGAATTGCAGACATAGTTGTTGATTGTTGATTGTTGATTGTTGGTTGTTGATTGTTGATTGTTGGTTGAGCTCCTAATCCAAAATCCCATCAGGATTAAAGGATTCACAAGATTTCAGGATTATCTGAATATGCTTCCATCCTTAAATCCTTCCATCCTGAAAATCCTCAAATCCTCAAAATCCTGATCCAAAATGGAAAGGGCTAGTCTGGCTGGACTTCCCGCTCATTCCAGCGGACTTGGTTGTCAACTAAATTGCGGTAATAGTCCCGTTCGGCTTCTGTAGCCACATCTGTTTCGGGGGGAGTAGGAGGAGGATTAACCTCTTCAGTGGCTGGTGGCTCGTTATTCTGTTCCTCGTGGCGAGGCATTTGAATAACTACCTGACCTAAACTTTGATTAACCTGAAGGGCAGTTTGTTGGCTAAAAGGACCGGCTGTAAGAGGACGTGAGGGGTGTCCTTCGTTATAGTGGTTGAGGGCTTGTGTATATCGAATCCAGACTTGCTCGATGCCCCGTTCTGCCGCACGCCGTCGGGCACTGAAGTAGTTAATATCCCGCTGAATGCGCCACCGAGCAACGTGAAAGTAGAAAAAAGCGGTAGACAGGTAAATCCGCTCGCCGCCAAAGACAATTAAGGCATCAGTTACCCCTGCCAGAACAATCATGCCCAAAGAGGTGACTAGATTGTAAGCCTCCCACCAGTTGGGGGCAGCGAGCATGGAGCCAACAATCATCAAAGGGGTGACGAAAATCATCACGAACCCAGCGAGATCCCAACGCCGCACTTCCCAGTGCCAACCTTCTTCCTCCACTGGATATTCTAAATAGGCTTCCCGCCGTCCAATGGAGATGGACAGCTCCACCAAGAGAATGACGATAGGGACGATCGCCGTTGCCACTTGCGCCTGCCAGGGCTCTTCATCTGCTACTCCTCCAAAGGGAATGCTAGCAAGGTAGTTGATGGGGGCGTTGATCAAGAAAAAGTTGACTAGGATGACTCCCATGGCGCCCAAGAGAGAGATGGTGTAACCCATCGTCGCTCGGGGACCACCATTGGCAAAGGAAGGAGCTTCCTTTTCTAAGGTTGCCAACCGCTTTTCCTTAATGCTGCCCCGTTCGATGGCAGCATCGCGTTGTTGAGCATAACCGGTGAGCTTTTCGTGATGGCGGTTTAGGGCGTTCTGCGCTCGGGGACGTTCTTTCCTATTTTGGGCCTCTCGCGCAGCCTGCCGCTGATGTTCCCGTACTTGATGTCTTCGTTGGGCTTCGCGCTGTTCTTCCGGCTCATAGGGTTGTTGGTAATGGTCAGTAGGCATCGGTCTTTCTAGCAATTAAAATAATAATGATGAATTTGAGGGGCACAGGCCGGAAAATTGGCAATTTTCCTCCTTTGGACCCAGTTTTTACTCCCGCATCCACTTCGCTAACATAGTTAAGGCGGCGGTGGGGGACTCAAAGCGTTCGTGTGCGACTTGGTGGAATATCCCCAATTCCTCGCTGCCGTTGACAAGTAAAACTCGGTCTGCCTGGAGCTGCGCCGGTTCTGAGGAGAAACTATCGAGCCCGTCAGTGATGAACACGGCATATTTGCGCGGAGTCTCAGTCCAAGAAACTGGTTCGTTAAAGAGCAAGTTAGCTCGTTGGACGGTACGCTGAATGTCGGTACTTTGGCAGATGCTCGGTCGTTGCAGTACCTCCTCTATTGGGGGCTTGATTGCATCTATGCGTTGTTGAGTGTCAGTTTGGTGTCGTGCCAGGCGTTGCTCGTATGTTTCAAGCTGTTGCCGGACGAGAGCCACTTGCTGGTTGTATTCGCGCACTGCCTGTTGGTACTGCTCTAATTTCTCCCTCTGTTTATAGGGATTATTCAGTTTCGGCGGTTTTTCTGGCTCGGGAGGGAGTTGTGTTTGATGAAACCGAGGCGGTTGTAGCAATGTGACCCGGATTAGGGGGCGATCGCTGCGCTCGCAAATCAAGCTCACGGCTAAGGTTCCCCCAGTCTGACTCAAGCTTTTCAGGATGAGTTCTACGTCACTAAAAGTGGTATCGGGGATCCGAGCACTAGCCATGCTTCCACTCTTGTCAATGCTGAGATTAACGATGTTGGGGGGAACAGCAGGGGGTTGCATTGCCAGCACTTTGGTAATTTCCTGCTGGAGGGATTGACTCGTTCCATTTGTATTAATAGCACTGCTGCTGATGCTAGAAGCTGTACCACAGGAGCTGAGGAGACTACTAGCCAGTACCAGAAAGGCAATACTGAGGAGAGGAGAGGAGATTCGATAAACCATAAATTTGATTAAATAACTTCTTCTATACCCTTGCACGACCCTGGAAATAAGTATTTCTACTTAATTAAGTTCCGCTTTGATAAGAAACTGAAATTATTAGAACAAACTAGTACTCTGTCACTTTTTATTTATTGACAGACCACTAGGGGAAAAGGGGAATTCCACTAGTTTGTTTTAATAGCGGTAATGTTTTCACGAAAGTGTAGTTATCTTGAGAGCAATTTGTTGACTATCTCCCAATTGTGGTGGTTTTTCAACAGTTACCAATAATGTTTTCAGCAGAAACACGATGGCCAAATTAATTAAATCCCCAAACAATAGCTCAATTGTTCAGCAATCTTCATCATCTCTAGTCAAACCAGAATTAATACCTAGCTCACTACCGATTAAACAAGAAGCACAAAGCCAACCAAAGGTAGTTCACCAAAAACTCACTCAGTATGGCTTACTAACATTAGCTACAGTCGGATTAAGTATTCCTTTCGGTTATCTGGGTGCTGGGCTCGGAGTGAGCTTCATGCTTTCCCAAGGGCTCAAAAAAACCAGCATTCAAGCGATCGCCGTTTGTACAATTTTGGCTACGGCAATGGGGTTGCATTTTGCCCCCAAATCAACCCTCGGCTTTACCACCGGAGGGGCAACGGTAGGGACATTTGCCGCTTGGCGTAAGCGAGAACGACGAGAACATGAAGTCCTTGAAGGCACAGAAGTCTGCCATACCCAACAGCAACAAAAAGTCTTTGACCGACAACAGCGAAAGAGGCTTCGGCAAAATCCCCCACAGGTTGAGGAACTGCGCTTCGTTATTGGCGGACAACAGTTACCCAGCGAACTAAATCATCTCAACTTTTTTTGCTTGGGCGCCCCTGGTTCGGGAAAATCTCAAGCGCTCTACGGGATATTAGAGCAATTACGCCGTTGTCCCCATTGGCGAGTGGTAATCCTAGACCGCAATGGGGAGTTCATGCGTTATTTCTATGCCCAAGACTACGACTGGCTCAACAATCCTTTAGACTGTCGCAGCTTACAGTGGTCCCACATTGGGGAAGGAGTTTCTTTAGAAACCATCGCCCGTGCCCTAATCCCCGACGGAATTTCTGATGAACCTATTTGGGCGGTGGCAAGTCGGACTTTTCACCGAGCTATCTTAGAGCGTACTTCCAACAATAAACAAGTATGGGAGGCACTGACTCGTTACAGTTTAAATCAATTGCGAGATTTGATGGTCGGCACTCCTGCCATGCGTTACTTTGGAGACGGTAAGATGGCTACCAACGTTACTGCTGCTTATGTAGATCGCTGTCGGTTTTATGAATGTTTGCCCGAAGCAAATAATCCTTTTAGTTTCTTCGGTTGGGGTGCAAGGGATGAACCCCGTTGGTTGTGGATGCCGATTTTTGAGGAACAGGAAGAGATTTTGCGACCTTACATGACTATGGCCATGGAGTTAGTTATTCGTGGATTGTTAACCAATGATAACCGCAACATTAAAACCGCGATCGTCATCGATGAGTTGGCGGCTTTAGATGAAATTCCCAGTCTTCGCCATCTTCTGGCTCAGGGACGTAAGTTTCAAACTTCTTGTTTTTTAGCTACTCAAGCTCTGGCTCAGGTTCGGGAGATATATGGAGGACAAATGCAGTCGATTTTGTTGCAAACCACCAAGACAAAGCTAATTCTCAATTGTCCCGACCCTGATTCGGCAAGCATTATGGCAGATAGCATCGGCCGTCAAGTACGTTTAGAAGCTCCTTGGACAAATAGCATTTCCCGTCAGGTAGAGATGTTGCATGCTCGAGAGTTTAGGTTGATGCCTTCGGTATTAGCCAAGGGAATGGTCGGACTAGCAGAGAATTTGGAGGTGTTATTTCCCCGTCAGATTCCTCCCCGTCAGGAGTGGCAGCGGATTGAGGCTCATGCCGTCCCCCCCAGCGTAATTCAGCATCTTCCTTCTCTGGAAGGGTATTTGTTAGTTAGCAACGGAACTCCCGTGGCAAGGGTAAAGATTCCGATTTGTCGTTATCAACCTGTAGCTTCAGTGTTTGAGCCCCGTTCAGCCACGGCGTGGTTGGAAGCTGAGGGATAATCTCGTTACGAACTACGCCAATCCGCTTCGTTGTGTGAACGGAATGCCAGATTGAGATGAAGCGACTGAAAACTATATATTTATAGGAGACAAACTCATGGTTTCTCAAGAAAATTCGTCACCAGATTTGACATCTTCCCCTGAAGTTAAGCCTGATGAGCAGATGCAAGTTTACGTTATTTCGTTTAATGGCTTTGGTACTTCCTCTAGAGACACGATCTTTTCTAAAGGTGAGAGAAGTCCAACAGGGATGCGACAACTCGACGAATACTTGGAGCGACGTTTTGCCGAACACCCCCAAGCAGTTGTTCATACCCAAAACTTTGATTACGATGAGGTTTCAGAGGCAGTTGAATATCTCCAGTCGGCTGAGAAGGTAGATAAGTTGATTGTAGTTGGGCACTCCTACGGAGGTCGCGCTACCTATGAGTTTGCCCAACAGCTATCTGCCGACCAAAAAATAGATTTGCAGATTTCCGTAGATGCAGTGGGCTGGGGCAATCCTGAAACACCGAACAATGTTGAGCAAACGGTTAACTTTTATCAAAGAGAATATTGGTGGGATAAAGGTTATAGCATTCCTTGGGGAGTAGATCGCAATGTTACTGGAGCGGAGAATATTAATGTCGAGCAAAAGTATAATCAAGAGCTAGGTCACCTAACAATTGACGACTTTGAACCACTTCATCAAGAAATCGGTAACTTGATTGATAAGAAGGTTAAAGAAGAACCCACCCTTGAACCAAAAGTGCTTCAACAACCAAATTTAGAGACTAATTTAGAAGCTAATCTAGATGCAGAAAATAATCTAGATTTCTAAACACAGAATTCCAGCATCGATCAAACAGCTCAAAATTCCAACTACCCTGCATCTGGTTGGTTTTGACAATCTCTCGATTTCTAATCGGGAGATTCATAGCGAATCCCTATGGGGATGGCTAAGTACCTGTGCAAAATTAATTGTTCGTTTTTGGCTGCAGGGGAGCAGGGAGTGGGGAGCAGGGAGAAAGGCATATAACTGAATAATAAATATACAATTTATTTTGTCTAAGTACTTATTATCTTTGTCGAAAATACTTAAATCAGAGGTTTATTGACCAAAACAATGAAATTCTTTTGGTCAACAAATCCTATGTGACTCCATAGGCAGAGTTTGTAGATCAAGTCAAAGAAGAACAGCCGGTATTCCCAGATGTTCCCAACAAATCCTATGTGACTCCATAGGCAGAGAATAGCCAGTATATTCTAAAGCTATTTGGCCTCAGAATGTCTGGTTCCCAACAAATCCTATGTGACTCCATAGGCAGAGGACAAAAATAAAACGGACTTCTCCTTCAAGGAATTAAGTTCCCAACAAATCCTATGTGACTCCATAGGCAGAGTTTGTATTATGGTCCAGGCTTTAATGTGCTGACGGGTTCCCAACAAATCCTATGTGACTCCATAGGCAGAGTCTTAATCAATAAGAATCTTTAGGTACCCATAACCTTTGGTACCTAGTTCCCAACAAATCCTATGTGACTCCATAGGCAGAGCCGGAGGTTCATCTCTCTCCGCGCAAACAAATGTAGATTCTGGTTCCCAACAAATCCTATGTGACTCCATAGGCAGAGCCCCAATGCCGAAGGGGTTAACCTAAGACTTTCACTGTTCCCAACAAATCCTATGTGACTCCATAGGCAGAGAAATTTATATGCTGACGACGACAATGATGCTGCTGTGATTCAAAGTTCCCAACAAATCCTATGTGACTCCATAGGCAGAGGATAAATATACCTCCAAAGTAAAAGAAGCCTACAGAATAGGTTCCCAACAAATCCTATGTGACTCCATAGGCAGAGTCGCACTAATAGTACTTGGCTGTGTTGTTTTATTTATTTTTGTTCCCAACAAATCCTATGTGACTCCATAGGCAGAGTTTTACAACTTTTTCATCAGAGTTCTTAGGAAGGAATCAAAAGTTCCCAACAAATCCTATGTGACTCCATAGGCAGAGTCATTGGCGGTGCCAATGATGACTTCCTCGGGGGTGGCAAAGTTCCCAACAAATCCTATGTGACTCCATAGGCAGAGCGCTATTAATGAAAACTGCCTACAACCAAATAGAAAG
>JAAUYA010214792.1_pt1 | contig 12202 bp, 9 predicted proteins | sample 7278161 | NCBI WGS metagenome assembly JAAUYA01 (sample SAMN14350120, study PRJNA611818) | marine sediment metagenome | isolation source: surface marine sediment (3m) | place: French Polynesia: Moorea | collected 2018-08
CCAATACTGCTCGGTTAAGGAAATACAATTGTGGGCGAAGGGAACTCAAAAGTCACGCATTCAAAAGTCAAAAGTCACTCATGTAAGATTTTCATGTTTCTTAAGCAATTCAGAATGCAGAATTCAGAATTCTGCATTCTGCATTCTGCATTTCCTTCGCCAGGGGTTTTTGAGCCCTTTCCGAGCAGTATTGACGGGGTAGCTTATTTCCCTAGCCTTACTAAGAGTAGTTTCCCCATCGCTTTCAGCCTATTTTTTTCGAGTTTGAGCAGCTACTTCATCAGCTAAGTTAGTTTCTTGTTTTTCAATTCCTTCACCTAAGACAAAACGGACGAAACGGCGTACTTGAATATTTTCACCCAATTGAGCGATGGTTTGCTTCACTAATTCCTCTACCGTAATACTTTGATCTCGGATATAAGGTTGAGTAAGAAGGCATAATTCTCCCAATCGTTTTTGAATACGACCTTCGACAATTTTTTCTTTAATCTTGTCAGGTTTTTTAGCTAGATCTTCTCGCCCCATTTCAATTTGTTTTTCTTTATTAATTAGAGCTTGGGGAATATCCTCTACTCTAACATACTCGACATTAGGACAAGCAGCAATTTGCATCGCCACATTTTTAACCAGAGCTTGAAACTCTTCTCGGCGTGCGACAAAGTCAGTCTCACAGTTAACTTCCACTAAGACACCAATACGTCCGCCCGTGTGGATGTAACTTTCCACTAACCCTTCTGTTGCAATTCTACCTGCTTTTTTCTCTGCTGAGGTAATACCTTTTTTCCGCAGCCATTCCATAGCTTTAGTCATATCACCATTGTTCTCTTGCAGAGCTTTTTTGCAGTCCATCATGCCTGCATTAGTTTTGTCTCTAAGTTCTTTAACTAGTTTTGCTGATATTTGCGCCATCGTAATTTTTACCTACTCTATGAACCATAATTACATGAATTGACGACTATTCTTCTTCACCTTCAGAAAAATAATCTTGGTCATATTCTTTTTCCTCTTCATATTGTTCTTCATCTTCATCTTCATAGTCTTCCTCCTCATCCACCTCATCTATGTCTTGAAGAGATTCCTCAAATTCGTCATATTGTTCTTCAGCAATAGCCTTTCCATAACGACCTTCATGGATAGCATCAGCTAATTTGCCAATAATTAATTTAATTGAGCGAATCGCATCATCATTAGCTGGAATAGGTATATCCACTACGTCAGGATTACAGTTAGTATCCAACATAGAAATAATGGGAAGACCTAATTTCTGACATTCCCTAATGGCATTGTGTTCTCGTCGAATATCGACAATAATGACAATATCGGGAACGCGGCGCATTTTTTTGATGCCCCCTAAATACTTTTGTAGTTTGTTTAACTCTCGACGTAAGACAGAACCTTCTTTTTTCGGTCTTCTCTCAAGAGCACCACTTTCTTCTAATTCTTCCAATTCTTTGAGTCTGGCAACTCGAGATTTAATCGTTTCCCAGTTGGTCAACATTCCGCCTAACCAACGTTGGTTGATGAAAAAACTACCACAACGCTCGGCTTGTTGGGCTATAATCCCGGCTGCTTGGCGTTTTGTGCCCACAAAGAGAAACTTTTTGCCGTCTGCTGAGGCCGTTTTCAAATATTTGTAAGCATCTTCCATCAGTTGAGCGGTTTGCACCAAGTCAATGATGTGGACTCCATTACGAGCGGTATAAATATATGGAGACATTTTGGGATTCCAACGGCGGGTTTGATGCCCAAAGTGAACCCCAGAGTCTAATAAATCTTTCAGGGAAACAACTGCCATGTTCTTTTTTATCCTATTCGGGTTGATCCTCCATCTGGGTAAACTTAATTTCTGTGCTAGAAACACCCGAAATCCCAGATGTGCGAATTTAAACATCCTTTCTACTATACCATGTTTGAGAATAATGAGAAAGATTTGTGACATGATTAAACTCTCTGGGAAATCTTTCCTCTATTCTGTTAAGATTTTTATGTGAAAAGGGAAAAATTTAAGATAGCAGTTAATTATTGAAGCTATCTTCAACAAGAATCTAAGTCAAAAATGAATAAACTTCACACACTCCTAAAAAAGCCCCTAGGAGAAATATTACAAGAGGCAGGTTTAATCTCATCTGCTCAACTTAAATTAGCTCTAATGAATCAATCTGAAATGGAGAAAGCTCCGGAATTTCGGCTACGGCTTGGCGAAATCTTAGCTTTGCGTGGTTGGATTAAAAAGGAAACAGCTGATTTTTTCGTGGAGGAACTTCCAGAGATACTCTCTGAACAAGATCAAAAAAGATTAGGTGAGTATCTGCTTGCCTCTGCTTTGCTCGAAAAGGAACAAGTACAAGCTATCTTGGCAGAACAGGAAAAAAATGGGCTTAAATTTGGTTCCCTCGCTGTACTCAAAGGTTGGCTCAAACAACCCACTATTGATTTTTTTCTAGAATATTTTGCTTCAGGAAGTGAGGGGATCAGCTATTTAGAAGCTCGAACTACTCTCAATAGCAAAACTACTCAATTACAATTGGAAACTCTAATTGATGCTAAGATTACTCAAGTGCAAGAAGAAGAATTCTAATCATTAATTCTATATCCCCATGCAAAAATTATTTCTTTGACTCAAATTCCGGTACAGGGCGGGTTATTACTATACCATAATCACAAGAGGAGAGATATTTTTGGGCTGCTTGCTGAATATTTTTGACTTTCAAAGCCTGAATATAATGAGGATAATTCAAAGCAGGTTCGATTTTTCCCAACAGAGAGTAATAATAACCATAGAGATTGGCTCGCTCACTTGGTCTTTCACTACTGAAGATAAAATGATTTGCTACTTGCGTGCGAATTCGACTTAATTCAGATAGAGTAATACCTTCAGTTTGTATTTTAGCAATATGTTGAGTTATGAGCTTCTCTACCTCTGGAATATTTTCAGTAGGTAATTGGGCAGAAACATAAAATACTCCTTGTATACCATGAGTCATATTACTAGCTGAAATACGAGATACTAATTGACGATCCTCCCTTAAATCTCGAAACAGACGAGACATTTTCCCTTGTCCTAAAATGGCAGCTAAGACATCGAGAGGATAAGTTTCCTCTAGCTGTTGCATACCAGGCACGCGCCACATCATTACTAGACGCGCTTGTTTTAAACTGGGATCTTCATATTCACAGCGAGTAATATTTTGAAAAGGAGTTTCTGGGTGCAAAGATTTTCTTTGTTGCTCAGTAGTATTCTCCCTAGCTATTCCTTGAGAAATAGTAGCGATCAACTCCTCCACAGGCAAGTTACCCACTACTGCAATAGTCATGGACTGAGGTTGATACCAATAGGAATGGAAATCGCGCATTTGTTGGGCATTAAGGTTGGCAATTACCGAAGCAGGACCGAGTATGGGACGGCGATAGGGTAAATTAGTAAAACAAGTTTCCATGACTCGGTTAAAAGTGCGGCGACGGGGATTATCTTGCGATCGCCTGATTTCTTCTAAAACAACTAATCTCTCTTTTTCAAATGCTACCTCAGGGATAGTCGGGTTACTTACTAAATCTAATTGTAGCGGTGCCAACTCAACAAAATCTTTGGGGGAAGTAGTGATATAGAAATGGGTATATTCTTGGGAGGTAGCTGCGTTAGTAACAGCACCTCTTTCTTCAATTAAGCGTTCAAATTCTCCCATCTCAAGACGGGGAGTACCTTTAAAAATCATGTGCTCTAAAAAATGAGCCATGCCATTAATACAATCTGACTCCACAGTTGAACCAACACTAAACCAAACATTGAGGTTAACTACATCAATAGGCATCTGTTCAGCAATAATAGTTAAACCATTAGGTAATTGAGTAACTGTAGGTCTGTTGAGGACAGTAGGTTTAACTAGAGTTGATGTCATTATTTTCGCTCGATTTTACTTTTACTATCTATATCTTACCCATAACTTTCATTAAAAGTGTTAATTGTTGATGGTTGATGGTTGATGGTTAATTGTTGTTTGTTTTCTACTATCAACCATCACTAAAAACTGATAGGCTATGGACAAAGTAATTAGAAGGATTAGATCCAAATATATGAATGATACGATTTTTGGCAAAATTATTCGCCGAGAAATTCCTGCCGATATCATCTATGAAGATGATTTATCCTTGTCCTTCAAGGATATTAATCCTCAAGCACCTACTCATATTCTCGTCATTCCCAAAAAACCTCTTGCTCAATTAGATGCTGCCACTCAAGAAGATCGAGCGCTTTTAGGTCATCTACTCCTAATCGCTAAACAAGTTGCTGCCCAAGCAGGATTAACTAATGGTTATCGCCTAGTGCTCAATAATGGTAACGATGGCGGACAAACTGTCTATCATCTACATATTCATATTTTAGGCGATCGCCCGATGCGGTGGCCTCCTGGTTAATCTCTATGGCTGTAATTACCTGTCAGGAAATGGGTACAATTAAACCATCAGGGTTCAAACAACAAATGGATGAAAAACAAAATTATTACTATTATTCTATCTAGCCTGGCTTTTTTAAGTATAAATACTTACAATTTAACCACAAAAGGTCAATCTGTTGACGGATGCTATATGGAAGATGTGAATGGTCAAACGATTGACCTATCTAATCTTTGTGGTGGTGGTAGTAGTGGTTCAGCAAAGATCAGAACTAACAAAAATAATTTTCAAATCAGAATTAAACGCCGTCAATCAGGAATACCAGTCGTTGAGGTTATGTTCAATGGCAAAAAAAGTTATGATATGTTGCTAGACACTGGAGCAAGTGGAACAGTTTTAACGATTAGAATGGCCGAAGATTTAGGTCTTTCTCCAGAAGGGATAGTTTTAGCGAACACCGCTGGTGGAGTAGCTGCTTTTGGTGTTACGACCTTAGATTCTCTTAAGATAGGAAATGCTGTACTCAGAAATCTAGAAGTTGCCGTTTCTTCCGATCTGCACATTGGCTTATTAGGACAGGATGTTTTCGGTCGTTATGATATAACAATTAGAAAAGATGTCATTGAATTTCAACGTCGTAGGTAGAAACAAGGCACGCCTTGTCTGTCCCCAAAAGTCAAAAGTATAATTACTGCAACTGTAAATATTCTGGAGGAACGCGATCGACTAACCAGACTCCGTTATCAGAACAGTAAAATTGATAACCAGCTTGGTACATTTTGACTGTGTCTACGGCAAAAATTACCACTTTTCCTCTTCTTTGACCTACTTTTTTAGCGGTATTGATGCTTGAGGAAAGATGAACATGATGACGAGACATTTTTAATAATCCTTGTTTTTGAATCGAATCAACAAATTGCTTTGCCGTACCGTGATAAAGTTTATCAGGTGGAATCTGAGGTTCTAAATTTAAATCTATTTTAATACTGTGCCCTTGATTAGCTCTTATATAAATACCTGTCTCATTAAAAGAAAAACGTTGTTTGTCATTATCCTTGACCACTTGCTCTAATTCATCTCTAGTTAAGGCAAAATGATACTTTTTACAAGCAGCTAATAGCTCATCTACCCTAACCCATCCTTGGGCATCTAATTGTAAACCAATTTTTTCAGGGTAATGGCGTAGATGGTAACTGAGATATTTGCTAATTTGAACTAAACGGCGATTATTCATAATATATAATAACTATAATACTACTAGTAATTAATACAATATGAAGGCTTTAATTTTATCAGGTGGCAAAGGAACTCGTTTACGTCCTCTAACTTACACTGGTGCAAAACAATTAGTTCCGGTTGCTAATAAACCAATTTTGTGGTACGGGATAGAAGCTATTGTAGCAGCAGGAATTACTGATATTGCGATTATAATTAGTCCTGAAACTGGCGAAGAAGTGCAAAATAAAACGGGAGATGGTACTCGTTTTGGAGCGAAAATTACTTATCTTATGCAAGAAAAGCCAGAAGGTTTAGCACATGCTGTCAAAATAGCCAAGCCTTTTTTAGGAGACTCTCCTTTTGTAATGTATTTAGGAGATAACTTAATTGCAGACAGTCTTAATCTCTATCTAGAAAACTTCCAAAATAATCATCTTGATGCTTTAATTTTGCTAAAAACTGTAGTTAATCCTACCGCTTTTGGTGTAGCTAAAATTGATAGTCAAGGTAGAGTTTTAGAATTAATAGAAAAGCCGAAAAATCCTCCTTCTAATTTAGCTTTGGTAGGGATTTACTTTTTCTCTCCTGAGATTCATAATGTAATCGCTACTTTGAAACCATCAGCTAGAGGAGAGTTAGAAATTACCGATGCAATTCAAGCTTTAATCGAACAAAATAAACCAGTTTCTGCTCGTCAATTAGAACATTGGTGGTTAGATACAGGAAAAAAAGATGATTTATTAGAAGCAAATCGCATCATTTTAGATACTTGTTTAGAATCAGATGTAGTCGCAGAAATAGATTCTGATAGTAAAGTAATTGGCCGAGTAAAAATTGGTAGAGGAACAAAATTAGTTAATTCTACAGTTAGAGGTCCAGTAATAATTGGGGAGAATTGTTATTTAGAAAACTGTTTTATTGGTCCTTATACAAGTGTTGCTAATAATATTAGCTTAGTTGAAGCCGATCTAGAGCATAGTGTAATTTTAGACTCTGCGAAGATAGACGGTATTCATCAACGAATTGTTGATAGTGTCATTGGACAACGTGCCCACCTAACTCTAGCACCAAAACGGCCCAAAGCTTTAAGTTTTATGATTGGAGATGACTCTCAAATTGAGTTAGTATAGTAGAGATAGTTTATGGATATAAGAATATTATCTGTACTCTTTCCCTACTTTCCTCTTATCCTCACCATCTGATAATGATGCAACGCCGGTAGCTATGCTACTCACAGAGATATGCCACTATTTCTTGAGCGTTGCTACTCAAAACAATCAAAATAAATATTGTCTGAATCAATATTGTCTGAAGGAACGCACCTTACACTCTTAGGCGATCGCTGTTTTTCAAAGGGGATGCGCGGGGGCTTTAGGAGGCTAAATAGCCTCAGTGGTAAATCAGAAGACTTATGTGTAAACGGTAGTCTTGGAGTAGGGCAATCCTACGAACAATTGAAGCTTTTTGTGGAATAGAGAAAAAAGATTGCAGTTGATAAATAACCATGGCTGAAGTGTTGAGAGACTGCCTAGAAATTCACTAAATGTTAAATTAATTTTGCTCAGATACTTAAATAGTAAACGCAGTAACCAACAATATCCATATTTGATAGATAATATCTACTATGTGAAGGAAAAAAACAATTATGACCACATCACCAGAGCCTAAGCGCACGGAAACCGACAGTATTGGTGAAATTCAAGTAAGCAGCGATCGCTATTGGGGAGCACAAACTCAGCGATCGCTGATTTACTTCTCCATCGGCCAAGATATGATGCCGATTGAAGTAATTAGGGCTTTTGCCATGCTCAAAAAAGCGGCGGCTTTGACTAATCAAGAGTTGGGCTCACTCCCCCCAGAGAAAGCCAAATTAATCATTCAAGTGAGCGAGGAAATCCTTGAGGGTAAATTAGACGATCATTTCCCCCTCTACGTATGGATGACAGGAAGCGGCACTCAATCGAATATGAATGTTAATGAAGTCATCTCCAATCGGGCGATTGAATTAGCCGGAGGAGTATTGGGAAGCAAAAAACCAATTCACCCCAACGATCACGTGAATATGTCTCAGTCTTCCAATGATACCTTTCCCACGGCCATGAATATGGCAGCAGCGATCGCCCTGCATCAGCGTCTGATGCCCATGGTCAAAAAATTACGGGATGCCCTGGCTCAAAAAGCCCAAGAGTGGGATGAGATTGTCAAAATTGGGCGCACCCACATGCAGGATGCCGTACCTTTGACCTTGGGGCAGGAATTTTCTGGCTATGTGGGGATGTTAGATGATAATTTAGAGAGAATCAATGCTACTCTACTCGGACTATATAAATTGGCTCTTGGCGGTACGGCAGTAGGCACGGGATTAAACACTCCCCAAGGCTTTGCCGAAAAAGCAGCCCAACATATTGCCCAACTCACAGGATTACCTTTTGTTTCTGCTGCCAATAAATTTACTGTTATGGGAGCTCACGATGCGATCGTCATGCTCAGCGGAGTTTTGAAAACCTTAGCCTGCTCTCTGTATAAGATCGCTAATGATATTCGCTTACTCAGTTGTGGACCAAGAGCAGGGTTTAGTGAGTTAGAACTTCCTGCCAATGAACCCGGTTCTTCTATTATGCCAGGAAAAGTCAATCCTACTCAGTGTGAAGCTTTAGCCATGGTGGCAGTGCAAGTAATGGGTTATGATACGGCGGTAGCCTTTGCCGGTGCGAGTGGTTATTTAGAGATGAATGTCTATAAACCGATGATGATTTATAATGTGATTCAATCAATCCGCATTCTGGCTGATAGTTGTAACAACTTTACTGAGTTTACAGTGGTAGGCATGAAACCCAATCTTAAACAAATTAATAAATACCTCAATCAGTCTTTGATGCTGGTAACGGCTTTAAGTCCAGTTATTGGTTACGATAAAGCTTCAGAAATTGCTCACTTTGCCCACGAACGAGACATGACTCTTAAAGAAGCGACTTTAGCACTAGGTTATCTGGCTGCTGAAGAATTCGATCGCATTATCGATCCTCACAAAATGGCTTATCCACATTAGCCTGCATTATTCACCAAACGCCGAAACCCTTATCATAAGGGAACCCCAAAAAACAGACTGTTTTTGGAGAAAATCGCTGTGTTGCTTGTTAAACAGTGCTTTCGACAATTTTCTTTGAGCCTTATGAATAATGCCGGTTAGGTGTTTTGCTCAGATACTCCCGATATCTCGGAGACAAACCATATCTAATAGTTCCATACCCATCACCCTGATCGGTCATTTCGAGGAAGCCTAATAGACGAAGAGTTTCCAGTCGGTAGTAAGTTCCCTCATCTCCTTTGAGTTTATTCAGGAAATGCGTAACATCCTCCTCAGATATATCTGGTTGTCGATCAGTTATATCTGATTGTCGTTCAGTTCTTCGCTTGATAAACTCCAGAACATATTTCTGACCTGCGAAAAGTTGAGCGAGCTGGAATCGAAATTCGCGTTCTAATTCACTTACTTCTTCTCTTACCACCTCTGATGTTCCTTCACCTGCTGGAAGCTTAGGGCAGGTTCGTTCGTAGGAGATATCGGGACCCATAAACCACTGCCATTCCTCCCGGCTGAGATTGCGCAGCAACTTCTCACAGACCATATCAGCGAGAATCTCGGTGTCTGTAATCCAACTCCGAATGGTATTATCGTAGCTCCCCGACACCAGTTTCTTGCCGTCAGGATAGAAAGCTACGGAGGTAACGCTCTGTTCGTGACCTCTTAAAACAATAGGCTCTTTATCGAGATCCTTCAAATGCTTCAAATCCCACAGCCTGATGCTTTTGTCATAACAGCCGGAAGCAAGTTTTTGCCCATTCGGACTGAAGGCAACTGAGCTAACCCAAAAATTATGTTCTTCAAGCACTTTGAGAACTTTAAGTTTTTCTTCAGCTTGACTGAGATCCCATAATCTAATAGTTCGGTCATCACTTCCTGAAGCTAGCATTTTGCTATTCGGACTAAACGCTACTGACCAAACCCGAGCAGTATGACCAGTTAGAACAATGGGATCGATGACAGGATTTTCTTGAGAATCAGAACTAGATTTTTCATAAATCGAATCCCACGATAACCCTTCGGTTCTACGCAAATCGAATAGCTTGATTGTTGTATCATCGCTACCCGAAGCCAGCATCTGTCCATCTGGACTGAAGGCAACTGATGTAACGCTCTTACCTTTATGGGTTTCCAAGTTTTCGTGTTTCCACAGGATTTTGCTATTAGAATCAGGATGCTGTAAGTCCCATAACCTCACAGTGGCATCCTTTGACCAACTGCCTGAGGCTAGCCACCGACCATCTGGACTAAAGGCAACTGAACTTACTCCATCTTTATGACCTGTAAGGATTTCAGGGTTTTTCTCGCCGTTCTTGAAGTCTTTCCATAGTTTTATTGTCCGATCTGCACTTGCTGATGCCAAAATTTGACTATTCTGGTCAAAGGCAACTGCAAAGACCTTGTTTTGATGTTCCCCAATGACTTCAGGCTCTGGGTTAGGCTTGCTTAGATCCCATAGTCGTATTGTGTTATCCCAACTGCCTGAAGCTAGCCACCGACCATCTGGACTGACAGCAACTGACATGATATTGTCATCATGCCTTCCTAAGATTTGAGGAATTGCTTCAGATGGATGTAAATGCCATAGTCTAATGGTCTTGTCCCAACTGCCTGAAGCTAATATTTGGTTGTCGGGGCTAAATGCTACTGCACTAATACTATAATTATGACCCCTGAGTTCTTTTTTAACCAGAATGTTTTTTTGATCAGAAGGATTGAGTTCCCATAGATATAGTGTCTGGTCTTCACTACCAGAAGCTAGCCACTTGCCATCTGAGCTAAAAGCAACTGAACGCACTCCATTCTTATGATTTGTTAAAGTTTCTAGTTCTACTATCTGCTTAAGATTGCTGAGATTCCAAAGTATGACTTTCTTGTCCTCACTCCCTGAAGCTAACATTTGACCATCTCGGCTAAAAGCAACTGAACGCACAACATCACTATGAAGTGCGGGGACTTCAAGACAAGAATTGTCACGAATATCCCAGATTCTGACTTTCTGATCCTTACTACCTGAAGCCAGCAGGTAGCCATTCTTTTCATCTGGGCTGAAAGCAACAGCTTTAACAGCACCCTCATGACCCGTAAGAGTTGCTATAGGCTTATTTTTTGATTGACTTTCTGGATTCCAGAGCTTGATTTTTTGGTCATCACTACCGGAAGCCAGAATTGTTCCATTCCAGTTAAAGGCTACTGAGGCAACACTTTTATCGTGGTGTCCTAAAATTCGGGAGCATATCTTAGGTTTTTCTAAATCCCACCATAACCGGACTGTGCCTTTGTGATCGGAACCGCCTGAAGCCAACATCTTGCCATCTGGGCTGAAGGCTAATGCATTAACACTAACGCCATAGTCTTTATGGTCTTTAAGGATTTGATGCTGACGGGCATCGGGCTGACGATGAAGATCCCAAAGCCGAATAATACCGTTGTAGTCAGCCGAGGCTAACATTTGGGGATTTTTGGGGTTAAAGGCAACTGCAGAAAACCCAAACAATCCTTTTTCATGCCCTCGTAAAATATTACTAAAATAGGAAATGCACAGTGCTTCTCGCAGAGCTTCATCAATCTGATACAGAACTTTGTTTGGCTCTCGCTGGTGAAAGCGGTAAGCTTGACAAGCTAGTAAAGCAGCTTTCTCATCTTGCCCAAGTTTTTGCTGACGAAGCGATTGGGCTGGAAGTCCTTCCTTAATAGCGAGGTTACGTCGATGTTTTTCTTCGTCGATTAAGTATTGCTTCCGCCAGTCCAAAATTGGCTGGGCTAGGACATCGTGAAAGATTTCGTAACGCTCCAAAAATGCCTCAGAGGGCTGGCTAATTCGTCGAAGGAGACGTAGCTTTCCACTCACAAGTTTCTCTAACAACGTCCTGAGTTTCTTTTCATCCCACCCCGTAGGTTCTATTAAATCCTTTAAAGGATAAGCAATCTTACTACCAGAAGGTGTTACAAGATATTGAAAAATCTTCGCTAAGGCTACCACTGAATCTTCACCCTCTTCTTTTCGCAATAATTTCATCTGTCGACTGAGATGATCGCTGATAATTTTTTTTACACCTCCCTTGTCAAATAATGTTTTAAGTTTCAGAGAGTATGCATGATTCTTTTCTATTTCCTCTTTCCAGAGGTATTCCATCACTAATTGTAAATAGGGAGCTTCAATCTGTTTCCCTAACTCAGCTCTGGCTTGCTCTGGGATTCCAAGTCCGTTTCCACCTTTGACAACCTGACTGACCTGATCGATTACTACTTTAGCTAAATCTTTTTCAATTTTGATTGGTTGTTCATGGTGTGAGAGTTCGTTATACCTCTCAATAGGTTTAGAGATTGCATCACGTGCTGACTTGGCATCAAGATGTTCGACACGTAAGTAGTTTTGGAAGAGGTTGGGTATGCTCGTCTTAAAGCGATCGAGTTTTGCCAGAGAATCCTCACGAATGGAAATAAGGAAATTAACGGGTAGATCGGGGCGATTAACAGCACGAGGAAACTCAGCAGCAAACGTTC
>JAAUYA010178433.1_pt1 | contig 12150 bp, 5 predicted proteins | sample 7278161 | NCBI WGS metagenome assembly JAAUYA01 (sample SAMN14350120, study PRJNA611818) | marine sediment metagenome | isolation source: surface marine sediment (3m) | place: French Polynesia: Moorea | collected 2018-08
AAACAAGTATAACTGCCACATATCTTAGCTATCAAAGTTGATCTATTGTACTCTTCATGAGTGGGCGTCGAAAAATTATTGCGCGATGTCGAGTGGGCCGCGAAATTTTTTGTCCTCACGCTGAGTGGGCCGCGAAAAAAAATTCCGGAAAATTCGGTTTTCCTCCGGGCCCCCCCCCCCCCGGGCATAAAAAATGGCCGGTCCCTTATCTAACTTTGTACAATGAGAAGTGAGATATCATCATATTATCGCCCAGACTGAAATTTTTGTCCTTGCATTTGAGGATGAATTTCACAAACTGCTGACAAATCTTTACGCCAGTACAAACTACAAAATGTCTAGCTACCTGCATGCTTGCATACGCCCGTCTAGCAACCGAGTTGTAGCAGAAATTGACTCTGAAAAACACGACTCTTGATTTTGTCCAAACTTGTGAAGCCATGCCCTGGGGCCCCTTATATCATTCCGCGCAAAACTCCCGCGCTCTGAAGGAGAGGCAGTTCACCAAGTCACATGTGAGTGGTGCTTTGCCCAGAAAACCTGCGATTTCGCCAGAGCCTCCAAGACTCACGCATTTCGCGTGAGAGTCACGCATTTTGGCCCTTTAAGACCAGGGTTTAAAAAATTGTAAAATTTTTACTTTTTGTCCCCCAGAAAAGTATGACCACTCAAAACGTGCAGGGGGCCATCAGCAGTTGAAATCTGCCATTTTCTTAAGTGTATATGTCATAGGGGTTGGTCTAGGTGGTCATAGAACCCTTAAAAAATGAAATCTCACGCCAATAGAGCAATGAAACTTGGAGTCTCTGATAGCGCTATCCACTCAAAATCAGTTAAATGTGTAAATTCTGAGTGGTAAAATGGCAAGAAAGTCATGTCAGTGAAAAGCCTTGTTTGGTATCTTAAAATAATGACCAATACCATTAGAGTTTATGGTAAAAAATTTTTTGACTAATCTCTTTTCTGAATCCTAAATCCAGCTGATGGAAAATACTATGGTCACGCTAGCAATTTCATAAAGTCATAAAGGTACACTTTATACATTTTGGGCAATTAGGGACACAGATCATGTCATTATTGATAAAACTTGACTTAAATGTAATGACTGTGAAATGGCAATATCATTTCAGATTAAACTACCCACAGATATGAGTAAATTAGTATTTTTTTATTCAGGATCTCCCTCCCATTATGCAATTTTGCACGGATTTTTTTTTTTTGGGCAAGTTTTCATTCCATTTTTTCTTTGTCCATGTGATCTGATTACGTCATATATAATTTTCATGACAACACCCAGATCTGCTTAAAAGGTTAAAATATAGAAATCGCAATATTGCTGACATACAAGCCTGATACACTGCATCCAAAAATGGTAACGTATATTACGCCGAAATATCTGAATTACTTTACCAGCACTGTATCACTTAAAATTCCCTCACTTAACACAGTGTAACATTAAAACAGATGGGGGACATCTGTTTTATAAAATTTAGATCAAATATACAATAAATATACAAATGCAAGCAAATGTTGGCTAGGGCATCTGGTTATGGATGGACAGGATTACCCCTCGTCTTTATGTTGAACCTTACCCTAGAGTGATGTGAACTGAGAAGGACGGGGCAGATAGAAACAAAAACAACAAACAGAGAAACAGAGATCACGTAACTTGATGAGAATTAAATATCCTGAGGCAAGAAATGGCCTAATTGAAATTCAGTAACGTATATTACAGTACATTGTCTTATGGAACAAAAATTTTGACCTATCAAACCATGAATGATTTTTTCTTATCGAATGATACATTCATGCATAAATATCACACGAAAATATATCAGAAAAATATAGTTTGTCAATAGGTACAGAAAAATTATAAACTGGAGTTACCAAAAGTGTAACAAAAGCTTGACTATATGTCCAATAACCAAAATAAACAAGGCATTGAAATTAAGTGTTTTCTGACTAGAATATGACATAAGCTTGTTACTTACGGGACGGATATACAACAAGTTTCATTTTGTCCAAGTAGTAACATACAAATTGCAAACAAAAAGAACAAAATGTGTCTAAAGTCTTAAGGTTTACAGACCACTATAGCCCTATTGAACTGCTTCTTAGGGTGCTATATCAAGTGACAGAGTACCACACATATCTATAATCCTCAACACTAAATCCAAGGGAGCCTTGACCAGACAAAAATTCAATTAGGGTTACCATATAGGAATGATGCTAAAATAGCAAAAATCTGCAACTTTTGGACGTTTTGGCCTGTAATTCAGCTAATAATAGCAAAAATCTGCAACCTTTGGACGTTTTGGCCTGTAATTCAGCTAATTACAAAACGTCCAAAGGTTGCAGATTTTTGCTATTTTAGCATCATTCCTATAAGGTAACCTTAAATTTGGGACGAATAATAAGTCAAATATTGTGTGGTGGTCTGTCTGTCTGTCTGTCAGTCAGTCAGTCTGCACCTCCTTGGGGGCATTTGTGCACCACGAGATAAGAAAATAAGGACATTGTGCACCATGTGGTGCCATGTAATTTTTTTAGAAACAATAGGTAGCAAAAAACTGGGTTCATAATTATTTTTGAGACCAATCATTGAAAAATTGGATTCAAATGGTGCACAAATGCCCCTAAAAAGTTACAAGAGGGGTCACAACGTGGGCCCTGGCTTCACAATGGACAGATAGGGCCATGGTGAATAAACTCCCCTATGTACATTTGTCTGTCTGCCTGTTTTTCTGTCCGTCCGTCCGTCCTTCTGTTCATATGAGACTTTTAAACAATATTACTGGACAATAATTCGAATATCTCAAAAAGTATTGCATCTATGACCATGTAATTTGGTCAGGCTATGGACGTGGGTACCTTCTAGTAATTCCTGGAAGATCAAGGTCATAGGTCAACGGTCAGGGTCGCCAGGTCAAAAAAACGTAATTTCAGTTTTTCTGTCCGTCCGTTCATCAGAGACTAGACAATATTACTTGACAATAATTCGAATATCTCAAAAAGTATTGCATCTATGACCATGACATTTGGTCAGGATACGGACGTGGGTAGCTTCTAGACATTCCTGGAAAATCAAGGTCATAGGTTAAAGGTCAGGGTCGCAAGGTCAAAAAGCGTGATTTCAGGTCTCATCTCCTCATTTCACAGGTTTACAGGTCATTTGGTCGAGGTCAAGGGTCATTGGGTCAAGGTCAAAGGTCACATGGATAAAGGTGTCCATGCTAGTCACTGTTTCACCACTGTTTCATCTGGCTGTTTTCTTGTTGCCCCAAAATGCTGACTGTCTTTCTTTCATCTGGTCATGCTCCATAGCAAGATGCTGTTTCTTGGTGATGAATCTCCTCCCTTCAATATGTCCTCTAGCTTTGTGTAATCTTGAATTGATTTATAACTTCAAGTGTCTGACAAGTGGCCTCATGTCAACTTAACAAATTCAGTCTAGTTAGCCCACAATTTCATGATGTTTTCGTAATCTTCTTTGCTCAATTTCTGTAGCCTCTTTCCAGTTGGGGCTTTCACTTTTGCCATTACATTCTCGAGAGGGACCCAGCAGGTGGAGCCTTCTTTCCACTTGAATGATGGTACACCCCTTCCTGTGGACTTTTCCATGAACTTTACTTGGAACTCATCCTCTTCATGGTCGACAGCAGTGATTTCTCCAATGTACCACTCATCATCATAAGTGGCAGCGACAAAATCACCCTTCTCATAGCTGTTGTGTACTTCTGGCACTTCTTCATTTACTGGAGCAGACGCTGAGACTGAAGGCTTAGATGGCTCAGCAACAAGTGTATGCTGCTTCCACCCTTCACATTCCAAAGAAAAGACTCCATTGGTGAAACACTTGTCGCAGTAGCAAGACGTATCTCGCACAGCAATTGTGCCGGGTTTCACACTCACTGCTGCATGTATCTTCATCGTGCCGCTCACTGTTTTGAGGGGTAATGGTCGGAGTTCTTCAGCTGCGAGATCACACTCTTCTTTGGAGACATATAAATATGTGATTTTGGAATCTTCATTCGATGCCCAGTTGTAAAAATCTTCTGCATCACGGATTTCAACTTTCCCACTTCTGACTGCTTGATCCGCCATTCTCTTTGACGTGCCTCCGATCCCATCACCGGGACCCTTGCCATGGCCTGCCTCCAGCCATATCCAGGACACCAGCTCAACACCAAGGAGATCACCATGGTTAGCCAGAATGTAGAAGATGGTTTTGTTTCGAAACTGTGATGTTGGGCTGTCGGATATGTAATGCAATGCGGTCACCGGGTTAACTGCTTTCATTTTTGGTATCAATACCTTCAGGAATGCATACACTGTGGCAGCGTTGTGGTTCTTGTGGTCTGGTGAGATGATGTTGAAGGCTTTGTGTTTCAATTCACCATCGGGCTCCGTTCTGTAGTACATTACAGCTGGCAGGAGTGTAACTTTGCATTTCTCACCCCAGTATCCACTGCTTATTTCTTCACACTCCGAACACTCATGAGACTCTGCAAAATCAAGCCAGAGTGCTGTGTGCCCAAATGGTAATTTCTTCTTAAGTTCCCTGACAGCATCAAACTGTGCCTTCACTCTAATCACATGACCCCGCATCTTTTCAATCTTCTCCATAAACATGGCAATGAATTCATCCTTCTTCATTTCTCTAGGAATGACTCTTGTAGCCTTGGTGGATGTCCCATCAGATTTTGTTACTTCAACTCGAGCCCACTCTCGATACTTGATTTTCTGAACTTCAAGGTCTTCTAGCATCTTCTTTATTTCTTCATCACTGTAAGCTTTGATGAAGGAATCGGGATTTTTTGAGTTCTTCATCCCAATATTGTGCAAGGCTTTTAATTTCAGTGCTAGGTTTTGATGCTGGGGACACAAGCATGTTTTCCGCGTGGCAAAGTTGGCAAGGAGAAAGTTTACAGGTCGAGCTCGATTGAATACAGTGAGGCTCACTGTTTCATTGGGATTCTCAGCAAGGTACTTGGCATGCAAGTTGTACAGGTAGTCATTGAGAATTCGCTTCTGAACGACCTTTCCTCCAACCTTCATACAATCTGCTTTGCCTGGCATCATCTGGCTGTTGTCTTGTTCCCCCAAAAAAGTGACTATTTTCTCCTTCATTTGGTCACGCTCCATAACAAGACGTTGTTTCTTAATGATAAAACTCTTGCCTTCAATCTGCCGTCTAGGTATTCCTGCTTTGCGTAATCTTGAATGTATCCTTGACCTCTTGTCAACACCTCCTGAAATCAGTCGGATCGGGTTGATTTTTGATCTCTTGACCTCTATTGACTTCATGGATCCTGCCATATTTTGCATGACTCTGTGATGGAAGACTAGTTGCCTTTTCAGCCGAGGAGCAGCCCTGGGAGAAATTCCATCCTGTCTCATATCGGCATTGGCTCGGGACCTTGGTGTGTTTCTGATTTCCAGTGGTGTTTTCGGAGCAGCAGATCCTTGCTTTGTTTTTATGCGTTGAAGTCTAGTTTAAATGGACCATTTAGATTGTTTCCGTTTTGTGTTTTCTTTCCTGAGTTTCCTAAGTTTCCAGGAATTAGAAGCTCGGGTTTTACACTCTCCTGCATCACGCCTGGTTCTATTCTGGATCATCTGGATGCCTGGCAGCTTAACCACTAATGATGATCTTGTCACACGCCTGCAATAGATAATTGACAAAACTGAATTTTTGTTAGCTTTCCATGTAGTAATTTAATGATTGACAAAGCCACATACTGAGCTACAGAGAACTGAAAATTCTATCAGTTTAGAGATAGGGAGTCGTCATTATATGGACTAAAGTGAGGGAAGGTAGCCATCATTTTTATGACTAGAATCTAGCAAATCCTCTTGTATCGGACAACATTGAATAGGAAAAATTGTATTGCAGTACTGTGGGTGGAAATTAGGTGGGTGATTGCCCACAGCGAATGCAATCTGTATAGAGAAAAGAAATTATTAAAAAAAAGAAAGCCAAAACAACCTTGAATTATCCTGTAACAAACACACATGTGTCTACTGTGTATCCACGGATATCTGGCCGTGGAAATCCGCGGATATTTGACAGGATATCTACGGATATCTACTGACAGAATGGGCCCACTTTTATGAAGTTGTTTCAGTGAAATTGGTCAAAAAAGTCGACATTTAAAACAACTTGTATTGTTTCTAAAAAAAGAAAGCCAAAACAACCTTGAATTATCCTGTAACAAACACACATGTGTCTGCTGATTATCCACGGATATCTGGCAGTGGAAATCCGCGGAAATCCGCGGATATTTGACAGGATATCTACGGATATCTATTGACAGAATGGGCCCACTTCTATGACGTTGTTTCAGTGAAAGTGGTCAAAAAATCGACATTCAAAACAACTTATATTGTTTCTAACAAATGTACACATCTCTGCTGAATATCCATGGATATCCTGCCATGGAAATCTGTGGAAATCCACGGATATTTGACAGGTTGTCTACAGAAAAAATGGGCCCACGTTTATAAAGTTGTTTCAAGACACCTTTTAATAATTTGTCCTGTAATAAACACAGAGATGTCTCCTGTACTTCCGTAGAAATCCGTGGATAATTAACAGAATTTCTGAGGATATCTACTGAAATTCAAAGCAGATTGACCGAGTTTGCGAAATTATCTGCATACACTCCCTGATTACAACCAGACAGACAAAAACCTTGGAATAGTAATGCCTCATCTTCATTCCAAATTTGGGGGTAATTGCCTTTTGCTTCACTCAGCAAGTCAAGCCCCTGGTATTGACCATAATGCGCCAGAAATTTGACCTTGACATTTAACCCTGACCTCAACATTGACTTCAAAGCAAGGTAAATGGCAACTAACAGTGAAGGCAACTGCCTCATTATGATTAAAAGCCAATCAACCACATCCTCGCAATTATCTGTATACACCCACTTATTAGAGACACACAGACAAACACCTTAGACTGGTAATGATGCTCTTTGCTGCACTCGGCAGAGTCGAGCCCCTAATATCGACAGCTGCTTACCAGAAATTTGACCTTGACCTGTGACCTTGGCCCTGACGGATGGAAGGACGGACACTACCAAGTTCATCATCTCCCTTGCTTCACGGGCGATAGATATTGGCGTGCTGTATACCGTTGGTATGTTACGCCCTTGGTATGTTACGTACCCTGTTGACAGAGATCTTGTTTGAGTAGTTGTGTGGTTTTGAGTAGTTGTGCCGTTTGGTTTCTTCTTAGCACGTCTAAACTTTTTCACAGCTTTAAGAACCTGACTTCTTCTGTAGTCCTGCTCTATCTGGGTTCTCTGTTCTATCGGGATGTAGTTTTGCTTTTGACGTTTTCGTTCATTTTCTCTGTACTCTTTGCCATCAGAACCCTGAATCTTCCTTCTCCTGTAATCCCTCTGTATTTCAGCCCTTGACTTTGGCATCGTGACCTAAATAGCAAGTAAGCAGGTGGTGCAAAAGCCTACCTTAACTACTGTACACTATTCTACACTACATGTATTTACTCTACATTGTGACCTGTGCTGGCAAAACATTGTGCAAACTAAGGCCATGGACAACAGATTAATTAGGTCATTTATTCACATCAGTGAGCTCATATTCATAACACATTCCGTCTGTAGTCTGTCACTTGACCTGAAATCACTGGACAATAATTCATATCTTGAAAAGTATCGCTCGTATGGGTCATGATACAAAATTCACAGAGTGAAACTACACAGAAACTCCTTAATGGGCGCCCAGCACTGGTACATTTAGTTTAAGAAAATGCAGGTGGGCTGACATCAACATCACCAAATTGCATTTTTATTCAACTGCCATGTCAACGGCTGGAGACTAAATTGAGAATCATTAATTTAAGGAGAATCTGGGTAAATCATATGGTCAATAATCTAATTTGATACATACTACCATAACACACCCAATAAACGCCCATGGGGATTTGCAAGTTTGACTTAAAGAGGGCATTTTCAACTTCCAGTAGCTTTTTACGGAATGAAAATCGGATCATTTTTGACTGAGATATAGCTAAAAAAGTGAAAAAGACCCAGTATGGGGTTGAGGGGGGGGGCGTTTATTGGAAGGGGGCGTTTATTTGGTGTTTCACGGTAGTTTGGTGTCCAAAAGTTTGATATTTCAATTATTCACCAGGGATTTTCCTTAATGCCCATGGCCTAGTAGAACTACTAAGCATACAAGAAAACAAAATGCATGTGCTTTGGGCTACTCCATTTAAAAAATAAGGGGGGGGGGCAAAATTTCATTTTGCGACCCTCCCCTCCGGAATTTGTTTTCCCGAGTGCCCCTTCCCCTGGAATAAAATGCGTAGGGGGGGTAGGAGAAAAGAATAAGTATGTAAGGGGGGGGGGGCCAAAAAAATTTCCTGTCACCCCCCCCCCCCCCATACTCTTATTATTTTGGGAAGATATTGTCTGTAGTAGCACTAGTGCCGATCCGCTGATATTAGTGAAAATATGGTGACAAAATAGTACGAACGGTGATATTGATATGGTATCAGTCGATATATCGGTTCTGATGAATCAAAGGTGGTTATTGGCAAATCGGTTAATGTGATTATCGGTAAAACTGATATGTCGTATCGGTAGTAGTGTTGATATATTGGCCGATACATCATATCAGTAAAAGCTTGCCCATTGGTATATATTGCAGTGATCGCGAAATATGCCGGACATGTGCTGACGTCCGGCAGAGAGTTCAGACCTTGCCAGACATTTTGTCCAGCAGGGTTCAATACAAATAAAATACTGTATCTGACAAGGAAAACAAGAATGACCACTGATATCTACCAGTCATCCATTGGGAAAATGTCTGACAAGGGCTCAAAATGCCGGAAATTTTGTCCAGGATCACTGATATTGGTGAAACATGGTAGATCTAACAAAATAGTACGGACCATGAGATCACATGATAGGATATCGGCCGATATATCGGTACCGATGAACCAATATCGGTTATCAGCAAATTCGCCTTTAGCGCCAGAGGTCACTGAACTGACCCTGGACTCCCATTCCCTGCAGGGGGTGAGCTGTACTGAAAAATTCAATTCTGTGGGGAGGGGACGGGGGTTAGAAAAGATTTAATTCCGAAGGGAAGTGCATCCCGAAAATTAAATTCTGTGAAGAAGGGAGCTTCGGAAATTAAATTACGGTAGGGGTGCCGATTCCACCCGTTTTATTTTAGGGATCATCTTATGCAGCCAATTTGGCTGACTTTGGCCAATTTTGATCCAAATTTTGTCATCCCTGATATCAGTGTAAATCAGATGAGAAAAGATTTAGCAATAATTAAGTTCTGAAGGGATCGGGATCCAGGAAATTAAATTCTGGGAGGAAGGGTGCTTCGGAAATTAAATTCCGGAAGGGGGCTGCAAAATTCTTTGCCGATTCCTCCCCTTTCACCTTCCGAGTTAGCGGAAGAGCTAATATTTTGGGTAGCGTCTGTGTCTGTGTGTGTATCCGTCCGTCTGTTTGTGCCCTACAGTCTGAACCATTCTACCATTGGACCTACGGACCTATATGTTGGCACACATACTAAGGGTCATTATATCTCTGATAAGTTCGAAGGTCATGGGTCAAAGGTCAAGGTCACCAAGGTCAAAAATGTAAAAATCCTGGTTTTCAACATAGTATCAGATTAAAACGCTGATCGACCGCATCCGTGTAATTATCCGCATACGCCCACTGATTAGAGACACACAGACAATCACCTTAAACTGGTACTGCCAAAATCTAGGTCCATGGGTCCAACAGTTCTGCCTGCAGAGTGCAAACAGCCACACTCACAGAGACACACAGACACTACCAAAAATATTACCTCTTCCGCTAATGTGGGAGGTAATGATTCGACCTTCTAGAAGGGGGTTGACCCTTGGGGTTGAGGGTGGGTTCTGGGAGCTCATCTTAAGATGTTAATAACTTTTGAACCGTTGGTCCAATTTCGATGTGCCAGGTACCAATGGAAAGCTGGCGATCTCAATTTTTTTAAATCTCCCATTCACGTTTTAAAGGAGGAAGAGGGGACGCCCCTGGAAACCCTGTTGTAAATCCTCCATTGCACCTTCCAGCTGTTTGGATTGTGGATGTTGAGCCTATTCTTAAAAAGCTCTTATTTTCGCCCACACTAACTAGACATATGGCAGTTATTTTCAATCAATCTGGTGCCTGAAATCGACTAGAATTGAAGAACATTTACTTCTAAACTTACTTTGACTGTTTTAATTCAGATTTGAACTCATGGGAACGTGAAAATCATAGTTAGAAGTGCATTTCCTCCAAACTGAACGCCAAATTTCCAAGGCTTCTCCTTTTTTTTAGCGGGAAAAATTATTGCGCACTTTAAATTCCCGCCAAAATAAAGCAGTACTGAGTTACTGTAAATCAACTTAATTTCGCGACCGCTTTAATTTCGCGAATTTCGCGGTCGCATATCAATTAAATAGGATTATATAAGCAAAATCCCCTATTATTGCTCAAAAAAGGCCGAACCCGCGAAATTTTCTAGCAGCGAAATTAAGTTGATCTACAGTACACAGATCAAGAGTGAGTGGCAACTCTCTTTTCTTTTAAATTAGTGTATAGGTTCCAATCTTACACGATGACATGAATTCATATCCAGGGGAGGGTTTCGTAGGGCTAAATTGTAAGGTTTTCTGAGGGTCAGAGGCCAAAGGTAATAGGTCATTGGTGGAGGGAACAAGTGTCAAGGGACTAAACTATGACATCAAAACCTTACCTATTCCATCCAGCATGTACAATGAGAATGAAATGCTATGCCAGTCAACATAAAAATGGTAACGTATATTACGGTAACGTATATTACACGATTTACACCTTATCCCATGATTATTACAATTCAAGGTAGTTTACAATCACATTCTATGTTGCTATTTAGTAGTTAGGGATGGAACATTTAGCACATAGAAGCAATTGATGATAACATTATTCTAAATTGGTAAAAACATGGTAACGTATATTACACCCAAATTTGGGAGTTTCCATTTTTAAGACTTTGGTGTCTGGTTGTCGAAAGTAAGCAAATGATCAAGGCAGTTAATGAGGTTTTTCAGTTTCATGGTTGATCTGTTTGTTGTGTGACCTTACTTGATAGTCTCTAGCATGTAGAACCTTGGACTGGGTGTCCTGTGAAAAATGGTAACGTATATTACACCATTTCTGAGGACATTCTACCTGATCACAGGTTTTAAAGTCAAACATTAAAATCAGTCATTGGTTGGTTTCAAGAAATGTATTTCCATGTTTACTGCATAGTTAAGCTGAAAAATGTCAGAAATAAAGGCTGTTTTGAAAATAGGGGCATGTTATGCATTATATGTAGGCCAAAAGACATGGCATTTTGCCTATTTTTGGCACCTTCCGACCTCTGTCTTAGGTATTTCATACATTAAAACCTATGCATATCATATATGGTTGGAAAGGTCTCGCTGCCAATTTGACATGTAGCAATGTGTGACAAGCATAACAGGTATATCCATTAATTGACACATGAAAGACACAAAAAACTTGAAATTTGCACGTTTAACTGGTTTTGAGTGCTATGTTTTTGCTTTGCGCTGCGCTTTGCGTTTTCTGCAGCTTGCTGCAAGCTTTCCTCTTTTATCGCCCAAACACACATTGGTGGAAAACAAAATGACTTTTAGGGCTTAAAATTACTTTTACCTCACACAAATTAAAACCAGAAACTGCCAAAAAATTGGAGAAATTACCAGGAATATGAAAATATTAGACAGGATTGATAAAACTAGACTTTTCATGTTGAAATAGTGTAAAATTGTGTGTTGCATAAGTCACCTTGGGACATCAGTTGGAGAATTTCTGCTAAAATCTGTGATTATAAAAGCTAGTCATGATTTGGAATCGTGTATTCTTGACTCTGTCACCTCGACTGAGGTTGGGAACAAGTCTGAGGGTTGGAAACATCACAGAAAGGGTAGGTTTATTTTCTCAACAACTACCCAGTTGGCATGGTCCGGACTGTCCTCCTGTTGTGGTCATAGTGGGAGATAGGGCGGTCCGGACTGTCCTCCTGTTGTAGACCTGTTTTTGTCTACTGGGTAGGAAGACCTACACTGCACTGTCGATCAACCTCAGGGCCCTGACT
>JAAUYA010203276.1_pt1 | contig 12116 bp, 7 predicted proteins | sample 7278161 | NCBI WGS metagenome assembly JAAUYA01 (sample SAMN14350120, study PRJNA611818) | marine sediment metagenome | isolation source: surface marine sediment (3m) | place: French Polynesia: Moorea | collected 2018-08
GTCATAATTTTTTGGGGTATACCTATAGGGGGGAACACATGAGGTTTTGCAACGGGGGGCGTCACTTTTTTAGGGTATTGTCGTAGGGGGGGTCGTTCATTTTTAAGGTATTGCCGTAGGGGGGTCACTTTTTTTTAGGGTATTCCCGCAGCTAAATCGCCGACCCCCCAGCTAAATCGCCGACCCCCCAGGCCATAATTAATGAACGCTCCCTTAGCAAACAATACATAACAATACATTCCGAGAAGTAGTTCAATGTTTCAGGAAACAAGGGGAGACATACAAATATACAAATACTATGTGATCATTATGTCTTGTATGTAAGCTGAGGCACACTTCCCTCAATCCATCGCACAGACACACAAATATACAAATACATGTGCAGTATGCATACACTAAGCACACTCAGATCACACTCCCTGTATTTACAATGGCATTCATCAGGTGTTTATCCACACACTGCAAGGACTCTGTATTTTGCTAGGGATACATGATTATCACATACACAGACATAGGCTTATAGGATTTGAAAGAAAGAGGACATGAAAGGCATTCTATGGAATAATATTACTTATACCACGAGGGGGAATGGGATATGGCATATATACCATGATTGCCCTCGGCCTCGGGGGATATGAGTTTCTCTCATGGTATATATGCCATATCCCATGAATCACGGAAGGGGTATATGGAATCCACGGAGGGGGTATATGGGATCATATACCCCTAGTAATCGTGGCTTCTGATTCGCTGAGAATATGGGTCATGGGATAAAGCAAATTATTCACAAAATGCAATCTGCATTTAGACAGGAAGTGTTTTAATTGGATGAGGGACAAACAGGATTGGTCACAATTCATTGGATATACATATTCATGTGGATACTTTCTCATCTATTCTGGTATTTTTGGAAGTTCCTGTCAGGATAGTCATGTCTAAAGGTGGATTTTTGAATCTAATTTGTGGTATATTCAGGATTTTAGCCCAGCTGACTTTGATTTAGTCCATGGAGTTTCCAGAGTATTACCAGTGGAATTAAAACAATTAGTTGTAAACCACAAAACTAAATTCCAATAGTTCAATGTCAGGTAAAGCACATAATTTACATTTAGATGCATACAGATAGGAAATTTCAAAGAAGATCTCCTCTTTTTGACTGACATTTTTTATAAATTTGAAAAAAAGAAGAAAAAAATCCATGATTTCTGCATAAATCATATATTTCTGCCCAATTTAGATGTTTTGATTTGACAGAAAGAGCAGAAACTGTTCCAGCCATTTAGAATTAGTATGAAAATGATACAAAATGGCCTGAGATAATGTTGGGTAATAATAGAACATGTCTGGTCTGTAACCTGCTACAGTTTAGAGAGATCAGACCATCTGGGGGCATGCTTATCATGATTACCAGTCAAATGTATGGGGATATTTTCAGGACTTTTTTTTAGGTATATGGGGATTTGAAAAGTCTAAAAATGCAAAGTGAAATCATGTTGGAGCTTATCTATGTTTTGCATGTATGGACATCTGGGGATATTTTCTGAGCGGATAATTTAAAGAAGATCCCACAACTAGTTTTGATCAGTCTGACCACTCCAGGATCATGAAAAGCAGATATGAAACCTTGTTTCATCAAAATGATCCCTCCTGGAATGCATCTGAGAACCTGATCTGTAATTGACCCCATCTCAAAACATCCTTCTCCATCATACAACAAAGCCTTCCTTATTAACAAGTCTCACAGAGATTCATTAAATGCCCATGAAAATATTATTCCAACTTTAGCCCTTTAGGAGCTCTATTTATGGAGACTGGGTAATCATAATATGGGCAACCTAATTGTGATTATATTCATGCAATGGATGCTAATTTACAATCCTTCCTATCTCTGATTAGTTATCTTTCCTATTGTGAGGCATGTAATAGTTACTAATTTGCCATCTTTTCTTCCAAGGATTACTCAATGTATCCTATTGTCTGGAATGTTCATTTACAGTGTTATGTGGTATATAATATCAAAACTTATTAGTTTTACTCATAATCTGATTTTAATGAGGTACTAACTAAAGAGAAAATCTTGAGGAAAGAAAAAATTAGAGGGAAGTACTGCTGTACAACTTTTCAGGGCTGATCCCTCATTTCCTGGTTTGGGGTAACATGTTGGTAACAATAGTCTACTGAAAACACCTGTTTACAGAGAATGATCTGGCACACTCTCAGAAGTATTCATGCAAATCTTACCGCTGTTTCTTGTTGGACATAGAATGACCATGTACACTCTTAGAAGTATCTCATACACTTATCACACACTCTAGTAATATGAAAGATGGAAATGACACTATTCATTCACAACATATTTGCCTGCGAAACCTGTTTGATACGACTTAGGGGCGGTGCATTTTTGGGTACGTTTTTCCAATTTGCACAAGATAGAAAAACCGTATGCAAAAATGGACCACCCGTTATCGGTATTCATTGAAAGATTTATTTCTTAGAGTGCAACATATACGATGAAAAATACCATGTGGTGACTGGTTGATATTTCTGAGAGTGTAGCATGCACAAGAAACAAACATCTGAGGTGACATAAACATAGGAATATTGTCTGTGTAACCAGCTTGGTGGTTTCTCTGTCTATATGTACATGTATTAGATTGTCTGCATGTTACTGTGTATAAGATATCCACACTCTGTACTGAGCATGTTAGTCTGGTGGATGGGGGTGGATTACGAACTTTTTTGTGCGACCATATGCACATGCTCCGTTCTTCTGGTAATATACTCTCTGGGATATACATTGATGATTAAAGTTGGTCTCCGAGAACAAAATTACCCGAAAATGCATTTTTACAGCCGTTCTTTGACGTTATCCATATACCTCATCAATTTAAACACATTTGATTCATTATCCAATCTGGTAGGACACAGTTTCCCTCAGTTTCCGTAAACTGCTGTCCGTTACTATGCATGAACAAATTTGCTGCATAGAATGAGTCTGGTGCCACTAATTATCACATATAATTGTCCTGGTTATAGGACATGAACTTCTGGCACTTACTAGACCACCAGTATATTATAAAGGCAACCCAGGCATGTGCTGAAGACCTCCCCTTATAGGCTGAGTAATTAATATGTGTTTCACAGCAAGTATTTCCTTTGAAAATATAATTATCATAACATTGTCACAAAGGGTAATTGTTCAGTGTCCAGAATCTAGTGCAATTTCTGTGATAATATTATGATAATTGTGGTGAAATGAATGGCTTAAAGGAAAAATAGCATAAGTTATCGTCGTTCTTTACAGCCAAGTGAGGGTACCAATAATTTTTTGATGCTTAGAGAGTGGTCATCAGGAAAAAATGTCCTCAGGCCACCTGTAATATCAATAATGCAGTACTGGTTCCTACACGAAATGTGGGTGCTTTTGCTATGGCTTCTCCCAAACTGTCTGTATGTCACAAATACATTTCCCCTCTAGACTTTTCAAATGTGAAGCAATGATAGCTTCAATAGCAGTGATGATCCTATAATTCACAGACAGACATGATCATGTAAATTATTTTCCCGAGTGCCACTCTAATATTTTCTCCTGGAGCATTTCTGAGTATTCTGCACTCAATAGTCACCCATGACATGCATCCAGTGCAAATCTGAGTACAAATAGTCAACAAACCATTCCATACAACACTCAAATCCATTCTAATTTTCATACCAAGCATTATCCCTCAAAGGCACTAATTGAACTCAGAATTCAGAAGTCATGGGCTGGAGTGGGGTGTTATTTCTGTCTTGACAAATAGTCAATATTTTGAAACAATCATAGCATATTTTGATGTGGTCGGGGTTCAAATGAGGGGGTGACCCCCAGATTAATTGTGGCTTATAAAAGTGCATCCAGGGTCCATATGGCAAGGTCCACATTTTAGTCCAGGCTGTTTGTAAGAATTCCATGTGAGGGACCAGTCTGGCAAAAACAGAAAACCCAAGGCACAATAAAATTGCATGTTCATAAATTATTCCCCCAATTCTGGCAGAGAAAATAATCATGTTCAAGTTCTGGACCACATTTTGGAATTTTTTCCCAAAAATTGAAGACAGAAATGCATTATTAATATTTTGCATGATATGAATAGGAAAAACAAGCATTACATAATCATAACATTGAATTTCAATAAAGACCCTTGAGGGGGTCTTTATTCCAAATGGCTTGAAAGGGAATAATGCCAAAAATCCATGATGCACCTTGCTATAATTATACAAAAAGACTTTTGCCCTTATCAGAGCTGTAGTCAAAAAGATTATGCTTTGGCGAATCTTAGGAAAACAATTTGAATCCATTTAGGAGCCTACCAGAACAAATGACAGTTTCATCTATGTACCGTTACTCCAGCTGTTATACACCCCTCATCCGCCGACTCCGAAAAAATATCTGTGACAACCCCCTGGGACCACCTTAAAGTCATTTTAAGCAAACTGGCTGACGGTAAAACATGAGTTCTCTGACTCTGAGGGGGTATCATTTAAAGAAATAGTGACTTTGGCTCTCTCCCAGTTTGTCCCAGACGATTGCATGATGTGCACTCTGTGGGTTTTAATACATTAATAATTCACATTAACACACCAACTTTAAATATTTGTTTGGGGAAGTGTTGCACATATTGGGTCACAGGAACTACAGTACTGGCTCACCTAAACTACCACCTTAAACTCAGGTTTGGAGGGTATAAATATCATTATCTAACCTAACCTAACCAAGCCAGTGCAAGAGATGCAATTATGTGTGACCCAGGCTGCACAATAGTTTAAGTTACTCCACTGTGAGTGTTTTCCCCTGTCATGCATGGTAGCAGTCAGTCAGACTGGCCTATCACTTGATAGATAGGAACCCATCACAACAGAGAGCAGACTCAGTCAGTCTCAGATACTCTCTGAAGCTGGAAGGAAGCTCCAAACTCTGCACACCAGTAATATGTAAAAATGGATTTTAGTTTTTTATATATGGATTAATATGATTTAAAGCATATAAAGGTGAATGGCTCTCTCGCTTCATTGTTAATCTGTTCAGTCTTACTTCACTTTTTTGTAAAAATTGTCTTTTAAATTGATGGATCCCAAAATACTATTCGCAGCTGCCTATACATATGTCGGCTCACACTTACTCATACAAAAGATTAGCACGGGTCTCCAACACCTTAGATGAACTCCTGGACTTTTTGTTTTAATAATATGACAGATTTCATGATTAGAATCTGATTGAAACCCAGATGAAAACATTGATATAAAAGCATTTGGTTTCTTGGGTGTTTGCAAACTTGAGATGAGTGTCTCTAGTCATAGACATGATAGACAATACAAGATTCAAGATTGAAATATGCTTTATTGAGCATTGTATTTTACAGTATTCGCATAATGGGTTTATTCATAATTGATTGGATATATAGATGAACAGAAGAATAAGTTACGGGCAAAAATCAATAGAAATTAAATGTCAGACAAGACACGCATGGACGGACACAGAGACAATTAGCAGTTCTTACATGTGGCCAGTTCCTTTGCCAGACAATAACTGACAATGTCCCTTCAGAGCAGAGCAACTGCTGATTGCTTAAAACTTATTTGTGAAAAAAAAGAAAGAAGGCGGAGTGGGGCTTATAGTAGAAAAGCAACGCTAGAAAAAATTTCTTATGCATCTTGGGCATGGGGTACACAATTGCAGACGAGCAAACTCTCTATAATTTTGGCTTTTCATTTCATTGGCAATTTGTCTGCAGTCATAATGAAATTCAAAGACCTCTCTAGTTATTGTTAATGAGCACTCCCTAATGAACTTATTCCCATCCCATCCAAAAGAATCCATACTCGGGCATTAGGGAGTGATCATTATTTATGGCAGGGGGGGGGGTCATGTGGCATTCTGAAAATTGCTGACTACCAATATGCTTTCCCCCTCAACAATTACGAGGCGAAACGAACTACTTTTTAGACATTGGGGACTGGTCATTATTTACTGCAGGAGAGGGGGTCCTGTGGGATTCCGAAAATTGCTCGGTCCAAAAATAACCCTCCCCATTGTAAAATATGATAGCTCCCTTATTCCCATCCCTGCATTCAGACACATCTAGACAGACTGAACTTTTGAAACCAGCTTCCAAACACCAGAAATAAATGTAAAATGATTGGATTAGTCTTTCATTACAAATCAATCAATTATTCACATGGATAGGAGGATATAAATGTCTCCTCTCAATAATAAAATCTGCTCTCAATATAATGCATAAAACTGGTGTCTTGAGGAACATGCACAAATAAATAAATTCTGATAGGATTAGAGTGGGATAAGGATCAATTAATCATGAAAAGAGACAGGAATTGATCAATTTGCTGCATGCTGGTGAATGAGATGATTAATATTGTCCAAATACTGGTGTCCAGCTGACCTGCATATTTATCAACCACGTAGCTTAGCGAAGCAGGGAGATAATACGCTTGGTAGCATCCGTCCGTCAGCAGCTCTCACGCCTGATCAATCACCATTACCAGTCTAAGGTGATTGTGTGTGTGTCTGTAATCAGTAGGTGTTTGCAGATAATAGTGCGGATGTGGTCAATCGGCTTTTAATTTACTGGATGTTTGGTGGATTAGGATAGGGTCTTTGGATGTTATCTTACTATTCTACTAATTATTCCATTAATTAGAAGGTTGACCAATCATTGAGCAAAATAAGGCAACATTTGTCAGCTAGATTTTGGGAAATCCCAGATTGATGAGGGATTGAAAATAAGGGCCATATGGGAATATCTGATAAGTTCTGTGAATTCATGTGAACAAATTGAAAACATCATCACTAGTCACAGTTGAACTTCTACAGTTTTGGCAAGGGGTAACAACATGGGAATCAGTATGGATATCAAGCCAAAACATTTCCCATTTCTATTTCATTCAACTTTTAGTGCTAATTCTGTTTTTCTGTTTTCTCACTGCTTCAGTTCTGACAAATACTCAGACATGCACACACATGTAACAGTAAACAGAACCATTGTTTAACACCTGTGTGTTTATGTATCAATGTTCTACTCAAAGCATACTTCTGTAACTTTACTCATGCTTGTATTATTGTCTCATTACAGGTTTCTATATTCTGATACAAACTGAACTCTGATTGGTTCCTGCTCACAGTTCCTCTGGATCCATTCATTTGACTGGAATACAGTATTTATCATCATTTAACCTTGGAACACTGTGGAAATAATCTCATTCTGTATGCAGCCTTGTAGACACCAATATCCTTCTGAATGAGCTACTATTACAAGACTGACAATCTTGTTAGCTGATTAATGTGGACATACTCTCCAATATTCAAGGAAACCATAAGTGTGACCTCTATTCAGTGAACTGGGAGTGTGACCTATATTTAGTGACCTTGAAGATTGATGACCTATCAAGTGGATTTAACCTTCATTCAGAAAGGCTAAATTAGAGACATGGAATTAACCAGCCAGTCCAATATGGAGTCTTCTAATCAGTCAAAGATGGATTACTGCAAGAAATGCAAATCCAACACTAAACAGACGATGGCCAAAATGTCCCATCCAGCTATGTTTGCATTTACTCTTGCCCTTCTAGTCTTATGCATTCCCAATGGATTATGTTCTTCAGACGGATTATCGGATCATGATTATCTGACGGACCAGGGACAACAGTTTCACCTCGCCGATTATGTCGGAGATTCACCGTCAAATTCACAGACAGGTACAGTATTCGTCGCATAACTTTTAATCCTCAAACTTTCTTTTTTATTACAAGATTCTTTTCCAGAATTTATTTAGGCCATGGTCAGTTGATTTGTATAGGTTGGCGGAGCGACCGATGTGCCGATTTTATGACCGATAGAAAAATAAAATAGAATTTTTGTTTTATTTCTTAAATGCCTACCGACCCACAGATTCAGGAACTTTTTACGGATTTTTTATTTTTTTTACCCCTACCGACCGACTGGGAATTTCTTGTAGACGAAAAAAAGTTCTGCTTGCAAAATCTTATTTTATTTTTTATTTTCGACCGACCAACTGCATCAAAAAGGTTCGAGAAAAATCTGCCAACCTACAAATCAACTGACCATGGCCTTATTATAGTACAAAAAATTAAGGCTACCAGGGGGGGTCTGAATGCCAATTTTCACATTTCATGTTGACCCCCATTGGTCGCCTTAACTATTTTTGCTGAACCATGTATGGTTTTGGTATTGTTTTATCAATGGATACTCAAATAACTAAATAAGACTGCAAAGATGTCAAAATACCCTGCCAGACCCCCCTAGTCCCCTTAAGTATAGCGCACATGTCAAGGATTCAATTGTAGTACAACAATTAAATTCAGGGTTCAGTAAAGTGAAAGTTCAGTAAAATATATGAATTGCCAATATTAATGTAAGCCAGATTTAAACTTTTCCAATCAACCCACACTCTCAAAATAATTGATATAACTGCACTCTTAAAAATAAAACACCAGTAGTTTGACAAAACACAAAATTTCTCCTAATATGATGTCATTTTTAAAGGAAATACTATGGATTATGATGCGACAGATGAAACATCTGGGGACGGGGACGGTGACCTAATTCCTGTACTTCCTGTCAGACCCGTTAAACCCAAAGTGAGGCCACAGGAAGAGGAAACAGAATTCACAACGAGACATGATCATGATCGAGGCGAGGCGACCAGTTTTAAACCAGTGGAGTTTACAATAGAGCACCAATATCCTGTCACTGATGGTAGGTTGACTGTAATTTTTTTGCCTGCAAATTTTTTTTTCATTACATATTTTTCCCCGGGGCACCGCTCTTTAGTTTTTTTTGCGGACACCCCCTCCCTCATTTTTATTATTATTATTATTTTTTTTCCATTACGCACCCCCTCAGGGTCTCAAATAAAATTCAGGACGAACCCATGCACTATAGACACCATATACGATGGACCAATTATCGGATTAAATCAAAGCTGCGCCAGCCAATTTGCGCTATACTTTAAAAACACTGTTGTAGTTGTGCAATGGGATTTTAAACATTTTGTAGGTCCACAGCATTTTTGTGGTTTCACCACAGGGGTGTGGACTCACAGGTTTACATACCCGAGAGGCGTACACTCATACAGGTACTTCCTCCAGCCAATGCGTACACCAAATCTGCTCATGCCTATATTCATTTTGCACAATTTCGGTTGTTATCTGCTCATGCATGTATGCATCTTTATTGTAATTAGACCTGTATGCGTACACTATGGTGTACCCATTGGCTGTCTAATTGCAATTCTCAGGCAAAATGCATATATGGATGAGCAGATAACATAAGAATTTGAGGGGAGGAAGTACCTGTATTAATGTACGCCTTTTGGGTATGTAAACCTGTGGACTATGTATGCCAGGCAACTCAAATTGATAGATTTTAGGGCACACGCATTATATTCTACGGTTGACGGATCCCGCCAGGGGTATTCCTGGCGTGTCGGAGAGAAAAAAATAAAAAATAAAATATGCTTGTAGACTCATGTCGGAGGAAGGTAAAAAATTGTCCATGGTGGGCCAATATTATTTCTGCTACTGACTGACCAAAAAGAGAAAAAATCCATGAAGTTAGTAGAAACGAAATTATTTTTTGTTGTGCCTTATGAGCTGGGGTCATCTAATTAATCTTCTTGAAGGATATAGGCACTTGAATCTATTGAGAAGCCTGCAAAATGCCTTTATCAAGAATTAAATGGCCCAATCAGTATTGATAGAGCCCTGTTTCACATGACTGAAACCCTAGGGAATTATCCCTAAAAGATGAAAACCATATTCAATCATTGAGACCCTTGTTATTCACTAGCAATCCAAATCAAGTCTTATGTAACATAACCTTTTGTCACTATCTTCCTAACTTGTGCCTTGGAAAATATACAATCAGAAAGCTAAGTAAAATTATAAAGTAATAAACAAATATAACAAGTTGTTTATTAAAACTGTGTAGATAGGACATGAAATAAGGGAAAAGTATAACTTTTCACATTAAGGGTAGATATATCTTTGACAAAAAGCCGATGAATTTAAAGTCCATCATAGATCTAGCATGAAACATCATGAATACCAATTTCAAAGAAAATTTCCAGGGTATCTATATGTATAAAATGATTTGGCTGACTAGTCCAGTCAATAGCATTATTCAATTTAAACAGCTTGAATTTTGAAAGTCCGCAGCATTTCTAATGGTTTACCATAGAGGTGTGGACTTAAAAGAAGTAACTTTAATTAATTAAGGGGTCATCCAGGATTAAAGAGCAACATGAACGTTTCTCACTACAAAAGTTTGTTAGGGATGAAACCTAAAGTTCCGGGAAAGATTAACCTACCAGTATGGTAATAGTCCAGTCACAATAGGTTAAGGGGATAAGGGTGGGGTAATAGATACGACAGGGATTAGCCATTCAGATCCCTGGACGTCCCCTTAAATAACAGATTATTTCCTAAATTGTGAATTTACAGACCATCATATCATAACATCATAAGTGCATATTACGTGACCTGATAGACAAATCTGATAAATAATAATAATAATAAACAATAATATACTAGTATTGTGATGTGCCAGGTTCATCCTGTCAAATGTACGGTCCGTTTCTTTTTTAGGATCCCTGACCCTGTGTCTTGTCGCTGCCCGGAGCCCAGGGTGGTTTGTTGGAGACCCCACCTCGCTGGCATGCGACAATATATTGTAATCATTGTTAATAATTTAAATTCTATTTTAGGCAAGAAGCCAGAGGCCCAACCAGGCACCCGACCCACAACCACTGAAGACCCTGAGGACCTCTCTGTCCTCCTACCAGATACCAAGGATACAACAGAAGACAACGATGAAACAGAAGAATCAGAGGAGGAGAGAGAGGAAATAGATGATACGAAGACAGACACTGAGAAACAAGATGAGACAGAAGTGGAGGAGGAACCTATTGAGAAAGTGGAAGAAACTCAGGTGAGTAGAAATGATTAAAAAATGGTGTCACTTTTTTTGACAAATGAAAGTGTTAATTGTTCAAATATAAATAATACTAAAAAGAGCAAAACCATGAACCCAATTTATAAGCCTAATTTTGAATTAAATTTATCTCTTTGCTAGCCACTAAAATTTTATCCAGTGAATCACAGTCACTGAACTTAATTGAATCATAATTGTTTTTCAGGTCAAAAGTGCCCCTCTACCTGAGAAAACACGGAAAACATTTGGCTTCGGAGAAGACGGCCAAACAGACCCTGCCTTGGATACCAACTACATAGCAAGCAATGGGGAAAGCAACGGCAATGAATCAACCCCAGAACTCACATACCATGGCAAGGCCGGGCATAAAACTCAGAAGCAAGTGCTTTCCAATATAGCAAAGATTGGGATCGCGATGTGCGTCGTAGTGTTAGTATGGCTTATATTGGGGCCGGTGATCTGCATCGTGTGCCGTCAGAGAGATAAACAGAAGGACAAGAGAGGTGAAGAGGAGAAAATAAAAAATGGCGGTCCACTTCCGGGTGATTTGATGCTGACGGAGTTAGGAATGGAGGATCATGGGAAACAAAATGGCGGACAAAATGGCGGCATTGTGATCAAAGAGAGGCTTTATGCAAATGAGGCTCATAATGAGGATGAGTTGCATTCTCTAAACCAATCAAATTCTTCGCCGTCACATGAGAGTCCCCGGATGTATAATGGGCATATCATTCCGGAAGGATTAGTTCCACCGGGGAAGGCTCCGATTGCGAAAATAGATTCATTGGATACGGAAGTATAGCCAACAGTCATGTGATCAGGTCATGTGACCTGTAAGCCTTCAGGTCCAGCCCCTGCATGATCTGATAGACTCATTTGTACATTGGATACTGATGTATAGCTTATAGATACAGAAATACACTACAAAAGATAGATTTCCATAGGATAAAAGGATACCACTTGTAAATAAATGGATACTTTCAATGTTGGAATACAATGTTTATTGCGGTCAGCTGTGGGTATGACACATAGTTTGCGGTCAGACTTGTGATGGACTATACCATTTCACGTTTTGCTTGATCATTTTTGGGATACCTATCGGATCCCACAC
>JAAUYA010190089.1_pt1 | contig 12111 bp, 11 predicted proteins | sample 7278161 | NCBI WGS metagenome assembly JAAUYA01 (sample SAMN14350120, study PRJNA611818) | marine sediment metagenome | isolation source: surface marine sediment (3m) | place: French Polynesia: Moorea | collected 2018-08
ATGTGGGCTGTCAATGCCCACCCTACTATTGGAGATACACTTTGTTTCCAGAGCGCTCAGATGGAATTTTGCCTCTGTCTCCTCTTAAATGGGTGAAAGCCTTGTCAAGACTATTGGAAAGCCTCATAATTTAAGTAACTCAATTTTAAAATGAGCGAACGGTGAGAAATTTGTCTCAGTGCGGATAATAATAGGAAAATTTTTAATAGAGCGATCGCATTATCAATCGCATTATTAAATGAAATGATGTGTTAGGATAAAAACTAAATGTACGGAGTTACCGTACAACAGCCTCTCTGTCCTAAAAAAAAATTACTTTTATGAAAAGTATAAGTGTTAACCAGTTTAGAGAAAATTTAAAGAGTTGGGTGGAGGAAGTAATTAATTCTCATGCCCCTCTCAAAGTAACTCGTCGTCATGGTAATGACTTTGTAGTAATTAGTGCTGATGATTGGGAAAGAGAGCAAGAAACTCTCTATGTTTTGCAAAATAATAGTTTAATACGGCAAATAGCTGAGTCCTTTATCACTCATACCAAAGCTCAAGGTTATCAGCCCAGCGAGGAACAACTTGATGAGATCATTGGTATTTGAAGGAAAAACATGGCTTGTCTATGAAGAACTGCGAGAAAAAGATAAAAAGCTGCACAAGAGTTTGTGTAAGATTTTGAAGGAGATGCTTCGTTGGGATCCTAGCACTGGCTTAGGAAAGCCAGAACCTTTGAAGCACAATTTATCAGGTTTATGGTCGAGGCGCATCTCTCAAAAGGATAGACTGATATACAAATTCGATGACGAATCTATTTATATTTTTGCGATTGGTGGTCATTATGATAGTTTCTAGAATAGCGATTCAGTAATCCTACTGAGTAAGCAATTCTCTTTGCTTTAACGTTGTTGAGGGAGTTTCTCCAAACATTTTTTTGTAGTCGGCTGAAAATTGTCCCAAGTGCCAGAACCCGTAATTCATGGCGATTTTACTAACTGTATTAGTTTGAGGCACAGCTTTTTTCAAAGTTCGCCGCACGCCATGTAAGCGTAATATCTTCAGGTATTTCATCGGCGGTAAACCAAAGTATTCCTGAAAGGCATAGTAGAGAGAGCGCTGGCTTTGATCCAGTTCTTGGCATATATCTGTTAAGGTAATGGGCTCGAAAAGGCGATCGCGCATATATCCTTCAGCACACTTGACCAGATTTTGTCGGCTAGATTCTTTTTTTGGTAAAAAATTTAATTGAGAAGTTAATACATTCAAAAGCAGCGGCACCGAATCTTCGACGATAAGATTAGCCATTGAGGTTTTCTGAGCATTATCCGTTAATAGTTGAGGATGGCTCTTCGCGATCGCTAACAGTTCTTCCAAATAATTAGATAACTGTTTCCATGCGGTGAGATTAGATACAATAATTCCTGGAGATAACAGTTGTTTTTGTATGAGGGGGAATTGCATTTGTTCGGCACTGGCAAGTAATTGCTCCAGCGGCGCTACTATAACGAGAAATCTGCTTTGATTATTGGTTCTCACATCTGGATACCCAGCAAAGTTCCCGATAATCGAGTAACCCTCTTTAAGGGTATTCCCTCCACAGAAGATTTCTTCTCTATTGAGTGTAGGGATTGATATGATCAAAGTTTTTTTGGGTGAGCTTCCTCGATACAGGATCGGAGCAGCACAAGACTGCTCAATAAATTGCCAATCACCAACTTGGATAAGACATATCTCCATGTCAAACTTCCCTTTTTTGAGCTGAAGATACTCTTCATCCCACCCGTGCTCTTGAGCCAAATCCTCCAGCTCATCAGCATCTTGGGTGTTGAGGCGGGTAATAATAGGAACATTGTTGATCCACCGAACGTCACTCATAATTCTAGGCTCTTTTAAATTCTCTTCAGGAATCAATACTTTTACAAAGCTAAATATTTTAGGCTCATTAATACCTAAAAAAGTGCAAGTATTTTTGCAAAAAAATGCCTGATAAACAAGCACTTACTACTTACTAGTTATTACTTATTGCTTATTAGTTAATTACTTCCCCTCCGCAACCAATTGACTTTTTTAGTAAGCTCTACTTAGGTTGCTATCAGTTACAACAATATTATTATTCCTATTTTAGAATAATTTCTACCGAAAAATCACTTACTCTTTAATAGATCTTAATAATTATTCTACGTATAAACATTTACGTATAAACATTGATGTTGTCACCTTAAGTGGACAAAGGGATCGAACCCTACATCATCTCAGGTCGAGATAGCCATAACTGAAGTTTTTTTCGAAAAAACATCCTCAAATCCTTGCCAAATCTCCAATAGGTGGCATTTTAAAATATGCTTAGTGTGTGAAAAACGGAAATCGGACCCCAACATAAGGTCTAGAGCAATAGCGATGGCACTTGATGGCCGAAAAACAGTACAATTGTATTATTATTGGAGAACCTCCAATGCTCCCTAATGTTAAAGAATTCCTAAGTCCGACAGACTCCTAGGATTAGATTCTAAAAGAGGCTGTTTAAAAAAGTTAGTCAAGATTAAAAACAAAAATCCCAAGGCAAGAATTAATTCAACTCCCTCTTGGTCTTTTGAAATGAAGAAGCCAAAACCATTGCTATACTCCAAAATGGGAAAAATAATTAAGCAAGGCAGAAAAAAACTAGAGATAAACCAACTAGGAATAAAATATTTGACAAATCTGAGCTGGGGCTTCGTTCTATATTGGTGAACAATTAACCAGCTAAAGCTCCCGAGAAACCCAATTACAGTGTAGACATTATGCAAATAATGCCTGAACCACTCTAAGTTATGAATAGTAATTTCTTCTTGAGAGTTATAAACCTGGAAAAACTCAGGTGATTCCCATCCGAGTAACCTTTGCCCCCAGCTAATCTCTTCTAAACCCACAAATAGTAAACCAATCGCCAATAGATAGTAAAGAATTCCCCATATCTTCAGCTCTTGTTTGAGAAAATAATTGGCCACTGGTACAGAAAAAGCAAAAGCAAGGATATAGGCAATGCTGGTACCGTATTCGATCAAACCTCCTTCTGTATTCATCATGATATAGTCATCACTATCATGACCCCAGATAACTTTGGCACTAATAATTAACAACATTGCTGAGAAGGGAAGAGAGAAAATTAAACGCTTCATCTTTTCCCTACCTGAGAAAAGGGAATAACGCACCACTCTCTTGATAACTTTTCCCTTTCCTAAAACCAAGAGGATTATCCCAACAATTAAGGCGGCAATATGCCCCCACGTCCAAGTCCATCCTGGGTACGATTCTAACAGAGGAGATATTTTCACTATCTGAGCTAAAGCTACGACTGTTCCCAAAAACATGAAGATTATGCTGATGACTTGGCTAAAAATGTTGAGGCGTTTTTCTATAAGTTTGATGTTTTTCATATGATTTATTGAGCAGCAAAATATACAAATTTAGGTTTGATTTGCGCAATGTTTTTATCTAATACTCGTAAACATAAGAGACATGAAGTTAAAAGAAAATAGTTAAATTTATTTTGTCAAAAAATTTATTTATATTGTTGGCTTTTAATATCTGCTTCATTAGGATGATTACTATCATGTAGTCTAAATCACACTAAAAATTAGCAAAAACAAGTCAATCATACCACAAGGAACACAGTGTTCGCAGTGGTAAGCTTTCCTCGATCACAAGCAGAACAAATCACATGGTTGAACGAGGGAGTTGACAGAGATATGGTTGATGATCCATTCGTAAAACAGGCAACATGAGCTATTGTTCTAATCTGATCTAAAATGATCTTTCTAATTATTTTCTGTTGTTTTTACCGGCAAGGAATCTTGTTGAATGTGCAAATCTCTTTGGGGAAAAGGTATTTCAATATTATGTTCGGCAAATGCCTCCCAAATAGTATGATGGAGATCGCTTTTGACTTTTTTGAACAGTAGGGGTTCTTCAATCCACACTGCCAGTTCAAAATCAATGCTAGAGTCGCCAAAACCAACCAACCAAACAATGGGTTCTGGTGCTGATAATACTCGGGCATGCTGTTTGGCTAGATTAAAGAGAATGTCATGTACCTCTTTAGGGTTACTTTTATAGCTAACGCCAACGGGAATTAAAAGACGAATCAGGCGATCGCTTCCTGTATAAGTGGTCACTGAAGAGATCAAAAACTGTTGGTTCGGCACAATTTTTTCAATATTATCAAAGGTTTGGACGGTGGTGGAACGAATCCCTAGACGCTTGACGATCGCCATTTCTCCCTCGACTTCGATGATATCCCCAGGCTTTAAGGCACCTTCAAACAGGAGCAATATGCCACTAATGAAGTTGCCTAAAATCTCTTTTAAGCCAACGCCAACCCCAATGGATAATCCTCCGGTAATGGCTGCGACGGTAGTTGGGTTAAAGCCCAAATGACTCAAAACGACAATAGTGCCAAAGCCAATCAAGACATATCTGCCTAAGGTTAAAGATGCTTCTAATGCACCGAGTTTACGTAGCTTTTGTCTCGCGAGCAGTTTTAAGATAATTTCTTGAGCACCCCACAAGATGCCAATCCATAAATATAAGCCCACAACGGCCTGAAACAGCGTCCCGATGGTAATAGCATTCTCGAAAATATCCGCTAAGATAACATTTGCTAGGGGATTGAGATCGGTCAGACTTGCCAGGAACTCTGTGAGGATGAAGAGAATAAACAAAGGGGCAAATAACCGATAGTGGTAGCGGCGGACAGATGCTTGGGAAAAAGTTGCATAGAGTAAAGCGAGGGAGAAACGATAGATAAGTAGCGCCACAAATAGATAGAAGATGTTATCAATTAGACCAACCAACTTATCTTGAGACAGCAGTAACTGCCGGGCAATAGTAAGGGTAACAAGAGTCCATAAAGGCCAGTTTAGATACTTAAAAAAACCTAATCGAGTCTTGTGAGAGGATTTCCAGAAGGGCAGCCATTGCCATCTCCTAACCAAAAACTCCACCCCTTTAGAAAGCCACCATGCTAAGAGAATAGCTGAGGCGATCGCTCCTAACTGGATTAAAATACTGGGACGTCCAAATAAAATCAGAACTTTAATTATGAAGTCATAGATAGGAGTTAGATTAATTTCATTCACCTCGACAACTCCGGATTTGTAATAGATGAGCTCGAATAACAGTCAATTTCGACCTAGGACACGATTTATGGCTTCGTTCAGCTCTGTTGCTGCTTCAGAGGGTTGCAATGCTCCTTCTAGCACGCGATTATACAGTAAAGTGCCATATTCACCGGCGATACTCTCGGCAAAATAAGTATATTCTAAGGGAATGGCTACTGATGTCTTGGACTGGGCGAGCAAGGTGGCTTGAATGGGAGATAAACGCCGATCGATTTTGACTTGGTTATTGACAGGAATTTGAGACTCGGTAGCAAGAGCGAGTTCAGTTTGCTGCTCTAGGTTGGTCAAAAACTGGGTTAGATTAAGAGCTAACTTTTTTCCCCGTGAGGAAGAGGCTCGATTAAAGACGATCGCTCTGGTGGTCAGAAGGGGACCTGCTGCCCTATCTGCTTCGCCAGGTAAGAGAGCGACTCCCAGCTTTTCTTCCCCTAAGGCTGCTTTTAGAGCTCCTATTTCATCAGAATTACATACATAATAGGCTAATTCTTCTTCAGCAAATGCTTGATTTAGGGAGGAGCGATCGTTGTTGAGAATCATATCCGGTTCTGCTGCGTTCGCTCGTTTGAGCCACTCTAGCCACTGGGCCAAGCCATTTCGATCGAGGGTTGAACGACCTTCAGTATCAAAAGGTTTAAAAGGTTTGTCGCCAAAAATAGGTATCCCCCAAAAGATAGCGTGGAAATGAGACGTCAAGCCAACTCTTTGCCGAGATTGTGCTGCTTTGAGTAGGGCTGATAAAGTTTTTGCAGGTTGGCTAACCTGTTGGCGGTTGTAGCAGAGAACCTGGAGATTTAAGGCAAAGGGCAAGCCATAGAGTTTATTTTGGAATCTGACATGGTTGATAGCCACAGGAAGATAAGTGGAAAGGTCAATGTTATAATCATTTAGAGTTTGGATGGTTTGGGATTGAATCAAATTGTTCAAATCCCGATACCCCACAATCATTACATCGGGTCCCGATGCTGATCGCGCCTGTTGAATAAACTGCTCAGTTATCTCGGTGGCCGGAATATAATCTCGCACAATCTTGACTTGAGGATAAAGCTCTGTATATTTATCCAAGATTTTGTTTAATACCTCAGCTTCTTTGCCTTCAAAAAAATGCCAGAGCCATAGTTTTCCTTGCAGTTGAGCTTTTGCTTCTATGTCTTTGATCCCACAGGAAGACAGGAGCATGGCGATCGCTAACCATAAAGTCGCTCTCCCTAGCTGAAATAAAAAATCGTTGATTCTGTAAGCTTTCTTAATCTTTACTATAAGCACTTAAAAACTCAATGTTGAGGATTTGTAGTAATTAGCTTGCCAATATCTGTGGTTGTTGCCAACTTTTGCTCTCTAAGATCTTATTCCCTCTTAATTATACCTACAGACGTCGATCAGTTACAAAGGCGATCGACATCTTATTATTCATTGATCTTAGTTTCTATACTTTCGCAGAAATTAATTTACTCGATTATGGAAATTGAAACAGAGGTTACTGCCAAAAGATTAAAAAAAGATTAAATTTACCTTGTGCTGAAAAATGATTGGTATAATAATGGAAAAGGTAGAAAAAGCGATCGCTTGTTATCAAGTAATATTTGGCGTGAGAGTGTTGAAACCGCTAGATAGAGCGATCGAGTAGAGTTTGTTTGTCAAGAAGAATAAAATGTCCTTGGAGTGAAACTTACTGCTTGTGCAACAAGCTCTAAAGGTGTGCAGTGAAGATAAAAGGCTAAAATTCTGATGTTATTCTCCGTAAGTTAGCTATTAAATAGTTGTTATTGTTAAGGAGAAACTAGAGCTAAAGTCAATTATTAAGTTATGGCTGAAATCCCTAAAACTCACCTCAATAATTCTAACAACAATTCTCAAACAAGCAGTAACTTCGGACTAAGACAGAAAAGGAAAAGAAGAGTAAGCCATATCTATCGATACTGAACGAATGGAGTTTAAGAAAATGAAAAAAATACATAGTTTATTGGCAATTTCTGCTTTAGCTGCCGCTGGTTTATTGGGTGTGACATCAGCAGCTAAGGCTGATTCTTATTCCCCTAAAAAAATTACAGTGAGGGAAGAAATAAAGATTGTTTATAGCTGTCAACTACAAAATAATCAATTTGTTACTACCCCGCAAATAGTTCAAGAAAGAGAATGGAAATATCCAAGAATGGTAACTAGTTTAGTAGATGAACAAGTTGTACAACAATATTCACCAGTAATTATCTGGACGCAATCTCTTGGTTCGAAAGCTCATCCTTACACCCCTGAAAGTCGTTGTCAAACAGTTAGTGCTCATCTGACCAACTTATCTAAATCTATTGGCGTTCCTAATTTAGTAGAGATGAGCCAAAAAGGAGTTTTCAACCATGAAAGGGTAATTTTTGCCTCAGATAAATCTTATCCTACCGTTAACAATGTCATCTTTACTTTAAAACCGAGGAATCGTGCTAAAGCTAGTAAAATTTTAGTACAGTTCGAGAAGAATATTTCAGGTTCTGTAGGTGGCACGCCAGTTGATGTAGCTCCTATTTACGAATAGTTGAATCTCAATAGACATCTCCAGAAACTACTATTTTTAGACGATAGGTCAAGACTTACAGCATAATTATTGGAGATGTCTAATATATAGCAATCCTCAACGAGTTGTGCCGATAGAGATATCTGAAAGCCTTACCCACTATGGATCACTATTGGACGAATAATATAGGATTGCTATCGCATTTCTCATTCTGTTTAGTCCTACTGTGGGAAGGAGGCTGAATATGATCGACTCTCATAATTTCTGGCACATATTAGGGTTACCAATAAAAGTAGGAGGATTTATAATTTGTTTTTTCTATGGATTGAAACCCATATTAGCAAATGAACAGCTCACTCAAAATCCTCAACCATTTATGTCAGCAACAGGAACAGTTGAGGATTTAGAAGGAGTAGAATCTAGGGATATTTCCGAGCCGCTTTGGGGTATGGGAGGAGCTTACTCAGATAATACCGAAGCAAACACCACTTATGAATCCCAGGAAAGTCCCTGGGTTGCTAAAACTCAAGCACTCAATCTTACCCTAAAAAAATCGGATCTCATGTTGGGAGACCTTCACCGGCCTACCCTACGCTTCCCAGTCCCCGATTTCTAAAGACCCATACGGAAAATATAACTCAGTTAGGTGGATAGGTAAATGAGTTTGCCTAGCTGAGGTGAAAAGTGACAATTTATGACCCGAATTTGCTCTTGAGAAAAAAAGAAAGTCCCCCAAACTTGGGAGACTGAAAAAGACGAGGATAAAATCTATTACATAATCAATAAACCCAAAATAGCTGCCCCCAATCCCAGTAAGATCGTGGCGAAGCGATGATAACTATTAACTAAGTTATTTGCTGACTTGAGTTTAATTAAATCTAACCAAGGCATGACACCCCGACGAAACCAGCCGATCACTTTCACCTCAGAGCCAATCATGCTCTGCACTTGAGTAGCACCAAACAAGAAATTACCAATGGAGCCAAAGCGAGAAGCATAGCGGGTAAAAATCATGCCTGTACTATCTTGAATTTTCAAATCCGAGCCAAATTTAAATCCAGCTTCTCCTCTACCAATTAATTCTCCTTGCAACTGCACTGGTTTTCCTCGTAACGGGCTAGCATAGGGATCTCCCATGAGAGTGAGAATATCCGTTTTAGCAGGGTTGCGGAAATCAGGATACATCACCGATAGCTTCAGCCAAGTTCCCAAGGCAAATCCCCATAAAGCAAAACTGAGCGGGAGCAGTTCGATTTCAAATGCTGGAGCCAAAATCGCACCGGCGATCGCACCACCAACTCCTCCAATCCATTGCACATTGATCAAGAATACATCCAAGATAAAAGTTCCGTAGAGCCGGCGTTTATTCAAATATTTTCCATCTCTAACTACTCTTGCCATATCAAATTCGCATTTGAGTCCCATTTGTTCGGCATAAGTGGTAAGGGCGCGAATGCGTTTTCCCGTCAAAGGGTGGGTTGAGTTAAGTTCCATCCACCAGCCCCAGGGATTGAAGATATCCCACAAGAAAACTCGCCCTAACTGATAGCTATCAGAAATCATGCGGTAAGCATTACCAGTGGAAGTAGCTCCCTTAGGGTCATAAATTCCCAAAGCACGAGTTCCCTGAATTAATTTACTCGGTTCTTCTCCTTTCTTCCCTTCTTCGACAATGCCATAAGCAATTTTGACTAGAGCCCGGGATAATCCATTGGGATTACCGGTGGTTTCGGCAGCAAAGTGATCGGCGTAGTATTCACGAGTGCGGGACAAATAGAGAATGAGATAGGTGCCGATCAGATAACAAATATAGGCAGCCATAGCTATTTGCGCTGCCATATCTTTAGCTCGATTACTGCGCCCCCGACTCATACGGCGCAAGAAGGAATAGAGCAAGTACATTACTTGTACTAGGGTAGAAGCCAAAGTCATCACCGCAAAATCCCAATGGACGATATGCCCTAATTCGTGAGCATAGACAGTAGCGGCTTCGTCATCGTCGAGATAAGTAAACAAACCTTGAGAGACGACTAAGCGCGCGCTGTTAGGGAAAGAGCCATAGGTAAACGCAGTGGGGTTGGCATCCTCAATAATGCCGAGACGAGGTAATTGGAGATTCTTCTCTCGACAGACTTGCTCGATAACCTGAGCACTTTCAGGGCTATGGGAGCGGATAGTCTCTAAAGACACCCAATTAGTTTGGTAGAAATTGCTCTGAATCAGATCCATAATCACTGGTGAGAGCAAAAAGGAAATGAAACTAAACACTAAGGTGATCGCCAAAGCAATTACCAATCCAGCTCCAGGATTTTGACTATCGAAAATAAATACTACAGACAAACAAAGAACCAGTACCATTCCTAATAGGAGAGATAAGGTACTCGCCGAAGCGAAGGCAAGATTGCCCGCAATTCCCTTCATGGCTAACTTGATCCCTTTTTGAGGACCTCTTCCAGCTTGCTCTCGATGGGAAGCATCCTCAGATTGAGATTGTTTTTGTTCCTGTTGAATACGTTTCTGGTATTGGGTAGCCCAAAGACTTACTTGAGAATCCAGATGAGCTTGCAGTTGTTGGCACAAAGAGAGTGCTTGCTCTGAGAGCCCATTCTGATGATAAGCTTGAACTAACATCATCTGAGCTTGGCTGTATTCAGGAGTGGAAGTATTGCTTACTTCTTGGCAGTATTGGGTAAGAAGTTCTATGGCTTCGGAATATCGCTTTTCTTTGAGAGCTTTCAATCCTTGGTCGAGTAACATGAGGAAAAATCTCCTTAGCAAAGGTATTTAGGGATTACGGATTAGGTGTGTAGCCCTAACCACTCGTGGGAAAGGGCGCAAATGAGACGGGGGTTAAATTTTCGACTTACTTCGACTTCGCTCAGTATAAATCGCTCAACTTGAAAAATTGGTATAACTACCGAAAATCAAGGCTTTTTGATTCTGAATTCTGAATTCTGAATTCTGCATTCAATTACTAGCTTTCCCCATTAGACTCAAAAGATTAAACTCTCTACCAGATAAATATTCTAGAAAATCTCCAACAGCTCGTCCCTCTTTAATTTGTTAACCCATATATGAGCAAAAAAATGTATTACAAAGTTAAACATATTACATCATACACTTACAATCAGGCTGTCTGGATTAAACCACACCTATTACGTTTGCGCCCCAAGTGTAATAGTTGGCAAACCCTAAAAAGTTTTGCTTTAGAGTTAGAGCCTCAACCAGTTAGTATCTCAGAATTTATTGATTTAGATGGCAATAATTTAATTAAGCTTTGGTTTAATCAACCAACAGAAACATTAAAAATTAACGTCTGTTCGGAAGTAGAAACTTATCTTGATAATCCTTTCATCTACCTTTTGGAAAATTGGGCACTGCGGTTACCTTTTGATTATCCTAGTTCTTTGCTATGTCAACTTCAACCTTATTTGCAACCATTAGGGATAACTTTCGATCCAGTAGCAGTAAATTTAGCCAGGGAAATATATCAAGAAACTCACGGACAAACCACTAATTTTCTTTCTACTTTAAATCAACGTTTATTTGACAATTTAGAGTACTTAATCCGAGAAACTGGAGAGCCATTCTTACCAGGTACAACCTGGAATTTAAAACAGGGTTCCTGTCGAGATTTTACGGTATTGTTTATGGAAGTATGTCGAGTAATGGGTATTCCCACCAGGTTTGTCAGTGGATATGAACAAGGAGATGTCCAACTGCAGCAACATCATTTACACGGTTGGGCTGAAGTATATCTACCAGGAGCCGGTTGGCGTGGTTACGATCCTACTCATGGACTAGTGGTGAGCAATCGTCATATTGCTTTAGCCTCCAGTGCGATCGCCAAGTATGCTGCCCCCATTGAAGGAACTGTTAATCCAGTCAAATCAGTTTTTGAAGGCATGCCCAATTTAGAGTCTCAAATGGAGATTAAGCTTAACATTGAGAAGATATAGCAAAACGGTTAATTCCCGGAGAGGAGCAATGGATTGAATGGTGGCCGTCGATGGATGCTTTGGTTTTGAAGGTTCTTCTTTTAAGAATATGAAAGAGCTTCGTATTCAGTATCAAGGTGAACCTTGGCGTATTTTATTTGCGTTCGATCCTAAACGACAAGCTATTTTACTGGTTGGAGGAAATAAATCAGGTAATAAACGATGGTACAAGGAAAATATTCCTATAGCAGATAAACGTTATCAAAAATATCTTGAAAAACTTAAGGAAGAAAAATCATGAAAGTATATACAACCCACCTTCCGCACGTCAAAATGTAGTATGCAAAGATTACGTTTTGGGGGGAACTCTAGAAATTATTGTCAAAATTCCCAATAAAGATCCTCTCGTTCTTAGTGACTCACGGTTCGCTTATTTTAAAATCCCTCTAGCTAAATAACCCCTCTCAAAGTTAATCCTCGTCGAGCAATTCAGAATTTAGAGAGAGAAAAAATGAGACGAACTGAA
>JAAUYA010200374.1_pt1 | contig 12067 bp, 2 predicted proteins | sample 7278161 | NCBI WGS metagenome assembly JAAUYA01 (sample SAMN14350120, study PRJNA611818) | marine sediment metagenome | isolation source: surface marine sediment (3m) | place: French Polynesia: Moorea | collected 2018-08
ATCATGCCCCTTCCCTAGATATGACATTACTGCATCACTGTGCCGATTTTGGTACAAATATGATTTATCATGGAGGCAGGAGTATGTTTGCCGTTAAACATGAAATACTATGAGTTGCTATCTATTTACCAATACCTTAAACGGAAAGCAGATACATGTTCTATGAAGATTCTGGTTTTCCTCAATTGTGAGGAATCTTTTAGTTTCTGAGTTTCCCGCCACTCAGTTGAAGCAGAACAGACTTAGATGAATCAGGAGATGACCAGGAAACCATAATAGGAACTTTAAAGAATTTAAGGACGCCCCCTACCCCTTTTGCAGGGGGCGTCCAAAAAAACTCATGCAAGGGGGACCAACTAGAGCACACTTACAAACCATATACAGGTGGACAGCTCACAGGTTACATCCTAGTAAAAAATAGATGGCGGACAAGACACGGAAGCACGGAAGCACGGAATTACGGAATCACAGACGGACAATGGGCAGATCTTCTTCTCGCAGGCTGTGAACAGCCTTTGCGAGACAATTACCTTTCTGCATTCCTGGCCTTCTCCCTGGATTTGCAGGACTGTATGGGGGTTTGCTGAAACTATTGTTGCCTCTGTTTGATGCAGCCATGGCTCTCAGGTCACTGTGTGGACTCTTTCCTCTACCAAGCTGTCCTGATCGCGCCATCAAATTTTCTTTATCTGAGCCTTTCCCCAGCAGATTGCCAGCAGCTGAAAATGCAAGAAACTATATGGAAATACTCTTAAAAAATAATAGTCCATTTCTGTTTTCTCCCATTTGTAAGGTTAAGGTAAAGATCATCTTGATTCCTTAACAAAGTAACATCCTGGGAAAATAGGGAAAATCTTGATAACCATCATTATGAATCATACATGTGTCTTCATATTAGCCATGGGAAACTATATATCTTTGGAAAAAAAAGAATCTCAACTTTCCAGAAATATATACTTATCCATGGGCTGTAACCTGGACTTTCCTTATTTTACAGATCTCTCAGTATGTTAAAAGAGCTCGCAATGCAAAATTCCCATTGTAATAATGGGAGTTTGGCGATGACCCATTTAACCAATTTACCGCGACCTAATGACCTTGAACTTTTTTTCACATAATTTGGTTGCTGAGGTGCCCGATTTTGAAAAGGTTATTTGTACATTTCATGAAAAAAAGTTCAAAGTCAAAAGGTCATACTAAATTGGTTAAATAGGTCGACGCCAAAGTCCCATTATCAAAATGGGAAAATATTATTGCAAGCTCTTTTAACCCTTTTACCAATTACGGAATCATATGATAATGGTTTTAAAACTTACCAGGACTTGGTTGCTCTTCTATGACCTTCATATCAGCCATTTCCAGGACCTACCAGCACTGAACCTCTCCTCTTAAGGTGGACGCAGATCGGATCTCCCAGATTAAAAAAGAAATATGCGAGCTGCTTTTGATCGGCGAGAATCAACTCAGGTCGGTTCTAAATCCAGTCATCTTTTTTGTCTGTGATGAACTTGTATCTGCGAGACAACAATCTGGGAGATCCGATCTGCGTCCACCTTTATGAGGGTAAGGGTTGGACCTACCAGCCCTGGGCTTTTCAGAGTGAGGATGAGGGTTGGACATACCAGCACTGGGTTTCTCTTCTTGTGAGGATGGAATGAGGGTGAGGGTGGGTTTCTCCTCTTGTGAGGGTAGAATAAGGGTGAGGGTTGTACCTACCAGCACTGGGCCTCTCCTCTTGTGAGGATGGAATGAGGGTGAGGGTTGGACCTACCAGCACTGGGCTTCTCTTGTGAGGGTGGAATGAGGGTGAGGGTTGGACCTACCAGCACTGGGCTTCTCCTCCTGTTTTTCTTCTGCCTCTATAACCCCCTTATCTGCCATGTATTGTATGAATATCAGCAGCTGTTCTGGATCATTCAGATTGAGGCCAGGGTTTGTACGTTTGTATTCCTCCAATAGGAGTAACCGATTCATTCCAGCTTCCGGATCATCAGTCTGTGGAGGGGGTGGTGTCTGCTTGCCCTGATGGTAATAAAATAATAGTAATGGTTTTCAGAGATTTTTTTAGTTTTAACTTTTAAGACAACAATGACATTGAATATCCATAATTATCTCATTACGAAGATCTGCCAAGATGTACAAAGTGAAATTCTATTGAAAAATGTCCTCTGAATTAATCAAATTAGGTGATAATGACCCATGATTGTTGAAGTAAGGAAGTTGATAGATATCTTACCTTAGGCATGCTGACTGTATCTTTTCCTTTCTCTTTGTTTGGAGCCTCTTTGTCCTTCATCATGGTGAGACTCTCCTTGCCCTTGTCTGTGAGAGATGTCTTGCTCTCAGGTGGTTTCTTTTTGGCTGAATCAGTATTGTCAGTATTAGATTTGTTTGTATCTGATTTCACCTGCTGCATATTTAAACCTTGTATTTTGTCTTTCTTTGCAGCATCCTTCTTTGCTAATTCTTGTGGTTTATCATCCTTCACTTTACTCTCAGATCTAGTTCTCCTTCTTGTATTTACATCTTCTGCTTCATCTTCTATCTGCTTTACACTATCCTTCACCTTATCATTTGTTTCAGACATTTTGTCTTTAGTTTTGTCTGCAGTGTTTGGCTTCACATTATCCTTCGTCTTATCATCTGTGTTAGGCACAGTGCCTGGTGCAGCAGACCTCCTCAGGTGAGTCCTCTCTTTTGGTTTCTCTGACTGTTTCTCATTATCCTTCTCTTGTATCTTTCTTTGTCTGAGAGAAGGTCCAACTTGCTCTTGTTTTGTTTCTGAGGAGTCTTTCCCTTTTCTCCCAGCCTCCACTGCAGGGGAAATTGATCTTGTCGATCTGGTCAGTCTTTCGGAAGGGGTTTTCTTCGCCATCTTGCTGGGTGATTGATTTCTCTTCTCATTATTCATAGCCTGGCTTGATAAACTTGCCTTTGCCCTGGAGGAAGATCCCACTTCTGTTTTGGCTGATGGTTTTGTGGGAGATGGAGATCTCTTTCTCTTTTGCACAGGTTTACCTGAAGCCTGCTTGAAGATTGGCACTTCATCTGGGGATTCAGATCTCTTTCTCTTGCTGCTTGCCTCTCTTTGGGCTGTTGACGGTTTGCCGACTGTCTCTTTCTTCAGTGAGGATGGCTTACCACTGGCCTCTTTTTGTGTTGAGAGTGATGTTCCACTTGCCTCTTTGTGGACTGATGATGTCTCTCTGATGGCAGTTGATGTTTTGCTGGTTGCCTCTTTGTTGATTGCTGATAATGGTTTGCTGCCCACCTCATTTTGAGTTGTTGACAACTTGCCACTTGCCTCTCTAGCAGCAGACAGAATCTTCTCTGTATTATTCTCCTTTGGTTTTTTGGCCGGTGAGCTTGATGGAATCCTTGCTGACCGCCTTGGGGAAGAAGAAGCTGATGTGTTTCCCAATGGTTGAAGTATCGGTGAGGTTGGAGTGGGAGAAATAGATTTCCTCAATCTCACTTGTGGCTCCACTGTTTTTGCAGTTGATTGTGTGCTTTCTTTGTCAGATCCTCCTTTACCTTTATTTACATCTACTGACTCTGTATTCTTTTCCTTAGCGACTTGTCTTCTTGGCCTACTAGCTGCAATAGAATCGTCTGCCTTGTCGTCATTTATTTTCACAGATTTTTTGTCTTTGGCTTTTGTGGCATCATCAGGTAATTTATCTTTGTATATAGCTTTGGAAGTATTGTCATCTACCTTTTTAGGGTTCATCTGCTTGACAATATCCTTGAGCTTAATCATTAAAGTCTTTTGAAGCCCAGGGTTATCAGAAATCTTCAAACTGGAAGCTTTCACTTGTAAGGGTTGTTTGTCCTTCTTGCTTGTGTCTTTACTTTCTTGCTGGTTATTTGAAGATTTGGTCTTCCTGGATGGCCTCATCACTTCAGTGCTCTCATCATCAGAAAGAGGTTCTATTTTGACTTCAACATTAGCAAGGAGCTGTTCCACCTCTTTTGGTCTTGGGCTATTTCTTACATATTCATCTATTTCTTTTGGTCTTGGACTGTTCCTGGCACTTGCCTTGATATTTTTGGTGGTATTTTCAATTTCTTTGGGTTTTGGGCTTTTTCCAACTGGCCCCGCTGCATGTGAATTTGCATTCTCAACCTCCCTAGGTCGGAGACTACTTTTGACTTGATGCTTGCCACTTCCTGACTTTGAGAGCTTAGTATCTGTTGCTTTTGCAGTCTTCTGGGCATCACTTCCTTCTTTAGGTGCTTCTGTTCTCGTTTTAACATCCTTACTCTCTTTCAGTTTGTCGGTACTGTGTGGATCTTGTTTCTTTGTTTTGGCCTCACATCTGCTCCCCTTTGTATCAGTATCCTTTGCCTCTTTTGGTTCATCTGGTTTCTCACTAGTACTTGGCTTCTCACTACTTTTAATACCACCAACTTCAAACTCATCAAAAGGCCACTTTTTGAAAGATGACTTTTTTGGTCTTCCAGATTTTCTCACTTCAGCTGAGGTTTGCTCATTCTGACTTGTTGAAGCCACTTTGCTGTCACTTTTTTCCTTTGTTTCATCAGTTTTATTGCTTTTCGGTTGATCTTCCACTCTTTCTGCCATATACACAACCTGCTCTCTCTGGAAAGCAGGGATGGGTAGATTATTATTGATCTCTTTGATTGGTGACTTATTAAGAATTAGCTCCTCCTTTTCAAGCCTTATTTTACAGTCCTTGATTGGAAGTTTACTTTTCTTCAACAGTTCTTGATCTGTAGAAGGGACCGTTTTCTGCTCTGTTGGGTTGACTTCTAGAATCAGCATCCCTGAATTTGGACAGAGTGTAACTCCTGTATGGATGTTTTCTTTGCTATTGTTATTGTTCTCTTTCTCCTCGCTTTTTCTCCGAACCTTTTCATTCGGCTTCTGTCCTCTCTTTGGTTCTATTCCTTTGGAGATCTTCTGAATGTCTTTCTCAGAAGTGGTTGCCTTATTGTCGTCTAGCTTTTTTGTAGCAATCTCTTTGGTTGAGGGTAATTTGTTGGTTTCTCTGATGTTATTATTATCCTTTTCCTCATGTTTTCCACTGACATTTTCATTTTCCTTGTATACTTTCTTCAGTTCTGAAGCCTTCTTATTATCCTTCTTAGATGATGTCACCTTTGATTCATTTGATTTGTCTTCCAGCTTGTCTGCAGTATCATCATTAGTGGATAATGTTTTGTCTTTGACCTTGGAATCATCAATTTCCTTTTGTTTGCTTTTGGCACCTTTAGTCTTTCTCTGGGTTTCTTCTTTGGACTTTTCTTCTCCACTACCTTTTGCTTTGTCTTTCTTAGAAGATGTCACATTTGATTCATTTAGTTTGTCCTGCTTGTTTGCAGTATCATCATTAGTTGATGGTGTTGGGCTTTTTACATTGGAATCATCAATTTCCTTTTGTTTTCTTTTGGCACCTTCAGTCTTCTTCTGGGTTTCCTCTTTGGACTTTTCTTCATCACCACCTTTTGCTTTCATCCGTTCTGAAACCTTCACATTACCCTTCTTAGAAGATGTTACCTTTGATTCATTTGGTTTGTCCTCCTGCTTGTCTGCAGTATCAGCATTAGTGGATGATGTTGAACCTTTTACATTGGAACTATCAATTTCCTTTTGTTTGCCTTTGGCACTTTCAGTCTTCTTCAGGGTTTCCTCTTTTGACTTTTCTTCAACACCACCTTTTGCTTTATCATCCATTGCTTCTAACATAACTTCTTTCCCCCCTTCAGCAGTAGTACCTGTTTCTTTGTCATCTTCTAGGCTACAAGGAGAATCTGCACTTAAATGCAGATTCAAAGATTCCTCTTCCCCTTCTGTATTGCTTTCTGTCACTTCCTCAGTAGCCTTCTCCCCTCCAGAAATATGTTCAATGACTTCTTCCATTACTTCAGCCCCTTCCGGAATGCTATCAATGACCTCCTCAGTCACCTGCAGCTGTACTGTTGCCTCTTTTCCTTCCACAATAAGGAATGCCTCCTGATCTTCTAATAGGCTTAACGTTGCAGCTTCGCCTTCCTCTAGGCTGAGAATGATCTCCTTCTCCTCTTGTTCTGAGAGCGGGGCTAGTAACCTGACCTCATCCTCTGATGATAAAGGGTTATCACTTGTTTTCTTAGTGTCTTCGAGCTTTTTTGTAGCAATCTCTTTAACTTTGGTTGAGTGTGTTTTGTTTGTTTCTTCGCAGTTATTGTCCTTATTTTCTCCAAGTTTTCCACTGATGTTTTCATTTTTCTTGTGTACTTTCTTTGTTTTTGACACCTTCGTATCATTCTTCTCAGAAGATGTCACCTTTGGTTCATTTGGTTTGTTTTCTTGTTTGTCTTGGTGTTTTTGAATGGAGTTGGCTATCTTTGTGTCCTTTTTGTTACTGAGCTCTGTCTTGTCAGGGTTGTTCTTAATATCTTCTGCAATTTCCACTTGTTTATCACTAGGTTTAATATCTGTAGTCTTGATGTCCTCAGACTTATTGTTGGGAATATTGCTTTCATCACTAATATTCCGTTCCTTACCCTCTTCTTCGTCCACTTGATGAGCCATAGTGTCCTTTACAGTTTTAATGTCAGACTTGCTTGACTTTGATTCAGTGTCAGGCTGGGGTTCTTGACTATTGTCCTGGCTAAGATAGAGAATCAACATTGACTGGGTATCAGATCCTTCTGCCTCTGTAATCTGTTGGATATCTTCCTTCTGGTCAGGCATAGGTTCTGATGGTTCATGAGTAATTTCTTTTTGATTCCTGGTAGTTTCCACTTCAGGCTTGTCAACACTTTTCTCTGCTAGCTCTGCCTCTTTAAGAATCTCCTTTTCAGGCTGTGATTGTGTAATTTCTTCTTTTTGCAACTTGGTTTTCTTTTCCATCTCAGATTTGGGCTGTGTTTCTTTTTCAGCTTGATTTGCCTTAGGCATGATCTCCTTAGTTGTTGATTTTATATCTATTTCAGTAAGAATATCTTCCAAAACAGCTTTCACCTCTTCTTCACTTTTATATAACAGTTGCTGTTCTAGAATGACTTTTCTGCCTGGTTCATTTTTAGTTTCAACTTTCTTAACTTCCACCTCTGTCTTGCCAGATGCTATGAGAGCTTGAAGATCTTCCGACTCAGCCCACTGTGATGTTTTGTCAGATTCTAATAGAGTTTGTATGTCTTCTGACTCTGACGACTTACTATTCCTCTTGGACTTCTCTGGCTCACGTTGCATAGGTTCTTTGTTGGGACTTTTGTCTATAGCTGCTTTATGTTCAGCCTGATCTGAATTTAGATTCTCCTTAGTTTTATCAGATGTAAGTGTTGCAGCAGATCTGTCCTTCTCTGTGTTTCCTACAGAGTCTCCTTGTTTCTTGTCTTCTTGCACCAGGTCCTCGTTCCCCTGGTGGGATGTTAACACTGAACCTATTTTGGTGTCTGTTAGATGTGCCTCCTCCTGAAGCTCCTTTTCCACAGCCTCTTTTGAAGCAAATATCTCTTCTGGGATTTGTTCTATTGAAATTGAATCAGAGTTACAATTCCCTGAATCCCACAGTGAATTGATGACTTCAGACACAGTGAGCCTCTCCTTGGTATCGTCCTTACTATTAGAAACGTTAACTTTTTGGGGGTTTTTTGCTGTTGCTGCCTCGCCAGCCTTTTCTTCTTCACAGCTTGTGTCAAGGCTAATCTCACACTCTTGTATCTTCACACCTTCAGTAATAGCTTCACCAGTTTCAATACCCTGTATCTCAACACTTGCTTCCCCCTCTTGCTGGTTAATAACCTCCTTGAGTTTATTCAGGATGTCCTGTCCCTCCTCTTGGTTTGGAATGACTACTCCCTCCTGATCATTCAGGATCACCACAAACTCTTGATAAATATCAGGATCCTCAGGTTCAGCACCTAAGAAAATGTTTTAAAAAAGGAGAAAGAACATTAAATTCACCTTTTAAAACTATAAAACGAGGAAAAGAACATGTAATTTTAGCCCAAGAGTTATATTTCTGTGAATGACAGAACATTTTTTTTTTGTAGTTTTTCTGGCAAAATTGACCGAAGAAACCCTTTTTTATAACATGGGTTTACAGGGAAAACGTAAAAAAATGTTTAGGGTTAAATCGACTGAACGTAATTTTTTTTCAGAGGCCCCTTGGACAAATTTTTTTTCCTGCAACCCTCCGAATGGATTTTTTTTTCGTTTCAAACCACGCCCCCCCCCAGATTAATGGTCGACCCCTAAAGGTCATATTATAATGCAGACTGTTACCTCCTTCTGCAGTGGGGAACTTAATATGATCCTTAATGGCTTCTATCAGTTGCTCAGTAGAGTATACTTCTACTTCACTTTCTGCAGGCCCGTCTGTATCTCTATAGTAACTAATAGTTACTTCTGTTGTCTGCAGCTCCTGCACCTTCTTAGGAAATGCAGTTTCTTCAGAAGTGTCTCCTGAAATGGGCTCCTGGCTTTCTGATGCTGCTTCAACCTGCAGATTTGGGGTTATATTTTCTTTGTCCTTATTTTCCTCCTTGCCTGCTTCATGTGTTTTTGCTTTGTTCACTTTCCCACTGTCTGTAACCTTGAGGTTTATTCCTGATTTATCCTGTTGAATTGGAACATCAAACTCTGGAGGTAACTCCTTCTTTTTTGGCACCACCTCGACCTGCCACCTCACATCAGAGTAGATGTAGCGTCGCTTGGGTTGTTTTGGTTCAGACTTCCCGGGGACAGGGACTCTCAACACTTTAATCTTCCTCCTGCTGTGACTCTTCTGTCCCTAACAAAAATAACGTGCAAATGATAAGAAATTAGTGCTATTCCATTTGAGACCCGGGGGTGGAATGGAAACAAAAAAAGGGGAGGGTGAACTGTTTGAGGCCAAATTATAGAGAAACTCTGTACCCATACAGAGGGGGGTCCATGACAAATAAAAATACGGGAGGGGTTCATTGGAATTTTCCATCCCCCTTAGGATCTCAAAAGAAATAGCCAGGACTTGTTGGATTAATGGGCAATGGGGATTAATGGGGATTAATAATGTTCCATTAATCTTAATGTGGATTAATGGGAATTAATAATCTCCTCCAACTTCGTATTAATCTCCTTTAATCCCCATTGCCCATTAATCCAACAAGTCCTGAATAGCCCTTAGTCAATGCTTGATATTTGTCCCTTTATGAATAATTAATGAATGGAGTTGTTTCATGATACTCAAAGTGTATCAATGGAGTTAAATCAGATCATCTGGTCTGCCACTGAATGACCGTCAGCCTTTTCATTACAATAAAAGGAATATCTGCAACTAAGAGATTTTTTTTCAGACAAAAGGTTAAGGAATTCAATTTACCACCCAGTCTATACTAGGCTGGCAGGGTCTGACGGTCATTACCTTCAATTTCTGAATTTCCTCCAATATACTGCCGGCCCATTCGTTGTCTTGACCAAATAAGTCAGCTTGCCATGATTTAGTATACCTGTTTTAGATGAGCGGTAGCTCTGGGGTCCTTGTATCCACAGTATTGAGCTGGGAACCTCCGGACTATTTTTCTTCTATTGTTCGGTGATCTTAGCACCTCTCCACTATGATTGTATTCTCTACTCTCTGGCTGCAAATCTGTATTAACAAACCAGAAATTTTAATAGAATTCTCCTACTTAAATACTTTAAATTAAAACGTCCTAAATCGTAAACTCTATTTCGTGACAATAACAAAATAAAGAATTTTCTTTTTCTACATGTATCTCACTGATGCACAGAACTGAGGATTGATGAAGCCATGAAGAGATGTATAAAATCTCATCATGTACATTTTGGCAGTCTTTTTACCTATTTCTATTTAAACTATGTTTAAGTGGCATAATCTCAAGTCACACCATGTGTCTGCCATCTGTCTGCTGGCGCTAAAGTTGTGTATGGTGCTTTCAAATGTTTCAAGTAGTAGATGTTGGAGGAGAGATTTGAATTAAAATCAAAAGTGCAATTTATTTGGTGTAGTATGATGACATTAAGAGCTGCTTGCAAGCTCATGTCCCGTTATCTAGATGAGACTGTTTAAAATTTAGACAGGTGGTTAGAAAACAAATCCATAGTCGATGAGCCAAACTAAAAGAATTTGATACCCTGGTTACACCAAAATTATGGGACCTTGGGTATCTTGATGTAACGAATCTCTATAATGGGACATGAGCCTGCAAGGAGCTCTATAAAACATTTTGAAAAAAAATTTGTGCACTGGATGACATCTTTACACAGAACAGTTTCTGAACGTACTAAAGGTCATAAGATCCTATAATCCTCCACATATTTATGTTTAATCCTGAAGCACTAAAATAAAAACGGTAGACAAGCATCATTTTACGTAGTCCTAAAGCAGCCTCAGAAACTGTCATTTACCAGTAGAAAAGACTACACTCTCCCAAATGATCAACAATTCAACTTGGAATTCCAATTTAAATACACATTCAAATTGGAATTCTAAGCTGAGTTTGGTATTCAACTTGGGATTCCAATTCTATGGGGATAAATTTGGGAGAGTGTAGGTTGAATATTCACCACCACATTGCACCAATACTAGATAATGTTTGTACATTCATTTATAAGGACTATTCCACTTGAGATCCTGAGGGGGCGGAATGGGAAATTTCGCCGCCCCCCCACAATTTTTTTCTGCTGATATTCTTTCTTTTTTTGCCGACCCCATCCCCTCACATATTTTATGACCACTCGCCCTAAGTCAAGTAAAGAAAGGTGGATCAGCGAAATGTTCCATTACACCCACCCCTCAGGATCTCTAATGGATTAACCCTAATACCAAATGGTAAATCTTACTTCTTAAAACATGCAGTCAAAAACCAGACATTTCCTGACAAGAAAATAAAGAAATCACATAGTACTAGAATTAGCTAAATCCACACGAGGAAAAAGCAAACATTGTGGAAAAGCAGTGGTTTTAAAATCATATCTAATAATATCCAACGCGACTCTCACACTGTAATCTGCCTAATAAAGTTGGGTGGTAACCGTTTCTCCCAGAATCCGAATACATTAAATTCCAGGCCCTGGAATAGGAATACATTTAGATAACTGGGATAGGAATACATTTTTTCCCAGAAATGGAATTTGGAATCTAATTATTACCAGGAATACGAATACATTTCCTTTTTCGCCCCAGAATCCGAGTCTAATCACGCGCTGGGAGAAATGGTTACCAGCCCTTAATAAAGGGACCAATAACATACAGTAAAAGCTGAGCTTCTGAGCTTTCCAATGGTGGTTTCACATTGAAAATTGGTAAATTATTTAAAAAAATCGACCTAATTTTAGTCTCCTGGGGCAATATTGGGTCCCTCAAACTATGGGGCGGGCAGAATACAGTAAATGAGTTGTTTAATAAATTATTTGATGTCCTCTAAATTATATTAGTCAACTTTAAAAAGCTTGTAAAATGTAATAAAGTTTAAAGTTAGGAAGCAAGTTTAAATTGCACGAATTATTAAATGGATATTAGGGAAATCAGAAATAATTAGTAAAAGCATCAAACTCTTGCTTTTTCTACAGAATCTGGGATCTCAGCGATTGACACTTATAAGGAAAATACACATTCTATATATGTATTGAAAAGGGCTTTATAGCAAATAATATTTAATATAGCGACTTTCCCAGATCCTTTTGCACAGATGTGTAATGCTTATCAAAGAAATGATAAACAGTATATCTTACCCGATCGCTGCATGCTTTATACAGTATCAAACAGGATTTCACTGCAAATGTAATCCAAACTCACAGCTCCTGAAAATTAACCAAAATGTGTGGAATCCTCAATTTTTTTATCAAACATTTTTACTACTATTACAAAGCTTTAGTGAACTTGTAAACTTGGTATGCATTTTCCCAACCTTTATATGTGGAAATACATCTGTCAGAATAAAATATCCCTCACACTCAGGACTGCAATGCTAACCTAATAACACAACATCAAATAGGTGGGTGTGTGACGCGCAAAAAGTTCCACAAAGTCATGAATCATAGTCAGGGAGCTATCATTTATTCTCGGGAGGGGGGGCCGTCTGTTTGTGGCGGGGGGACCAGAATTTTTTGTGG
>JAAUYA010118120.1_pt1 | contig 12043 bp, 18 predicted proteins | sample 7278161 | NCBI WGS metagenome assembly JAAUYA01 (sample SAMN14350120, study PRJNA611818) | marine sediment metagenome | isolation source: surface marine sediment (3m) | place: French Polynesia: Moorea | collected 2018-08
AATCGGTGCTTGGCTAGCTTGGGCAGAACCTAAATCTGCATCTTCATCCTCTGATACCTCTGCTAAACCACCATCTGCAAATTCATCAACAATACCGCTAACATCAGCTAATTTATTAAATTGTTGTTTTTTCTCTTCAGCTTCTTTTTTCTTTTGGCGTTCCTTTTGACTACTATAGTATTGTTTTAAGAGATTGACATAATCATCTTCTGTAATGACAATCCTTTGAAGTGCTAGTCTTCTACTACGTAATAATTGCTTGACTGTATCTAAAGCCTCCAAATCATCTGGATTTACCATTGCTACAACTAGAGCTGGAGGCTCTTGTTCTAATCTTCTGATGGGTAGTAACTTATAAAGACGACAGACTTGAATATTAATAATTGATTCAATCAGCTCCGTCATTTTTTGGGGATCTATGTTCTCTATTTCTGGATCGACACAATCAACTCCAAAGAGAATTTTTAATTCAAAGAGGTGGTGTTGCTTATACTGACGGACTAATTCAGGAGAAAGCTTTCTGTTGGTTATTTCTTCTAATACCTGTAGCAAAGGACGGTGCTTGTTTCTTACTTCTACCAAAGCCCTTTTTAATTGATCTTTGTCAATAAAACCAGATTGAATTAGTTTATTGCCAAAAGGGGAGAAATAATAGTATTGTTGCATTAGATGGTCATAATCTTCTTGGGTAATAACAATCTTTTGGAGTCCTAGTCCTTTACTACGTAATAATTTCTCAACCGTATCTAAAGCCTGCAGATCGTCAGGATTGACCATCGCTATTACTATAGCTGGAGACTCTTGTTCTAATCTTCTGATGGGTAGTAACTTATAACGACAACAGAGTTGTATATTAATAATTGATACAATTAACTCTGTCATTTGGTCAGTATCAATAGTATTGATTTGCGGATCTTGCATTTCCTCTTGAGCTCCTTTTACTTTTTGGCGTTTTTTCTGCTTGCGGTTCAATGTAAATATCAGAAGCATCCTCGTTCAAAGCGTTAATCAAGATTTTGTTGACTAGTTTAATGATAGGTGCTTGGTGAGCTTGATTGGCCAAAATTTAGGTAGTAACAACTATGATGGCAATGAGGATATGATTGAAGTTGAGTCAGACAGGATAGTAGCGATTTTTCCCGATGACAGCTGAGCTGGCAATCAAGCTCTTCTTCAAGCAAAAGCGAGGTTAGCTTGAGATGTTCTCAATGGAAATGCAGAATGTAGAATGCAGAATGCAGAATATTTGCCGAACCACAAAATCCAAAATCTCCCATCCTGCAATCCAAAATTATCTTAGGTTCCTCAAAACTATCTTGACAGACTACTAGTTACTACCATTATTAATAAAAGCTAAGGTTAAGCTATCAGGTGCCAAGAAGTGGTCTAAATGATAAGCACGTTCTTCAGTTTTGAGCAAGATTTGTTCGTACAGATAACGAGTGGCGCGATCGCCTAAGCTTTCTGCCTGGGTTGCTTGGCGGCGTATGAGTTTAATAATTTCTTGCTCTGCGATTAAATCATGTTCTACCATGGAACGGCAATCGTAAACTCCATCAGCTTCGGGAGTAAAACAGCAAAGTTCTGCTAACTTAGCAAAACTAGCCGCCGGAACACCTCCGATTCCATCTAGACGCTCCCCTACGTCATGAGCATGATCTTGAGCTGCTTCGTAACTTTCTTGGAAAAACTCATGCAGGGAATAGAACTCCGAGCCTTCCACCACAAAATGATGCTTTTGATATTGGAGATACAAAGCTTGAAAACTGGCAAGAGCAATATTTAACCCTTCACAGATAGACATGGTGGCGCTTTTGTCTAACAAAACTGGATTATCTCTTACTTCGCCAAAAGGACGCAATAAATTTTCGGTTGTTACCATTATCTTGTTCTCCTCAGTGAATCAGGTTGCTATAGTTACTAATATTATTACATTTTACCGAAATTCTTATGGTTTGTGCAATGTCTTAAGGGTTGTCAGGATACCATGATTCCCTTATGATCTAACTACTCAGTTCATAAAACTTAAACTTTTTAAATTTATTGCTAAATATTATCATTTGTCTGTTATACTTGAAGAAAGTAAGTTAAGGACTTTATTGGCATGTGCATAGCTAAACTGTAAAAGCTAGGATAATACCGATGAAGGTCCTCAAACATCAGATTCTCACAAATTGCTAATTATTGTTATTTATTACTAGAGATGAGTTCTACCCCATCTGGGTTCACCAAAAGCCAAATTGTTAATGTAGATGTTAACCTGCGCTGGCAGGTTTATTACCGTTTACGGGAGTTGAATATTCCCTGTCAATGTTTGCCATATCAACCTTTAGAGGTTGAACTTAACCATGCGCCAGCAGCGATACAACTATGGAGTGTAGTACGCAGTTTCAGTTTATCTAGCCGTGAATTAGTTGATTGGCTCGAACACTGCTGGGAAATTGATTGTCATAACCGAGATAATCTATAGAAGAAAAATTAGGTCCGACGATGTCTAAATCAAAATACCAAGTTGCTGATTTTCAGCTTCAGGGACAACTTTTAGGTTTTATCTTGAAAGATGGCTATAAAATCAAATATCTAAAGATTGCCTTTGCCGAGAGAGAATATTGGATTAAACTGCCAAAACAGTTGCGCGCTCAGATTAATCAAAATATGGTACCAGGCTGTTGGCTAGATATCACCGGTTATAGTCAAAAATGTCGAAAAACAGGTAAACTCAAGCTCCAAGCAGAAGCAGTAAAACTAGCTGAGCCAGAAAAGCCAAACCACAAGACATTAGCACCAACTTCTAAGGCTAATAACCTTAAAACTACAGTAAATTCCTCTAAAATAAAAATTTTAGTTTGTAGTAAATCAAGTTGCCGTAAACGAGGTAGTGATGCTTTGTGTCAACTATTACAAACTCAGATAGAAGATGATGGTCTTCAAGAACATGCAGAAATTAAATTAACAGGATGCCAAAAAGAGTGTAAAAAAGGACCTAATTTGGTAATTACACCAGATAAAACTCGCTACAGTAGAGTAACACCTCAACAAATTCCCCTCTTACTGAAAAAACATCTTTCTCTAGGTTAAAAATAGTTTTTGACGATCGCACTCTCATAATTGGCTTGCGGAGAATAGTCAATCAGGTAAGATTTTCAGGTTTCTTAAGTAATTCAGCAATTCTGCATTTCCTTCGCCAAGGCATTTTTGAGTCTTGTGTGAAGTTTTATTATAATTTGTTGATATAAAGACCAGTATTTTGTAAAAATAGATACAAAAGATATTAAAACTTGTGTATCTAAAAGCTTCTCTAACTATTAACTTACTTTTGCCAGTAATATTCAAATACTCAATGACGTGAAAAACTATGAATCCTGAAGACTTTGAGCAACAAGAAGCTCTGGTTTTTTCCCCAGGAAAACCTGTAGAGCTAAAACAAAAGCCGGGCAAGGTTTATCTTATTGCCGAATACGATCCTATGATGGTGCCACCGATTTGGTTAGTGAATAATCCTAAACCTTACTATCCCGATGAGCTAAAGCTAATGTCTGATTTATTCTGTTTAGTATCTCCTGAACGTTTGGTAGCTGCTTAATTTGACATGCAATACGGAGAAAGTTGTATTGCAGAATCTAGTTAGTTATAAAAAATGGCAGAAGACAATAAAAATATACCTCAAAATAACCAAGATGATGAGCTTATTTTTGAAGAAGAAAATACTCTAAATTGTCACAAAGAAGAAAAGCAAAAAAATGAAACAGAGCTAGAAAAAATTGGTAGCGAACATTCCTCTACACCAGCAAAAGATCTTAACTTTAATCAGTGGAAAATATTACTAGTAGATGACGATCAAGCTGTTCACAACGCCACTAAATTGGCATTAGATGGTTTAAAATTTCAGGGAAAATATCTAATTTTTTTAAGTGCTTTTTCAGGAGAAGAAGCTAAACAGTTAACTTGTCAGGATTATATTATTTACAGGACAATCGGGACAAATACCAGAAGGAAAAGTAATTATTGATTATGATATTAATGATTATAAAACTAAAAATGAATTAACTAGGCAAAAATTATTGACTAAAGTTATTACCAGCTTTAGAGGATTTAAAGCGCTAATAGAAATGGAAAAAATAGCTAAAGAAAATGCCGAGCTTTATAACAAAGTCCAAGAGTATGCTTATGATTTAGAGAAAAAAGTAGCAGAAAGAACCAAACAATTAGTGATGTTATCAATCGTCCAGCAGACTTAGTGGCACGTTATGGTGGAGAAGAATTTGCGGTTATTTTACCCAATACTAATCTAGAAGGTGCGATGATAGTCGCGCAAAAGATCCATACTTCAATTCGTAATCTCCAACTTCCTCATCAAAAATCCCTAGTAAGTAAATATGTCAGTGTTAGTATGGGTGTTAGTAGTTATATTCCCAACTATAAATCATCTCCTGATATTTTGATAAATATCACAGATGAGGCTCTCTATCAAGCTAAAAGACAAGGACGCGATCGCATTTGTTCCATCCCTAATCATACAACCAATAATGAAGCGTAAATATAGAACTCCTTATTCCCAGTCACCTCCCCCAAGAAATCAATCATCCCTGATGTCTGGTTTGAACTATACCATGATTGCCATTTGCGCTGGTATTTTTATTTTAGGTATAGCAGCAGGTATTGCTCTTAGTTCCGGTCAAACAGTCAACACCGCCAATGTGGCTTCCCGTGAAGTGATCGATCGCAGTGCCCCTAACCCAGAATTATGCGTTCAGTTTGGTGCCAGTGCGATCGTCAGCGATCTGCGGGTGTTTATCACTCTCAATCCCTTCAATGTCTATGTTACTCAACCGAATATGAAACCAGGATGTGTGCTGAGAAGAAATAATTGGTCTATCCTAGAGCAACAGAGATTAATTAGCGATGAGCAAGTCAGAGATTGTAAAAATAGAATGAATACCTTTGGTTTTACCGGTCCTTTGGAAGCTGCTCCTGAAATTGAGTGTATTTATCAAAATAATGCCGCCGGCAATCTATTTCTCAATCGTCCTGGGGCAATTAAGCCCCAAGAAACTGAAAAGTTTTAATTGGTTAGCTTTTGGGAGCTTGCATTTGCCTAAAATTTGTAGTTGATGGTTCCTTTGTTTTCCACCATCAACCAAGCTGACTACCTAGACAAATGTTGAGCTAAAGTTTCTCCCACAAATTTTGCCTCTGCCTCTGTCATTCCCGAGGTGAGCGGAGGACAGATATGATGAGGACACCAACGCTCCGCACGGGGAAAACTTTGACCGGGGCAAATCCCCTTAAAAACAGGCTGTTGGTGGCAAGGAATTTCATATACTGTTCCCCCCAGAAAAACACCCTCTGCCGCTAAGGCTGTTTTTACCTCCTGAGCAGTTTTTCCTTCCGGTAGATGGACGATCATCTTATAGTGGCTAGCTACGTCCATGTGCTCAGTAGAGACAAAGCTAATTCCTGCCTTTTTGAGGGGAGCGGCGATCGCCTCGTAAGCTCGCTGGCGTTTAGCCAACATTTTAGTCAGTTTAGCTAACTGAATCCTGCCTAACAATGCACCCACCTCGGTAATGCGGGTGCTATTGCCAAAATCGGTGTGCAAGCCACCAAAATCCATGCCTCGTTTGCCTTGATTTCTGAGCGATCGCGCGATGTAATCTTCTTCCTCATCGTTGAGTGTTACCATGCCCCCCTCGAAGGTAGTCATCACCTTGGTGGGGAAAAAGGAAAATGCTGCCCCATCGGCGAGATTTCCTGCCTGCACCCCATTAATCTGACTGCCGTGGGCATGAGCCGTATCTTCGAGTACGAACAAACCCTGCTGGTGGCAGTATTCTACTACTTGGGGAAACTCTGGCGAAATCACTCCTCCGATGTGAACCCACAATACCCCAGAAATCTTGCCATCTGGCAGGCTTTTACCGCTTGCTACCGCTTCTTTCACCATCTGTAGCGAGGGAGCAAATGTCTGTTCGTCCATATCCAGGTATTGAACCTTTCCTCCCACCCGCAGTACTGCTGCGACAGTGGCGAAATTGGTATTGGTGGGAACCAGCACTGTGGTGCCTTCTGCTTTTTTTAAGCGCAGGAGTATTTCCAAACCCGATGAACCGCTGTTGACGGCGATCGCATATTTAACACCGACATATTCAGCAAAAGCCCGTTCAAATTCTGTTGTCTGCTTACCCAAAATTAGCCTACCAGATCTGAGAATTTGCTCTGATTCGGATAAGAAGTCTTGAATTTCATCATCGGTGATATCGAAATAAAAGGGTTTAATCTGATGTTCTGTCATATTCCTCACAATATTGATTGACTAAAAATATTCAATATAGGCTCTACTCATCTTCAACTTAAGAATAGCGGCGAACCATTTTCCCATTTTTGGTGAGCCTGAACTCGATACCGCGCCACACCACTGTCCGCTTGGTAAAAGCCAGCAGCCAAAAGATAAGACCCACTGTATCACGTAAAGGAAGTAAATAGAGGCTGCGCAGCCCTTCACGATCTTGCAGTTCCTGGGAAGTTACCAGCGCCGTCAGGAGGCGTACAGCGACTGTTACTGCTAGTACTATCAGCCCCAAAGGATCTCCGAGTCGCACTATAGCAAATAGGAGGGCAAAAGGGATCGCACGAATTAAGATAGTGGCGATAAAGGGAGCGGGGCGAGCTAGATAAGTATTCTGGTCCCAATATACTTGATGATTCCACCAATGATGCCAATTGTCGAGATCTATAACCACATCAATGACATAAGGTAAAAGTAGCATCTTTTTCCCGGAAGTCCAAACCCTTCGCCCTAATTCGTAGTCTTCTACCAGATAATCAGCTAAGCTCTCTAAACCACCGAGTTCTTGCAACGTCTTTCGACTTATAGCTACAGATGGCCCTAAACAAGCATTAGAAGCCCCTGTTACTGCCGCAAATATAACGCTGGGAATAAAGTCCGTATTAATGGTCAACAGTTCCATCTTCTCAAACCATTTCTCAGCCCGTACTGCTTTAAAGAGAGTACACACACAACCTACATCGGGATTGGCTAGAGGTGCCACAATACTTTTGATATAGTCGGGCTTGAGGTATGTATCACTATCACTGATGATAATGATGTCATGAGCTGCCTCTTCCATCGCACCGACTAGGTTGTTCACCTTACCGTTTGCTCCAGCCTCAGCTTGGCTAATAACTATGGAAACACGCTCGGAGCCCATTTCTGCTTGGATCTCCTCAAGAATAGGCAGGGCAGGATCTTCAATGTCTTGAATCGAGTAGATGACCTGGTAGTTGGGATAATCCTGGATACAAATGGTACGCAGTTGTGACTTGAGATTCTTTTCGAGACCTCTTACCGGCTTGAGTACGGTTACTGGAGGCTTGAATTCGATAGAGTCCTTGGTAACCGATTTAGAGGTGAAAAAGCGTGCAATGGTCCAAATACTGAGAATTGAAACCACTGATCCCCCAATAATCGGTATTAAGCAAGCTATTTGGAAGATTTCCGCCAGGCTAAACACTAATTCTTTGTTACCTCCTCAACCTAAAATTACGAGATTGCAATTCTGTAGTAGTCTAGCACGGATAGTAAAAAGATCGAGGCGATCGCTCTTATCGTCCATAGTTGGTCAGGGTTTCTGGGACAGGTTTTTAATTCCTAATACTCATCATTCGCGTAATCGATTCTAAGTAAAGATACTTAAAGAGTGATGAGTGTACCAGTAAGTTTATTCACTTGGATTAGAGGGCGATCGCCAATAAGCTTTAGGACATTTTAGCCATAAAGCCAGTCTGGCTCTGGCTTCGGGATCCTTATGCTTTAATCTCACGGTTCGCTCATTTTAGAGACCTCCTAGCCAAATAAATGGGAGATAAGCTAGTCAAAATAAGGGATTGAGCGATTGATGTCAGCTCCCAATCGAGTTATAAGAGGGGACAATGTAGATCGATTCGGGAATCTTCATCAAAGCTAAAATCTGTCTTTGGAGAGAATTGAGAGGAGTAATTTCTGTTGAACCGTAAGGAGTGAAAATATAAAGTAATTCCCTTAAAGGCAACTAATAATTTTTCCGCTGTAGGACGAGCTGTTGTCCGTTTGGGATTCCCCTCATACAGACCAGCGAGAGACTGTTGCTCTCTGAACAATTGACGACGAACCACAAACTTTGGTCTGTAGGACAACAGGATCGTCTTCTGGTTTGGCTGCTAGTGGTCCGTCAAGATAGTTTTGAGGAACTGGCTAAGATAATTTTGGATTTTAGATTTTGGATTTTGGAGAACTGTCCTATTCCTCATTTCAAAATTGACGACCTACTAGTTTGGCCAAGGCTTTCTCTGCATTGAGTAGGCGTTGTTCTAATCCTTTTATTTGAACCCAAAACACTCATGCTTGTCTGCTAATCGGTCATCTGTGGCATCTTTCATCCCAATCTTCCAGCCAGTAGCTCTTTCCAAAGTTCGGCGGTGTTGATTCACCCAAGGTTCTACGGCACAAAGTCGGTGGTCGGCTTGAGTAATAATGTAAGTTAACAACAAGACAGATAATTGACCGTAGCTCAATCGGAGTCGGTTGCCATGAGGTAGTGGTAACTCTTGGTCAATGAGCTTTTCAATCTGCATTTGCTTGAGCCAATGGATAATCAGAGGAATATCATCTACTCTTTCTGATTCAGTTACTCTCATTTTTTCCCTCTCTAAATTCTACATTGCTCGACGAGGATTAACTTTGAGAGGGGTTATTTAGCTAGAGGGATTTTAAAATAAGCGAACCATGAGTGAAAAAGTAGATGAGGGACTTTTCATTCTTCCCATTTTGTATTATATTTGTCCACAAATTGATTGCTTTCGCCAACAGAGTCTTCTCATATTAAGAAAACGGTAAAATTGGCGCCTGACCCTAGGTGGTTGAAAAAGTAAAAACTGACCCCGTTCAATTGGGCTAGGGAAAAGTTATGTCAATATTTCGTGTATGTTATTCTTGGATAGTCTTTGGGTCGTAAGGGAGTATTGGCATTAGAGGGAAAGATTTGGCGATCACTTACTAACGTAGCCTATTGAAACCCTTTTTAGGCATTACCTCCACTATTTTGTAGGGACTACCCAGTATTGACTCAATAATATTACTATTGATATAAGTTAATTTAATAATACTACAGTTAACTGACAACTTCTAGCTGACCGAGCCATGACTACACAACAACTACCTAAACTCAGGCACCTGTCCCCTGACTTATCCCTGGAGGGCGCAGTCAGTATTGAGTTACAAGAAGGAGTACCCATTTTTAGAGCATCTATGGCAGTGCAAACTCGGGTTGAAGAATTACTATCTTTACAACTCGAATCTGCCTTAACTCCAAAACAAGAACAAGAATTAGACTCCTATGAAGAAATAGACGATTACCTCAGCTTAGTTAATCGCACTCTTCGTAATCTTTATCAACTACAAAAGTAATCTGAGTCAAGAAATGTCTGGCGGCAAATTCTCTCTAGCCATACAGGAAAAAGTCAGACAAAGGGCTAATTATTTGTGTGAGTATTGTCATGCCTGTGAACAGTGGCAGTATGTTCGCTTTACCATTGACCACGTTATTCCTGTAATCGAAAGTGGCAGTAATAATTTGGATAACCTAGCTCTGGCTTGCTTTCACTGCAACCGCCGTAAGGGAACTAAACTCACTGCTGTTGACCCAGGATCGCTAACAGAAGTGCCACTATACAATCCGAGAAGTGCGCCGTGGCAGAATCACTTTATTTGGTCAGTTGATACTTTAAAAATTGTTGGTTTAACAGCAACAGGAAGGGCGACAATTAAAGCCTTAGCTATGAATAGAGAACGAGTGATCGACATTCGTCGTGCGGATAAAACTATTGGCAGGCATCCACCTAAGCAAGACCCAATTTTATCCTGAGTAATGGCAAGGGCGACCGCCCGGTTAACTCTCAAGGCCAAAAAGCGATCATAGTGTTCGCGTTATTGTCCGACTCTGTTGGCGAAAGCAATCAATTTGTGGACAAATATAATACAAGGTAAGGAAGAATGAGTAAAAGAACTAATCGTACCAGCTCACGCTTGTTAAAGGCGGGAGCGAAGCGCTGCGAGCGGCGCAGTTCGCCCTTCTACAAAAAGATCAACTATGTCATATTTTCAAAAATAGTGAAAGACTTAATTGATAAAATGATTCGCTCTAAAGAGTTGCCTGTTGCTTATTCCCTCGGGGTTCTGGTCAATTAATTTGCCACAAAATCTTTGACAGAAGTCCATGTAATAAAAGGAAAGAGGAAATTAAGAACTTTTAAATTCTGTATTTAACTACTACCATTTTAAAACAGCAGCATCAATCCCCTGTTCTCGTCTAATTTTACTATCCTTTTCAAACCAGTTTATTACTTGTTGATGAGTTAATTCGTCTATGGATATTCCCTGCTCCTGAGCAATTATTTTTAACAGTCTTAAAGAAGAAATTGTTAAACGAGTCAAAAATTTCTCAGAGGATGTTAATAAAGCTTTATCTACATCTGCTGACTCTTCTGGGGTTAAAAATTGTTCGTTGTTCATCACCATTACTTCATTTTAATTAGATAACCACACCGATGTTCTCCATTATTAATCCAGTGGGTGCGTTCTACCGTACAATCAGGAAATAAAGAGGCAAACATTTCTAATTCATGCCCACAAACTTGGGGATAAGACTCTGCTACTTCAGAGATAGCACAATTATGCTCTGTAAAAAAGAATTGTTTGCGCTTACTTTGTTTTTCATCTAAAGCATATAATTCGGCCATATAACCTTCTTTTTGGCGCATTTCCACTAATTTAGCCACTTTATCCTCCAAGCTACTACCGCTGAGATGTTGGCGATAGTCAGCTGCTTTTCTTTCCCACTGTTTCTGCAAAACTTGACTAACTTGTGTCTCTCCCGCAGTTTCCTTCAAAGCATCCAGGAAAGAGATGGCAAACTCCTCATAGCGATGCGGGAAGCGATCGCGCCCTTTTTGACTGAGATAGTATAGATGTTGGGGTCTGCCAATCTTAATTTGTATGATATCATGTTCAACTAGCCTTTCATTTTCTAGATCTCTCAGATGTCGTCGAGTTGCTTGAGAACTAATGTTTAGGGATTTCGCTATTTGGCTAGCTGTCGCTTTCTCTTGTTTGAGCAAATATTGTAAGATGTACTCTTTACTAGACTCAGGTAGGGAAGTTTTCATTTCTTCCTCTCGGTATATGTTAACAACTATCTACAAAACAAATTTTACTTAAACAACAATTATGTTGCTTTACTTTTTACTAATATAACCTGTTGGAGCTAATGTTAGACAAATCTGACCAAAATAAGTCATCAGTGATTATTGCCTGCAAAAATTGTTAGTGGAGGTATTTTCATAATTCCTCTGGTACTGTAAAGTTGATCTTAAGACATAAGCGTTTAGTTAATTGTGGAGATTTATGGCTTTAGCAGTTGGTACGGTTGCACCAAGTTTTACTACCAAAGATGACGAAGGCAAAACAGTTTCCTTGTCAGACTTTCAAGGTAAAGTAGTAGTATTGTATTTTTATCCAAAAGACGATACTCCTGGTTGCACCAAAGAAGCACAAAGTTTCAGAGATAACTACCAAGACTATCAAGACAAAGATATGGTTGTCTTAGGAGTAAGCATGGATGATGAAGCTTCTCATAAAATGTTCAAGGAAAAATATGGTTTGCCTTTCGCGCTCTTAGCTGATACTGATGGCAGTATTTGTAAGGCTTATGATGTTGATGGTGGTGGCTATGCCAAGCGCGTCACCTATATCATCGATGCAGAAGGCAAAATTAGCTATGTTGATAATCAAGTAAAAACAGACACCCATGCTGAGGATATTTTAGCTCAAATGGGCTAATTTTCTGGTGTTAGGTGTGAATGTTGACCTTCTTCTGGAAGCAACGCAATTTTGTGAGATCCTGAGGGGGTGACAAGGGAGGTAAAAGTTAGGCAGGGCAAGCCTTTCACTTTGGCGGTTGCTGAAAAGATCTAAACAAGCATAAAGCGAGTACCTTACGAAAAAGTCATC
>JAAUYA010021095.1_pt1 | contig 12041 bp, 2 predicted proteins | sample 7278161 | NCBI WGS metagenome assembly JAAUYA01 (sample SAMN14350120, study PRJNA611818) | marine sediment metagenome | isolation source: surface marine sediment (3m) | place: French Polynesia: Moorea | collected 2018-08
GGACTCTGGAGTCCGGACTTTCCATTGCGATTCACAATAGAAAGTCCGGACTCCAAAGTCCGGGCCGGCCAGGGTCCCAGAATTGTCTCCTGGGTTGACAGACTACTTGAAAATTAAAAATACGGGCCAACAATAGACCTGTTTTACTAAGGCAGGGTGAGCCTGGCGCGCCACAATATCAAAGGGACATAGTGGCAGGGGGGTCCCCCAAAACCTCGGGGGACGAGTTTGGGAGCCTCAAAATGTCACTGTCCTTTTTACTCTACAGGTGGCATAAAATTATGGTTGTAAATTTTAGGACGGTGACTAACAAAAGCTAACTTTAGGGAATTGCATCAGTTCGATAGGGGGTGTCACAAAATATTGTGTTTCTGGCCAAGGGACAGTGGACTATGGTCCTACATAATGCCTATCGATAGATATTCACATACGCTCTAAAGTATATTAAGTCGTACGATCGTCTACTTTTGAGTATATTTACATGAAAAACAGCCCAAAAGCAGACGGAATCCTGCTAGAGGGAACCCCCAAAGTTCCCCCTGTCCAACCTCGAACGAGTAATCCAGTAATCCAGACTTTATATACTTTAGAGCGTATTTGAGTATCTATAATCGATAGGCATTATGTAGGACCATAGGTCCACTGTTTTGTACAGAAACCTGGGTTTTACTATTTTAATACAACATGTCAAACCAGGACAGTTAAAATTTGCCCAATTTTTTTAGGAACCCCCCTGCCATTATTAAGGTGATGTCCCTGATCAAATCTGTGAAACACCCTCTTGATCATTGTTGTTACTCTACTACAGATGGCCATCCATACTATTAAGCTTGCATGAAAATTACTGTTTCCACTTACCTCGACAGCCAGATTGCTTGATCAGTCCTCCACGCAACCCCGGTCACGGCAGTCCAGTTCAAAAGTGGAGCTGATGCTAATCTGCTGGTGGAAAAAAGACCCCCCTTTCCATGGACGTTTTCTCTGATTTTATACCCATTTTTGCAGGAATCCATGGACCATGCCTCCAGGCAAAAAACATCTCCTTTCTCCATGCAAATGTGGACTACCACAAGTTCCACCTTTGGACTGGACTGCCGTGACCAGGCATGCAACTCAGAACGAGGTGCCACCTTGTGATTATGTCCTGGGTGGGATGGGGGATGCACAGCAACCTAACTACTCCACCTATCCTATACTTACACTGACTACAGTACTTTGATTTCTCTTTACTGTTCATTACTTGAAAGCTCCAAAGTAAACTCCCTAGTAACCTTGATCTTTTTCACCAGGGGAAAAACGACACTTGTGGATATAATAATAATATAATAACTACAAAACAATGCAACTTGACATTGTATACTATATTACGTTTTTGACCTTGACCTTTTGGCTGACCTTGACTCATGTGACCTTACCTGTCCCGGACAGGCGGACAGTCAGTCTGACATACAGAAAGCAATGCATATATGAGCCCATCATGCATATGCACAGGTGGGCGAAAATACATTTTATTTAAACACATTTTTGGCTCCTCACTCATGGAATCAATATGGCGGTCACATGGGTTGCAATTTGAGGATGAGAGTTATATATAAAAGTGCATTTATCGTTATTTTCTGGTGGCAGATTTTGTACAAATCGGACAACATAACCTAGGTGTATTTCAGGACATCCATCAAAATATGAAACATCTGGTTTTAAGTATATTTTTTTAATTTATTTATTCTAGTTTTTAGGCCCTCCTATAAAGGGGGCCTTATTAAGTTTGTACATGTTTCACTTTCTGCGTCTACTCGTTTTTCTGACTGTGTTTGGCAGAAGGAGGGGCCATCAACGTTTGCATGCAAAAGTAAGAATGTTAATAGGCAGGATTGGTATATTTTATATCATGTTTATGCTGTCGAGTTATTCTCTTTTCATTGTCCTGAAAAGGACAGTAGTATTTATGTAGCTCAGATTCTTCGGTCACAATGCATCAACCCTCCCCCTGGCCGCTCCAAATTGATTTGCTGATTGTATTCGCTTTTCATGCCATTGACGCAGCATCATATTCATCTGTTGCAACACAATCTAAAAGTACAACCTATGGACCATCCAGGAATGTGTGAAATTTCAATTTAGATATGATGATGCGAATTCCCCAAAATTGCACATCCTATTTTATCTTATAATTATGTGCATGCATTGTCTCGATGTATGACTCCGTGTTTCAGTGCACTCAACAAGCAAAATAAAACATTCCTACATGGTCCCATAAAAAATGAATTATGTTAGTATGATTCTATTATAAATACAATCAACAAATGAATACAATTGAGGAAATTTGGAGGACTAAGAAGTACAGCCATCAGGCAGCGAGGACATCGTGTTAATTGCCTTGTACTGGGGCACTGAATAAAATGTTGACGAACTACCTTAGACTAGATAGTTTAGCACTTATTGATGGAGCCCAAAGGCTTCAGGCCTTTTACCATGCCAATGTTGGGCATACAGTATTTAATTGACTAACATTGTGAGAAATACGGTATGCGCTTAGAAACATTCCCCCATAAACTGTTTCTTTACGGCCAACAGGCTGCTAGGGATAGGGGAATTTCGGCGGATTTAATATTACGGCCTACAGACAGCTAGGATAGGGCAGACTACACTGCTCTTTATTACTTGGGCAGTGGATGTGTATGTACATAAAACTCTATACTGAGCCTATTAAAACATAGAAAATGTATAAAAAGTCTACACTCACCATTAAAGATCACATAATTATTGAGTGCCCTTCTGCCATTACAAGCATGCTTGATAACACCCGAACCCATCGCGAGGAGACCGAGCAGGCAGAGACAAGTTCAACCGGTACTGATAAGCAGGCCGAGCTAAAAATAAACCCAAGGAATATGAATATGAGTAACTAGTAATACTTACTGTATTAAAATTGTCTACTCAGTAGCATGACTTTAACCCATAGTAAGTTAAGTAGTATTAGGGGGCAGTATGTAACATAATGGTGATCGCTGTTCGCGGTGCTGTTCATTGGCGTTCGCGCGAATAAGATACAGTGATCAGTAATCTGGATTGACTGTAATTGTATTTTCGCCCACTCCATTTTTGGTATCTCCATTTCATGGAAAAAAACTACTGTCTCTTCCATAATTTACAGCATTATTACGATCTTTATCACAGTTTCTAGTATTAGACAGAAAAATATTAGTATACTTAGCCCACAGAAGAGGAAAGGAATCGTTTTTCTGTGTGTTCAAACAAAATTTGTCCACTTCTGTCTTCTCCACCTTGACCTTGTGACGTCATCCGTTCACGAAAATCAGACACAAAAATGGCCGGATTGAAATGTGCTACCGGTAAATAACACCAATAAAAAATCTGGATTTACTGCTGCTTGAGTCGATTAAGGTAGTATTGTTTTAGTCAAAAACCTTAAGGGGGCAGGGTCGTCATTTGTGCCAATGGAAATGGGCAGGTTTCAAACATAAACCTTACAGTCAGGATTTTAATTTCTGATTTGATTCCGGTCTTTCTTCATCATTAAGAGAGAGTCCCTTTTATTTTTTCAGCGAATCAAATGTCTATGGAAAAATTGCAGAGGTTCATTTTAATATTCTGAAGATTTTCACCAGGGAACTTTATGGTTTGGATCGAAATGATAGGAAGATAGTACTAGGACATTTTTGAAGTAGCGAAAAGTTGGTCAAATGTGCCGAAAATTTGGAGTGTAACAAATCTGATAGGCCTAGGGTATGGTCATAGGGATAAAAATTGAATTTTTATAAATGGCTCATTCTTGGTAAGATCAAGATTTAGTAGCATTTTATTTTTGAGGGCATATGGTGCTAAATTTTCAGCGAACCAAAATTGACCTGGTGGATTTTTGGACTTGGAGCGACATGCGAAGAGTACAGTTCCCATCAAAATTAAGCGTTCATCATATATATATATAAAAAAAATCTGAAAAATACATAAAAAAATCATAAAAAAATTTGAAAACTGCAAAAACACTGTAACTGGGAAACACAAGCAAGGAATAATTGTATGAATGAATTGTGTGTATGAATGTTTTATTTTGAGTTCACCCCCCAGGAGTGTGTGTTATGGTGGCCGTCGAAACGGGAGGATGCTCACCATTTTTATTTTGTAAAAGGGGGAAAAAGGGCTCTATAGGTACTGATGGACGCATCAGAGTGCTCAAATAATGTAGCAGGATTTAAAAAGGGATATTTCATTGCATCGTGGGAGTGGGCTCAGTAGCGTTTCTAATGTTAAGCACACAGACAGACATACAGAATTGGTTATAATGGTCTCATCTATTTGCGATTCAGATTTTGGTAGTTTTGAGCCCATTTTGCTAATTCAGGAAATCTAGAGGTTGACAGACAGATGGACGAATTTTATGTAGTGGTCCTCATTACTAAAATAGGACTGAAACTTGGGAAAAATGATACCCGTGCATTTATTAAATAGAGTTGAGTATCAATGTATTTTTGGTCATTGGTGCAGGATGAGAATTATGTATAAACATTGAGTAATTTTTCAGTAACACGAATTTTGTGTCATTTCATTGCCATTTGGGATCTTTGGTGTAGATAGAATTTGATATCAGTGGTGTAGAGCATTGGACTTGATACGGGACAGGCCTACGTGGCCACATTCATCATGATCACTATTTTGCACTTGAAGTTGAAGCCGGGTGATCCCTGTAGCTCTAGAGTAAAATTTTAGGGCTTGAAATCTCAACAGGAACGTGAAGGTCTTAGTCATGCCTCAGTAAATCTGCATAGCAAGTGCGGGTGCACTTTGCCATGAGTGTGCTTAGGTCGTCATCAGTTCACAAAAGTTGACCAGGTAATCTCAGGAGTGGAACGTGGATTCACTCATCTGTGACTGGAAGCACCACACTTTACTTTGGCGGGAAATCTGACAGGTGCGCGGCTCATTGATGTGTGAAGCACCACTGTCTTATAGTTTGGCAGGATTTCTCTGAAGTCTGACATAAGCGATCAGCTGTCAAAAGGGGGCGTGGCACTTTTGTTTTGAAAACAGAAACTCGTGCATGTCTTTGACAGCTGACAGGGATTGTTTTCATTTTTAAGGGACATAAAGTTCGCAGCTACATTAAATTAAGGTCTGTTTAATGTTCGGACTTGACTTGTTTGTCACATTTTGACAAATATGGGTATAGTATAATAGTTCTCACATTTGGCCTTGGGCCCTAGTTGACTTTACTTTTGAAGCACTACGGGTCTATAGATTCATGACATGCAGATAATCGTCGAGAGCTAGCAGACTAGTCTTTACTATCAACCAGACCAAGGTATATTCTTTAGTAATTGAAGTGTTTTCACAAATTTAACACACGTGGGCCCAAGTTTGTTCTCTTTTTAAAAATCCGAGATAGCAACATTTTGACAGATAGGGTGTCGTAACATGTAGCTGAATCAGCAGATTTTTAAAAGCCATGTGTCGCATACATTGACATCTGATAGACTTTGTTTTGAATTCCCAATTTTACAGACACAGGGGGACTCAAATTTCTTACCTGATGGAATGTGACAGATTCCTTTTAGGAGTATTACAACACCAAGCTGACTTAGCAAATAAAAGGGGGCGTGGCACCATGTGGATTTGTTTATGTTTCTATCTGAAGATTGGAGACAGCAACATTTTGAGATATATTTATTGCATCTGAATGATCATACAGTTGACTCAGCAAATAAAAGAAAGATAAATAAAGGGGTGTGGTAGTCTGTTTTGGTCACGGAAATTTGTGATCAGTAACACTTTTAACAATGCTAAATTTTTAGAGGTCTTTCACTTTGTGTAGAAGTCACACTCAGTTTACAGTTTTACATTAGTGTTTGTACAATTTGACAGACACACTTGTGAGCTCGAGACAATTGTGGGCTCCAGTATATTTTGCACCTTATTTGAGCTCCTTATTTGTACCAGCTGAGAATGAGGTTTCAACATGCTGACTCAGCAGAAAACTTTGACAGATCGAGATTGTTTTATTTTGAATCCACACAGAGTTTTCAGTTTCAAAGATACTGAGTGACGGGTATGGCAGTCACATTTCTACAGTGATAACAAGTTTTAGTCAAAATATTTGAGTACCGTTTACCAATCTGGATGATTTTCTGAGACATTTCCATTGTTTTGTGTTTGGAGCTTATAGACTATAAAGGGCCAATCAAATTTCAATTACAGTGGACAAATGGTGGCGCTGGAAAATAAAAATGATTTTTTTTGTTGAGCATTGCATGGAGCAAGTTGTGCAGATGTTTGGGACAATTTTCTTAGAAATATCATTTTTCTACAAGCAACCATCGTTCACATTACTGGCCCATTGGTCCATGCTTTGGAATATCAATATGAGGGTTCTTTTAAGTTGAAAGATAGGATACTTACCAGCACTAGAAGCGTTTTATTCATTTGATACTGTGTAATTTCCTATGACAAATAGTGGATACCTACCCGTGGATTTTAATTCCCCGAAAGAAATCTTTTGCAATTTTTATGATATCACTCATGGGTCGAATCAGGATACATGTATTGGGGACATTATGAATCAGAATCAAGATATTTCAAGATTTTTTTTTACCAGTGCTTGGCTATTTTGGTATAAACCTGTAGGTTGTTGAATTCCTGAAAGAGATTTGTCGTTACATTCATGATATCACTCATGGGCCAAACCAAAATACATGTATAGGGGACATTATGATATTAAACAAAAATATTTTGAGATTCTGTCATTCTGGTATGAATATCTACAGCTAAGAATTTAAAGGTATTCTACCACGTCATATAGAGTTTAAAGGTATGCTACCACCTGGTAATAATGAGAATTTTTTCTGATATTTTCAGGTAAGTAATATCAAGTTTCACGTCGCATAAAATATATCGACAGCCCACCAAAACATATCAATTTTACTGAGGTAAGCCACAGTGACTTATCTAGTATGGCTGAAGGTGGGGAAAAACATGATAGACCAATTCCCTCAAAATGTAAGCATAAATTGAAAGTTGGTTTATCAAACATAAGTGACATTACCCTACATGCATTTGATGGACCAGACAGAGGTAATGTCACACATATAGTTGATTACCCAAACAAAGTTAACACTACGGATCAGGTCAACACTAAGGATCGAGTTGATGCCAAGGATCGAGTATGCAATAAGGATCGAGTATGTGATATGAATCGAGTATGTGATACGAATCAAGTTGACGATATGGATCGAGTATGTGATATGGATCGAGTATGTGATATGGATCAAGTCGACGGCGCAGATAGAGAAAATAGAGTTGTTGGAGAAAATAGAGTTAATAGAGTTTTTAGAGAAAATAGAGTTTATGGAGATAATAGAGTTGATACAGCAGATAGGGCCAGCGTTATTTATTTAAACTTAGCATCGTTTGATGAAATAAGAAAGTTCATTCATGGTGTTGGCAAGGAAAGAGCCAAACTTATACTTGATTATAGGCAACATATTAGAGATACCGAAAATAGAGATTTGACAATTTGGGATCTCAAAATTTTGAGTGAACCTAGGAGTGATGATACCAGGGTTATACCTCTGGGAATATGGAAAAACCCATTAATGTTAAAGCGCATTGTTTTCAATAGCTCTTTGCTGCCACCCACTGAGGAGGAGATTGACATGCTATTCGCCGAGTCAAGTGAAAATGTAGAAATTAGTCACAGTGCTACACACAGGCAATCAAAGTTGTCTGAAAGTGAATTTCAACAAGCTGGTCAATTGTTAAGTGGTTACTTTGAAGAATCATTTCAACGTCACATAGATAGTATTCATGCTGAAAACATAGAAACTAAGGCATCAATGGAACAAAGGTTGAATTTGGTAGATGAAGAGTTGGAAAAACATGGTGAGCAAATAGTGAGACACGGGGAAATTATTGCAGAGATTAAAGAAACTAGCAATAGCACAGCGATGTTAGGAAGGGATCTTTACCAGGTTTTGGGTACTATTGAAAATAAAATTGACAATAAGTGTAACAGTGAAGATGAGGGTAACAGTCAAAACCTGGAAGAGTTCAATAGAGATATCAATGAAAGTGGTTTGAATTTGATAAACATTTTTGATGAGGAAAACACTCAAAGGAATCGGTCTGATTTTGATGATACTAACAGGCAGGGTATAAGAGGTTGTTCTAGTAGAAGTGTGGGAAATCAGACAAACAATGTCAAGATAGTGGTTCATAAGGCAACTCATAGTTGTCCTAGATATGTTAAGGCTGAAAGGGTTTCAAATCAAGGCCATCCTAAAAACATGAAAACTGAAATGATTAACTATGTTGATCAATCAACTCAGGCTGGTACCGGAATATTGGAAACCAATAGGGTTCACGATGATAAAACAGTAGTTGACAAATCAACCCAAAGAAAAGTATGGACTGTGGAAGAGCTGATTGATCATAAGGAAAATTATGAACTGGTATATAATTGCAACGGAACCTATTCAGTTAGGAGTATAGATAAATCAAAGAATAGTGTTAATCACGATAATTTTCAAGTTGTAGGTCGAGCCTCCAGTAGAGATGTTCAGAACGAGAGGATGTCTGTGGTTGACAACGCTGGAGGTGGAACAACAAAGTCGGACTATAATGCTCAGGTGTTTACAGGAGGAGTAACTCAAGGAGTAACACTACTGGACGTAAAATCAACCTATGATGCAATATGTAAGGTAATAGATAGACATGAATGGCAAAATACTATGCCAGCAATGTCAAAACAGGGTAGGTCAGGGTCCAGTGATTACGCAAACAGACAGGCTAGGTTGATAAGGGATAGAGATTATTCCTATCAAGGTGTTTCTGGTCATAACGCTCCTGACAGTAATAGCCATAGAGATGATAATAATCGTTACAGAGATTCAAGCCATTACTATAGAGATTCCAGTGGTAATCCACATCAAGATTATAGTGGTCGTCATGGTGATTCTAGTGGTTACCATAGCGATAATGATGGAGGTCTTAGTCGTCGTAATGATTCAGGTATTTGTCGTGGAGATTATAATGGTTACCATGGTGACTGCAATGGAGGTGATCATCCTCAAAATTATAATGGCCGCTATAGAAATTTTAGTGGTCGTCATAGAAACTCAGGTAATAATTATGCAGCCTATGACAGTTGCTATGGTGATTCTGGTGGTTACCAAGGAGATTCTGGTGGTTGCTATGGAGATGATATTGGTTACCAAGGGGATTCCAGTGGTTGTTATGGAGACAAAAATGGTCAATATTTCACATCAGGTGATTCAGGAGATACAGGGGACCCTAGGTTAGATAGAGGTTATACTAGTAGAGATACAGACTATGTTAAAGATTCAGGAAAACATGGCATTTATGGTTTGATGCCAAAACATATCAGATATTACAAATTGGGTCCTGAGAATAAATTTAGAGAAATTCCAGACAAAATCAGGTTGCAAATATTTGATGGTAGTAAAAATGGGCCACACTTTCGAGCATGGTATGAGGTTTTTGACAATACCTATACTCTTATGGGATTGGATGATGGTCAAAAATTGATCAGATTGGCCACACATTTAGATGGAGAGGCCTTGCAGTATTACTACATTGTTACTAAGGAAGCAAGGGTGAATTATCCACAACTAGTTGAGAGTTTTAAGCAGAGATTTGGTGGGATAAAGACGCCTATGGAGGCCAAAAGGTTGTTAAATTGTATCTCCCAAAATGAAGGTGAAAAGTATGTGGCTTTTGCTGAGAGGGTTTTAACTTTAGCAATTGATGCCTTTCCAGATGGAAATGAACAGACCTTGCAAAAGGAGGCAGTGGAAGCTATCTTAGGTGGTATTGGAGATAAAGAGTTGGCAGTAATGCAGTAATGCAAAATGATAGACAAATGTGGAATAAGTCGCATAATATAAAAAATGTCAGACACTGCTAGTAACTTTTATTGCAGCATATTGAGTTAATTTTAGTTTCAGACAATTGTCCTTTTGATTTCTATGTTGATTGGCCTGTTAGTCTAAAAACGTTATACCATAGTAGGCAAAGTATTGGTAATTTACAAAACGTCAGGGATTACTGTTCATTTTTTGCGATTCTTATAGGATCATAAAGTTTGCAGATTTAGAAAAAAAAAATAATGTTAGCCCAGGACAACATGGTATTCGGGGAAAATTGCCCAAATGCATGGAAATATAAAATTCGGACCAGCGGACGTTATTGCTGTTATTATTATGATGGCAGCCCCGATTTCATGATCAAATTATAGCCCTTGAAATTAGCTGCCAGGGACTTTTTAAATTTTGAAAATCGGTCTATTAGAACCCGAGATAATGCAGGAAATGTGTTTTTGCACTCAAGGGTGGATCACACAGCGATATTGGTGGACAGATTTTTCCATAATTGAGATAATCGTATACGAGTGAAGGATTTCATGATGAAAGACTTGCTTAGAGATTTCATGGGAGAATTAGAGTTATTTAGATATATTTATTCTCAGTTTTGATATTGTGTCCACCGATTTTGTATGCTGATCAGCCCATCAGTTAGAATGTAGAAGAAGTTTGCACCTTGGAGACTTCTCCCCGTTAAAACAATGATAGAAGGGGGGAAGAGATTGGATGCCATTTGTACAGGAGTTGATAATTAATATTTATTTATTTCAGATTTATTTGTTTATTTATTCAACCGCTTGTTACTTATTTAGCCAGAATATGTTATTGAATAATGCAGGCACATTGCATCGATAGAGTTTGTATTATACGAAATAGATTTGATATACTAGTAGTAGTGTTTACAGTTTCCAGAGGTATATTGTGACATGCCATGGGATTTTGACGTCAATCGTGATAATAATATTCGAGATGAATATAGAATGCACATCACATGGAAGATAGAGTTTGCCATTTACTTTTATGATCTATGGATTCGAGATAAATTGTGACACATCATGGGATTTTGAAGCCAGTCGAGTAATCGAGATGAAAGGAAACTGGTATCTAGGGTTTTTGTGACATGCCACAGGATTGTGACATCAGTCGAGATATTTGTATTTGAGATGCAAGTTTTCTGAAATGCCTGGAGTTTGATGTCATATGAATTCACAATAGGGATTTTACCAACATTTACCATAGATAGAGATAATCGAGAATAGAAATGTTGTAACCAGTCGAGATAAAAGGACACCAGCGTACATGTATATATTTCTCCAGATGAGGTATGCAATGCCATAGTGCACATTTTAGGGAACTGCTAGCATTTACCAAGAATATTTGTCACCAAAAGCGTTTCTAGGATAGTGTTAAAGTTGACAGCTTTTATCATTATTTATAAACTGAACTTTTCGGTTCTAAAATCCACATTCATTTTCTCAAAGACATCCTGAAGATAGCATAACATAAAATAGTACCAAATGCGGAAACAATACTTGAATCCTACTGGGATAGAAGCTGTTACAAATGATGTTCACAAAAGAGGGGAAAACAGGTGAATTAGGATTGTTTCAAATTAATGACATTTTCTGTCTTTCAGGTTTGTCAAATTAAAATATACGATATACATTGGCATGCAAATTGGCCAGTGCTTGAGATTGACATTGGTTGAAAATAATAATGTTTGATTTACAGGTATATTTCAGATTTCAGCGTTTGACAAGCAGTTAAGGAGACCATTGGAAAACTGTTTATTTTGCAGTAGGGTGTACTGTATCGCGTGAAGTTTAAACAAGAATTTGGATTATTCTGAAAGTTCAACCTTTTACATTAGTCGGAGAATATGACACTGACAGTTATTAAGAGTTTTAAACAATTAGCTCAATTAGCTAGCTGGAGATAATTATTAGAGTTCATAGCGTAGGAGTCCTTCCGGTAACGGTTCATTTTTCAAGATCCTAGAAGGTGGCCTCGTAGGCGCATCATAAAAGGGGGGAGTAATGTCGGGTTCCGTGTGAGTTAGCGCCGGAGTGCGTAGGCCATGGCCCAGTGGTTAGAGCGCTGAGCGGTCGGCGGCGGAGTGGTCCCCGAAGGGTTCCACCTGAGGACCAC
>JAAUYA010397134.1_pt1 | contig 12031 bp, 3 predicted proteins | sample 7278161 | NCBI WGS metagenome assembly JAAUYA01 (sample SAMN14350120, study PRJNA611818) | marine sediment metagenome | isolation source: surface marine sediment (3m) | place: French Polynesia: Moorea | collected 2018-08
ATCTCACAGAGATCCCCCGAGAGGTCATAGGTTAGGCATTTGCATACATAAACAAAGCCATGTGCCTCTCTAAGAGGTTTTATCAACATATCCGGGAGCGTATGGAAGCTATACAATAGGGCATAGTGTCGGACCATTGGCCCACTGTTTAATAGACAGTAACTTTAATTGGCTTTGGATTTAAAAATCCAGCCAATTTGGGATTCTGTTAGGTTAAGAGAGGATTAAAATAGACAAGACGAGAACTTAGGTCTGTCCTGAGCTTTGCAAGGCATTTGCTGTAGTTATGATGTTTTCGTTGTGTTATGCTTTATCTTGTGTCTAGTTTAGTGTTGTACGTTTTGTTTTATTAGATCTGGTGGGCGTGGTTTTAACAGGTTCGTATTCGATTCATTGAATGCAAGTGAAGTTAAGCTCTAGACTCGAGTCACTCACTCACTTCTTTTTGATTAGCACCCAAGCTATCTTTGATTTTCTCATGGAATTATTATTTATTAGGGCCGTGTAAGGGGGGGGGGTCCTGTAATCCCATAATCCCAATTTCAAAGGGGGTGTAGTCCCGTAATCCCAATTTCAAAAGCCATGTAATTCTGTAATCCCAATTTGAAATGAGACATAATCCTGTAATCCCAATTTGAAATGGTTTTCTTACCCTACACTTTGATTTGGATTGGACTGAAATCCCGTAGTCCCAATTTCAAACATGATTTCTGTAATCCCAATTTCAAACAGGGTGTAATCCCATAATCCCAGTTTTTCCCCTGTAATCCCAAATTAGCTTACAGGGCCCTATTATTATTATTATTATTATTATTATTTAAATTTTCATAACCCTTGTCCTCCAGACCATCTGAAAATGTTCAGTCTACGAACTGTGATTTAACAATCCTTAACTATTTTCTGTGTGTAGTTCTTTCAGGGCATGATAATGTCAGCCACATTACCATTATCATGTCTTGTGAAAGATTCTGACGCCTTGCTTCTAGTTGGTTGAACATTCTGATTCCTTACTGATTGATGTCACTTTTTGAAGCCATTGAACATATCTATTCTCTGACTGTCATGCATTTTGAACTGATTTACTTCTTAAATGTTTCCAACATGAAAAAAAAATATTTTTGCATTTATACATCACTCATCATGGTGGAGAAAAGTGCAACTTGCACTCAAATGTATATTTCAGAAAAGTAGGCTTATTCCAGGTTTTCAATTTATCTTATTTCTCCATTCCAGACAACTGGAATTGATATTTTTACCATCTGAATTTTGTAGGTTCCGTAACATTGACGAGTCCTTGAAGCCAGAAGAAGGAGCGCCGTTCGGTCGAGGCGACCCGTTTGCCAAACCCCAGGATAATCCCTTCAGTCGCCCCATCGCTGTTGATTCTAATAGGTCGGTCAATAAGTCTTAAGTTTTACAAACCATTTGTGTATTGTACATTTACTATTGTTGTACACTGCTAGCCTCGTAAGGGCTATTCCATTTGAAAAAGTTAGGTGGAATATCCATGTCCGAACCTCGGACCTCCCACCTGCAGATTTTTAAGGGACGTGGACATCCCCCCCCCTAACTTTTCAAATGGAATAGCCCTAATGCAGTGTTTCTTGAGGTTTCTGTCTTGCTTTAAGAAAAAAGTCTTTGTGCTGTAAATTTCGGACACTGGTATATTTGAATGTAAAAGAAAAAGAAAGAAAAAAGACAAGAAGAAAGTTTATATTATCCAATTGGTTGTAATTCTTTTATAAAATTAAAAAAGCAAAATCATTGCATCAATTCACAGCAAATGATTGCTTTTGTATTCCGATTCAATCATACAATATACATGCATGCAAAAATAATATCCATTTATCGTGTAGGATTTTGCAGAATGCAGGATTGTGTAGAAGTAACTCCTGGTATTATATTTCATTGAATCAAAATACATGTACCGCTCCTCTTTCCATCTATCTTTATTATGTACAGGAATCAAATTGTAATTGAAGTCTATATGGCTGGTTGTACACTTGTAAGTATTGTGCCCACTGAAGACAGAATGCGATAGTTTAAAATAATAAAACTTACAAAACAAAACAGGAGATTTTCTATTGAATTTAGATATGGAGGCCCGGTTGAGAATCCATTCAAACAAATGCAGTCTGCTAACAACCCATTCCTCGCACGTCTTGAACAACTTGACAAAGAAAAACCAATCAGGTCGGTTCTCATTCTTAGGTAGTCAATTATTTTTATAGTTTTGACAAGAAAATTGTAGCAAGATGTTTTTGCCTTCATTCTTCAGAATGGTTTTTATCCTTGAAACTTTTCTGATCTGTTTACTAGTCCGTAAAAATGATCTGGGAATCCTTCTTTTAGCACCTTGACTCCGTATGTAGACTGTACTAAAATAATCTGTGACCCCAGAAATATTGTATAATATGTGACTGTTGTTTTGATTTTGCAGGTTCACTGATTATCATAAGATCCCAGATTTACCCAGTTTTGACCAGCAAGGTGGAAACAGACAAGGTACGTGTTAAACTTAATTAGATATTAGAATGTGGGACAAACCAATGATTAGAATTTAATAAGTTATTACCTTTTTAATACTATACTCACAAATATTTTCACAAACATTTTGCCTTTATTAAACTGTACTTTTCAAATATCACCAGGGTAAAAATGATTTTGGCTTTGGTTTCCAGGCATTGGAGATGGTTTTGGAGATCGAGACCACAGATTTGGAGGGAACGAGGGAGGCGACAGGTACAGGATTTATTATGTTTGTTTTCTCACAATTTCTACTAGCCTTTGTCTCGTAACTTTTGTTAAACCTTTGCTTTGCCCTTTATACATGTAGCTTTATAACAATGCTTTGATTCTATGAAAGAGTAAACCTCTTCCAAAACATGTTTAGCTTTTATTTATATCCAAAGTCTTTTCTCAGTATTTTGTGTAATAAACATGGAGATTTTTATTGGGGTTGAATTTGTCAGAAAAAAATGTACTCTTATGCTAATGATGTGCACACTCATTATTGAGATACAATAGGACATATCTTGTGGAACCCTTCTCGTCTGCATTATTTGCAATTAAAGGACAAAAATGGCTTTGAAAGGATTGAAACTTATATTCTTCCAAATCATAAATGGAAACTGCAGACATGTTAATTACACAAAATATTGTAAATTCACTTTTGCTTTGTGATCTTATTCTTGTCCTCGCATAATCCTATCCCTTTTTGAATTATTTTACTTTTATGTTTTAGTGTTTCTTGCAATTGATAATGATTGTTGTCTTACAAAATGTTTGTGTTTTTCTCCCCACCCTGCATCACATCTAGGGATCAATACATGGATTCAAGCCCTCATCACCAGACACCTCAAAAACCAGAAGATTACCCCTGGAATCGACAAGAACCTAAAAGGTTAAGTTTCACTGAAAGTGATAATAGTGTTATTAGGCCTGATAATTGTGAATCAAATGCTAGCCCAACTAAATCAAATGTAGGGGAGTATGTGTGTCAAGATCAGGCAGGGAAAAGTGCGCCTCTAGATCAGGATGGGTGTGAAAATTCAATGCATTTGGATTTAGTGCAGCATGAAATACCCAACATTTCCAATGCTAGTGAAGGCAATGGCGGTAACAGTGCCGATGTGAATGATATCCTAAGTTCAGTAGCAACCAGTGGTACCCAGACCAATACTAGTGATACCACATGCCCTAGCAGTGCCATGGATAATGGTACCAAGATTCTGAGTACCAACAGCATTGGTGGCGATAGTACAAAGATCACCAAAAATAACACCACCAGTGGTGCCAAGTCTGTGAGCACCAAAAGCATGGATCAATCTTCAGCCCCTGGTGCGGATGCCAGCCTCAAAATATCGTCTGTAGAGCCTGCTGTGATGTCCAACTTATACCCATGCACCATAGTTTACAAACGTATGGTTTTCAACTGTGTCCAGCAAGCATTTGAGTGGAAAAAGGCCACAGATTTAGGCGACGATCAACTGGCAGATTTGATTCTAAAAGCAAAAGATGGATTTGAAGCGAAATCTCTTGGGGAGAAATTGGAACAAAGTAAAGTTCAAGCCTGGATAACGGAGAATTCCCACGAGATTCTGAGAACTCTGATTCAATACAAGTTTAACTATGTAAGAATCTTCCATGATGCATGTATTAAAGCCAAGAATTCAGTCATTGTTGAAACTAGCCTGGATGGATACACAAGTTCAAGTCTCCTTTTGGGAAGACAAACAGACACCGAGTTGGATCTCTTTTCAAAGAAGAATGTCGTTGGTCGTATCATCATGGAAGTAACGAAGGATTATCTTGACTCCTGTGTTATTTGTAACACAACTGAACATGGGTTGAACACGCCATCTTGCCCGGCTTTTGACCCAAACCCAGGTCGACGAATCTGTTTCGCGCAGTCCACTGATGTCATGTCTAATATCTACCCATGTGATCTGATATACAACAAGGAGACCTTCAATTCAGTGGAGCACGGGCTTCACTGGCAGAAAGCCACAGATCTAGGAGAAACAGAAGTAGCCGACCAGATCTTGAAGGCAAAGAACGGGTTTGAAGCCAGAACCTTGAGCCGTCAAATAAGCCGAGATAAAGTGAAATCTTGGGAGAAATACTCAGCCTTGAATGTCATGGAGAGGCTAATCAAGTGCAAGTTTGATCAAGTTGATGTTTTCCATGAAGCGTGTATGGAATCAGATGATGCTGTGCTGATGCTAGCGACACCCGATATGTTTTGGGGTGTCGGGGTTTGGGAGGACGCCGCACAGAATTGTAAAGTTGGATTTCATCCCGGCAGGAATCATCTTGGGCAGATTATTATGAAAGTCAGAGATGAGTTCAGAGTAAGAGTGGCCAGTCAAGATGCAATTACAACTGCTCTGACCCCTGTACCACATGGAATGAAAGTTAGTCGCCAACAACCAGTGGAAAAGCCTTCATCCTCCACATTCAAATCAGCTGTAGATCAAACCACAATTGAATCAACTATTGCGGCTTTACAGCAATGTATCGACCAAACTAAAGAAAGCATCGACCAAACTAAAGAAAGATTGAACTCAAGTTCCAGGCCTCGGGATTCTCAGGAGAAAACCAATGCCTTCATTCAGTGGATGAATAAAAACTCTGATTCCAAGGCCGCTGTTGAAGCCAGGGCATCTTTGGAACACCAGAAAGGAGAAATTGTTCCTGAAAATCTTGATGAAAAAGATGATCATCATGAAATTCCATCTCCTTACAAAAAAGATTTTCCATGGAATAATTCAGAAAACTCAGGCTATGATGGAACACAGAAATCCCAAATAACGGATACCAAGAGAGTCATAATTGATAAGATGGATGATGGGTATGGAACAGTCTATTCCACAACAAATCACATTCCAAGTGAAAAGAAATGTACCCTATCCCACCAAGAACAAATCCCCCTGGACTGGATACCCAAAGCTCGTCAAGACTTCAAGGCTGATCTGGATCCCAAAATACACCAAACTCTATCACCGAATGGGATATCTAAGACAGATGGTTTTGCTTCATTACAGCCAAACAGATTCATATCCAGGTTGTGTGATAGAGATTGGCTCCGTCCTGCTCCGACTGAGATCATTGTGGGAGCTTCCGGAGCTGTGAGTGGAGACGAGCGCTCGGAGAGTGACGGAGCAGATGGAGCCGCGGGAAGCTCCGGTTCTAATGCAGGGAGCCAATCAAATGAGAGAGGAAGTAAACCTAGACTGGAAAGTGAGACTCGACCCCCGCCACCGTGGGAAAGAAACAGTCAAGAGGAAACTGAGAAAAGTAAAACGGGAAAGAAAAACACAAAATCTCCCAGGAAAAGTTCAAAGTCTCCTAAAAAAGCACAGGAAGGTCAGAGGAGGTCACGGTCCAAAAATAGATCCCTCTCTGAAGAAAATGAACCCAAGTCCAAAGGGCCAAAGAAAAGGTCACTAAGTGCAAAAGGCAGGAAGAGGTCATTAAGTACAGAACGAGCTAGAGGGGTTGGAGATGAAAATTCCCGGATCAGGACCCCAAGTGTTGATACAGTTGAAACTACAAAGGATGACCATGATGAAAAACCTGCCGAGGAAAGGAAGATTAAATCGGACAAAGATCAAGAATCAAAGAAAAAGACAAAGTCTAAGAAAGAAAAGCAGAGAAAATCAGAGCAAAGTGAGTCAGAAAGTGAAGATTTGTATGATGAAGCTTTGATGCAGTTGTGTGAAAACAGCGCCCATCAATACAGGAAGAGTCGCAAAGAAAAGGTGGACAAATTGATGGAGAGAAAATCACAGAAGGTGGATCCTCCTGCGGAAAGATATGAAAAGGAAGGAGAGGAGAATGTCCCGTATAGACCCTGGCCTATTCAGAGCCGCACTATTACTGTCGGTGGTGAGAGAGAAGGTCGAGATATAAAGAACACTGATAGAAGAAGGAATCGTTCAGAAAGTGGTACTCAGAAGAGACGTCACTCGAGTCCAGATGACGGTGTTTTTAGAGATTCCTCTCCTGTTGCTAGGGGAAAACCCAAGGATTCCCCCTCTGAGGAGGAAACACAAGAAAGGGATTCCCCATCCAGGAGATCCCGACGAGGGGTTTCCCGAGAAAGAAGGGATTCCACAGAATCACGGCCTCCTGGAAGCTCACCGTTTCAAAGATGGATCTCCCCAGATTCAGATCCAGAAAGTCCAGAACAGAAAAATTCCCCAGAAAGAAGACGATCCAACTCATCCCCTGAGATCAGAATGGTTTGGAGATCCCCTACTCCCAAGCGCTCACACCATAAAGAGCAGAAATCTACTGTCGATGAAGCACATCAATCTAGGAAAATGTCTGGAGAAGTAGAGAAATCTAAAGATGACAAAGATTCTACGCGAAGGAAACATGGAAAACACAGTAAAGAGCACCCAGAAGCCAAAGAAATTAAAGGGAAAATGGGTGATGAGGAAAAAGCTGAAAAAGTAGCAAAGATGAAAAGTATGATTCAAAGCCTGACAACTAAAATTGAAATGAAAAAAATTAAAGGAGCAGCGGTGGAAAAGGCTAGAAAGTCACAACTTGTGGAGAAAAGAAAGAAATCTCTGGAAAAGAGGAGTTTATCACTGGACGACATAGGAAGTCGCGGGGAAACTAGCAAATCCAGGGACAAAGGAAGAGAGAAACCTGATACTCGTGAAGCATGTTATTCTAAAAACACCGATGGGAAAAGCCGACCGCCAAAGAGAAGCAGGTCACTTGAAAGAAAGAGGAAACATGTTGATTTGAAAGCATCATCGAGGCAAAGCAGCACAGAAGCCATTGTTATTGACTCCAAATCCACTTCCCCAGCCAGCAGTAGAGGAACAATCATGGTCGACTCAGAATCAGAAAGATCTGATGTTCGAGGGTTAGAATCGGGAGAAATCAGCTCCCAGGATGAGAAGGAAAAGAGGAAACGGAAGTCTAAAGAAAAGAAAACGAAAAAAGAGAAGAAGGAAAAGAAGAACAAGAAAGAAATGAAAAAAGCCAAGAAAAGATCGAAATCGAAGACAAAATCTCGATCCAGGACTAGTTCACCGACAAGAGAGAGGAGATCCGTATCCTTGACAAAGAGCTCAAAGTCAAACAAGACAGAATCGAAGAGTCAAACCAGAAAGGAAAGAGATAGGAGGTCATTGTCAGATGAGAGGTCACATATTAGATGGTCAGATAGCGAGGCAGGATCACATATAAGATGGAGTCAGTCTTCTCAGAGTGATGGGGAATCATCAAGCAGTGATACTGGGAGTGACCTGCCGAGAACAAGAAGGTCCCGCAGTCCCAGGAGAAAAGATAGAAGGTCCAAGAAGGAAAAGAAGGGATCTAAAGGGCCAAGTCCAGATGTGAGAAGTTCTTCCTCAAAAGCAGTGTCGAAATCTGGGTCATATGACATTGATTCAAGGTCAAGGTCACAGAAATCACAGTCTGCTAAAAGGTCAAGGTCATCCAGTGAAGAATCCAATCTTGAAAAGAAGAATTTGCGGAAATCGAGAAAACGATCCAAAAAGCGTGCTTCATCTTCAAGCTCAAGCTCAAGTTCCACTTCAAGGTCACGATCAAGGTCAATAAGTCCAGAATCGAAACCATCCAACCGATATCACACGTCCTATCAACCAACCGGAAAGCCTGGAAAATCTGGAGTGGATGCTGCAATCTCAAAACAGGAGAGAAGCATAGGAGATGATAGTCCGTATTCACCGAGCAGAAGTCAGAAATCTTACAAGAAGATTGCCAGAAAACTGAGTAGTCATGTTGTAAAGATTTCTCCCAAGAAAGACAAGGATTCCAAATCACAAAGGAGCAGAGAAGAGAGGTCGAGCTCACAGAGCTCTCAAGAAGAAATAATACCAAGGAGAGATAAAGAAAAGAGGTCCCAATCACTGGGAGAGGGAAGTCAAGATAACAGATCTAGGTCATCTGAGGTCAGAAGTACTGAAGGTCGCAGAAAAGATAGGTCAAAGTCACCTGAGGAACGCAGGAAGATTAGTTTTAAGATTGCCAGTCGGTTAGAACAAAGGCCAAGGTCACTTGATGTCAGAAAGGTGATAAGTCGCAGACAAAGTAGATCAAGGTCACCAGAAGAAAGGTCACGTGGTAGAACAAGGTCAATGTCATCTGGAGAAAGGTCAAGTTCATCATCAGAAGAAGGGGAATGTGATACAACAAGGTCAAGGTCACCAGAAGAAACTAGGTCACGTGACAAGAGGTCAAGGTCACCAGAAGAAAGGTCACGTGATAGGAAGAGGTCAAGGTCACCTGAGGAAAGGTCACGTGAGAGAAGGAGTAGATTTTCTGAGAGAGAATCTGACAGTGATAGAAGTTCAAGGTCAGAAAGGTCAAGGTCAGATGCTGCTAACAGACCAAGGTCAAGGACGGAGAGGGCAAGTTGGGGCGGCTACTCCCGGAATTATATTGAAACATCCAACCATCCTCGCTCTCAAGACAGCACTCCAAGAAGCCGAGGTAGTACCCGGTCAGACTCAGATAGCCCGGGATTGTGGAAGCTGCCGGACGCAATTAAACGCAGGTTTGGATTGGATTCGACCGACTCGCCGGAGGACTCTAAGAGAAGACGATATAGTTCACCGTATCAGGGATTCAATAGGAGATCATATGGAGGAAACCAATGTGTGATCTGTAAGAGTCAAGACCATTTGATAAATGATCCTAAATGTCCAGCTTATGACCCTGACCCAGAGAGAAGGGAGTACTTTAAGGGACATACATGTGTCATGTCTAACATGTATGCGTGTCCTATCAAATACCTCGGGAAGGATTTCAGTTCGACGGAGCACGCTTATCAATGGAAGAAAGCGGTAGATATAGGATCTGATGATATCGCTGATCTCATTCTGAAAGCCAGGGATGGTTACGCTGCTAAAACGCTGAGTCACCAATTAGATCGAGGGAAGGTTACGCAATGGAAGCTGACCTCATCTGTTAATGTAATGAAGGAATTGATTAATTGCAAGTTTAATCAGGTGAAAGTGTTCCGTGATGCCTGTCTTGACTCAGGGGACGCGATTTTAATGGAAGCGACCTGGGATTATTTCTGGGGAATCGGATTGTTAGCGGATCAGGCCAGGAATTGTAAGAAGGAACGTATCCCCGGCAAGAATGTACTCGGAAATATCATCATGAAGGTCAGAGATGATTATAAAGCAGGGGTCAAAGGTCAAGGTCATCAGGGTCGGCATCACAGTACACCTGAAGGTCGTAGGAGCATGTCGTTTGGTTCGCCGCTGGATTCCCCGATGCCCACCCCAGAGAGTGTTCACTCCTTCCCAGCCATGACCCCACCTATTTCCACCGGTGGCTCCAACTATGGCCCACCCCATCCCACTCCACCTCTTGGTGGATTTGTGGACGGACCCCCACCAGGGACCAACAAGGCACCAGGTCCTTTCAAAATGGTGTCCCCACACATGCACATCCCCAGTATGCAGGGCCCACAGCAGGGTGCAGTTGCTGTCCAGTTAGTGCCGGTCCATCGCATGGTGTTCCCACCCCCGGTCCTCATGCAGACTGCCCCGGTCAGGATAGCACAGACAGAGACTGTACACACAACTGAGGAAACCATGGTCGAAGAAACAGATTTAACTTCCCAGGAGGAGGGGGATAAGAAGGTTACAACGACCACCACTACTAAAACAGTCCATAATACAGTGAATGAGGGTGTTATTGGGGGTGGTGCTGTCATGGTTCAGCCCCCGCCAGTCCCGGTGCAAGTCGGAGTCACGCCTAGACTTGTGCGTGTATCTACAGCCCCGCCCATGCCTGGTTATGATATGCCTGTGCCTCTGCAGACTCCGCCTCCGGCCCCTCCCCCTCCATCAATGCAGGCTCCGCCTCCCAACCTGCATGCCCCTCCCCCTCCCCCAGCTCAACCAATAGAGGGTGGCTTCTCAATTCCATTCCCGCCCCCTAATTACCCACCCCCTAATTTCCCTCCTCCCCCTCCACCCCCGCCCCCAGGGGCCCAACCCTTCATGCCTAGGGTCCCTACAGGCCACTGCACCCATGCCCAGACAACATTCACTCAATACTACTCCGAGACTAGAACCACTGCTTCCAGTGCAGGATTTGAATCAGATGGGCCGACAAAGGGAAAGCCAGAAATGACCCTTGCTGAGAAAATTAGAAAAGCAACAGAGGAAAAATCTAAGAAATTCCTAGCTTTGGAAGGAATTCCCATTCCCAAGACTACAGCCACAGAATCAATAGGAACTGCAGGGGAAGGGGAAATTTCGAGCAAAGTTGATGCAATTCCCCTCCCTCCCGCCCCGAAGCCCATAGGTCAGCTTGGTGCAAATTGTGGCTCGTTATCCGGACTGTCTGTTTATGAATCGGATGGGTTAACAAGCGCAGCAGAAACCAGTCAAGAGGAAGACCAGAATTCTGATATGAGTCTAGAGGAAAACCAGGAAAATGAGCCGCAATCTGGAAACACTGGCAGACTGCCAAAAGTTAAATCACCCAAGAAAGCAGCATTTCAAAAAGATACAAATGTTTCAAAAGAACCTGCCATTGACGACCAAAATTTGAATACAAAAGATACTGAAATGGATGACAAATCAAGCCAACCCAGTTCAGGGCGCTCCACCCCGAGTTTTCTGAGAGATGATTTGTCTGACAGAAGTACCCCAGTTCTTGATGAGCGGGTTTCAAGAGAACCTACTCCCATACGAGAAATGGAAATCATTTCAGAGCAAAAAATCATGGAAAATCAGATCCCTGGATTAGGATTAGAGTCTGAGGGGGATCGTCCGGGATTACTGGGATTAAGGAGATTGAGTAAAGATGAAAGGGGACCACCCAAGCAGGAGGTCACTAGACCATGTCCCCCCAAGGAGACTGACCCTGAGCCACCCAAGCAGGTCGGTGAAACAATGCTACCCAGAGAAGCTGTTTCTGGACCACCTAAGCCAGATATCAGTGAACCACAGGCACCTTCCCAGGCTGTGTTTGGCCCATCCAAGCAGCAGGTCTTTGGACCGCAACCACGCAGTGAGTCTAAACCACATCAAATTGGACCATCCCGGCAAGACCTCGGTGGACCACAACCACCTAGAGATGCCGAGTCCGGACCGCCTACGAAACCTGAGCAATCCATGGAGGCTGTCCCTCAGCCACCTCGGGCACCACTAAGTAGAGCAATGCTTGTCGCATACGGATGTGAGTTTTCCGATAGTGATGAAAGTGCTGATGATTCACAGGAATTAAATAGAAAAGATACAGATAGAAATATCAGCAAAAGTGCAAATGGGGAATCAGGAAATGTTGGGCTAGATATATCTAAAGTGAATGAAAATGCAGAAAAAAGGAGAAATGAAATGAGCAGTGTAGGGAAAAATATTGATAGAAAGAATGTGAATGAAAACAGAGGAGCTCAAGATGAACAACCAATGGGAGTGCAGTGTCAGAAGTCACGTGGTGGAAGCAGTGGAGATTCAAGGAATGGCCGAGGTGGATCGATCAGAAGTCTTCATGCAGTGGGGTTAGTCACGTGATCACA
>JAAUYA010023723.1_pt1 | contig 12011 bp, 1 predicted proteins | sample 7278161 | NCBI WGS metagenome assembly JAAUYA01 (sample SAMN14350120, study PRJNA611818) | marine sediment metagenome | isolation source: surface marine sediment (3m) | place: French Polynesia: Moorea | collected 2018-08
ACGTTGCATTAAACCACTAAAATGAGCTGCTAAAATGGGCCTCTTGTGGAGTTGCTGATCCACTAGTAAATGAGCATCAGTCTATTCATCACAACAAAAGGTAGATCTTCCACTATAATAGGTAGAGCAGACGAGCAAGAAGCCCAATGTGTAGTAAAAATGTGGGCTCCAGTAATAAATTTGAGGGCTGGGTTTGGGCAAATAAGGAACGGTCATAATTTATGGGTGGGGGTTGCATCAATTGGAAATGGGTTAAGATTTTAGTGCATGGAAATGGAGGGGGCAACATTTTAATGCACAGCTTTTAGTCTGGATGCTGAGCCTGTTTTTTTACATTGATTCTCGAGTATGTGTAATACCCTTTGAAGACCCTTGATTAGTGTCTCAAAAGGTCTGTAATTAAAGAAAAAGTAGGTAAAATTGCGTCATTGGCAGTGACCAGCCCCATGGGCAGCTGGCGATATTATGGGGCAAAAATCATGGGTGGAGACCAACAGACCATTTGACATACTAACCAAGGGTTAGCATTATTCAATTAAGATCCTTTCAATTAAGATCCTGAGGGTGGAGTGTACAGTTTGTGAAAAAAAACGCACATTTAATTATGAATTTATTTGTGGCCCCCTGAGGGAGGGAGGGGTTAAAAAATTCAACGGTTGTAGATTTTTTTATGAAAAAAAATCGGCAATGTGAATTTTTTATCCCACTCACCCCGGAAGGTCACAAAAAATCGAAATTAAATGTGGTTTCCTTTGACAAAGACTGAACTGAAGATTTGTGAATGATCATCTAAAAGCTGTCAAGGAATCTAATTAAATCAAAATTAAATTAACCAGAATTAAACAGTATTCTTGCCAAAAGATGTCAAATATTGCATGACGTCACACAAATTCCCCTGGGGAGGTCCACACACAGACACACACACACATAGGGCCAATTTTATACCCCCGACCCCCAGATAATTAATGCTTGATCCCTAATACATGTACTGCAATATTATAACAACAACCTCTTTCAAGGGGTCTAGTATTTGTCTCCACTATCCTGCTTGAACTACTTTACCTGCTAACATTATTTTTGGTATGCAGGTCGACCTGAACCTAAAATAGCCTACAGTGGGGATAAGCTCCAAGGTTGTAGGTCATGTATTACAAATCAAAAGTTTGTCGACTGTACTTTCAAATGAGCTCAAAAGTCAAGGTCAAATGCTCGGTTTGTAGAGTCACTAGAGTGCAACCAAAAGGCAATTGAGTTACCCTTAAAGTTTAGCATGTCAAGTAAATTGTGTAAGTGGGTTTATTTCTGGGTACAAAAACAGACTGTATCTTTATTAATACCGCTCCGATTTTCAATCTGTAAAAAAGTCTGGAATCTGCAGGCCAATAGCCATTTAAAAATAGCTTATAACCCCCCTCCCTCCTCTAGATCCATTAAACTCTAATTTCCTATATGCTAAAGTTGTCGCTCTGTATTTTCAGGAAACCTAGAGATATGGACATGAAGCATTACACTACATTATCCTCAGAGAGTAAGGTGGCACTCCAGAGTGGGGACATTAAAAAAATGCAGGTTCAGCTGAAGAAACTACAACACCTGTATGGACAGAGATCAGCTATCACATCAGGACCATTGAGAAGACATCTAATAGCTATGAAGAATGGCATTAATGATTATGTGAAAAGACTAACCAAAGTATTTGACAGTTCAAAGGATATAAGTGGTAGTTTCCTGCATCCAGATTATTTTGTGGATACCCAAAATGTGCAAAATGAAAGGGAAACATGTGATCCTGTCAGAACCCATCAAGTACACAAAAACAGGGACACGTTGAACCAAAGATGGATGCGAAATAAAAAGGCACAGCAAGTGAACACTACAAAGAAGGCTAAGGCTGTTAGTTCTCTCAATGAGACGATATATAAGCATTATTATCAAAAATTAACCAAGTTGACAAAGATGAGAGCTGATCCAGTGAATAGTGCATATATGGACAGAGCTAAAGCTAGAGGTGCTGGCTTTTCTGCTGAGTCTAACTCTCTATCATATGAAGAAAAATTTAGGATCCTCCTGTATAAAATGAATATTAAATGGAAACCAAGAGACTATGTCCAGAGGAAATGTGATTTCAGAAGCCTGTTTTCTAGACTTTGTACTAGTATCATGGATTGTGTAAAGAAGTGTACATCAATTGATAAAGGTGGCAGATTGGATGCTATAGATAGGTTGGACAATCTTTTTAGAATTCTCAGAAGGTTCAAAATATCATCTCCCATATTCAGTGAAAAAAGAGTGTACAGAGGTGGTGGTCCAAAAAAATGTTTAAAAAAGGGTGGTCCAAAGTTTGAATACTGGGGTAAGCGAGATGTCATCGGAAAGGATAAACTTTCAGTACCAGTAATGGACTCACTGTCAAATGTGCTAAGAAAACAATTCAAATCGGAATATGGTTTACTACCTCTTGAGAACTTATATAAAGCATCACAGACTTCTGGACCTATATCATCAAGACAAAAAAGATTTAATTTAAGGTCAGTTCCGATTGGACAGCATGCAGTGCAAATGCATTTTTGCAGTAATCATTATGTCACGTCAGAACAAAAGCCAAGTGGAATAGTAGTGTGGGACTCTCTACAAACCACCAGTGCCTTTAAGGCTGAACTTTATCCCCAACTCCGCCTGACTTATGACATTTTGAGCCAGTACAGTGAAGCACCAAAGGGATTGATAAAATATGTAACTGATAGTAACAATAAGCAAAATGATACAAGTTCATGTGGAAGTTATGCTGTACTGAGAGCTTATTTTATTTTTTCCCATAAATCAAGCAACATAAACACAGATGTTGCTAGATCATACCTTTCCAGTGTTTTAGTGAAAGGTTTATTTACTGATTATGACAGCTTTTCAGTCGGTCTGAAAAGCAGTGTGGAAAGCAAAATGGAAACTATGATGGAAAATTACATGCATGATCAAAAGGAGTTACAATCTAAGAAATTGAAAACAGCTCAATCTCATGCCAATGGATTACAACTACAGGTGGAGGTTGATAAAACAGTCAAAAAAAGAGGAAGACCTAAAAAATATACCACTGAGGAATTGAAGGAACGCATTAAAGTGAGCAAGTTGGCTCACTATCATAAGTGTAATGCTAGTGGATCAAAAAGGGGTCGCCCTTCAAAATATTCACCAGAGGAGAAAATAAATATGGACCGGGGAAATAAATTAAAATACTACCATAAAGTGAGGGAGGACAAGAAAGTAGAGATCACACAGAAAAGAAAAGATAGACAGAAATCCCATAAAAGAACAATGAGACAAAACCCAGCATTTAGAGAAAAGGAAAGAGAAAAGATAAAACAACACGTTCAAAACATGAGGAAAAAAACTGTATTCAGAGATAAAGAGAAACATAATGATAGGGTGCGGCACGAGGCTATGAGGAAAAATACTGTGTTCAGAGATAAGGAAAGATTAAAGGATAGATTGTGGCATCAAGACATTAGACAAAATTCCATATTCAGAAATAAAGAGAGACACAAGGACAGGTTGTGGCATGAGGATACCAGACAAAATCTAGTATTCAGAGAAATAGAAAGAAATAAGGACAGAGAAAGACACAAGGATAATAGGGCAGATTCCATAAAAAGAAGATTAGAAAACTTGAAAACCCTTCGCAGAAAATATGGAATAAATGAGCAGGATGCAATAAAGAAATACTTAGCAGCAATTCAAACCGGACCTAATGTTGTATGTACTTGCTGTTTACAATTATGGTTCCCTGACAATTGTACAGATCTAGCAAAAGTGACATTCCCTTATCCAGATAGGGTCAATATGTGTAAAACTGGCACTATGTTTGAAGGCAAAGAGTGGCTGTGTAGTACTTGTATTAGGCATCTAAAGGAGGACAGAATTCCACCACTTTCCCATGCAAATGGCATGAAATTTTGTGACATTCCTGAGGAACTGAGGCTTGTTCAAATGGAGGAAAGGTGTATAGCACTGAGACAACCATTTTTTCAAATACGAGAGCTGCCTAATGGTGGTCAGAAATCAATAAAAGGAAATGTTGTCAATGTCCCGATGGATGTCTCAAAAACAATAAATCAACTGCCTAGAAACTTAAATGAGACTGAAACAATTGGCATTAAATTTAAGAAAAAGGTGTCATATAAGAAATGTGACTACTATGAAAACATAAGACCTAAATCAGTCATTAAGGCAGCAAGGTACCTGATAAAGAACAGTGATCTTTACAAAGCCCATAATGTAAGGTTAAACGAAACATGGGAGGAAAATATTCACAGTAATACTGATGAAAGCTACAATGTATTCATAGATACTGCCAACAGGAATAAGCCACCAATGGAAAATAATGCATGTACCAGTTCAACAGTTAACATGCCCAATCAAAGTGGTAATTCATGTCCAAACATCATTGAAATTGATTTAACCATGTCAGATAATGAGGATAGCTTATCAATGGATAATGGTGTTTCCTGTGTGAATACAATAAAAATGGAGTTACCTTCACTAACAAATCAGCTGCCAGGTAAAAGTGACAAGTCCTCAAAGATAACAGAAATTGATTTGACTGTGTCAGACGAAGAGGATAATAATCAAATAGCCATAAATTGTGAGAAAACTACCAATGATGCGCAAACTCCAAATGATAATTCCATAGACATGACAAATACTAAGGAAATTAAGCAAATAGATGCTGAGGTTACAGACGAAAGTGATGACAACTTCAGTGAAATTGACGAAATGGAGGGTTACTCTGGTAATATGGATACCATGCTTGACAGTACTGTCTTAGTACCAAGTAGCTCTTACCAAAGCAATTACATGCCCAAGTCTAATTCCATATTACACAGTGACTCTGAAAATGGAAAACTGGGAGACACAAATACCTCTTTACTCAATGTCAGCTGTTCTCAGAAGGATAATCATGTCAAACCTGGATTAACATCTAATTCTAAGCTTACTGATGCAGATGCGTTAGTTATTGCTCCAGGTGAAGGACAAAGACCTATTGCCTTGTTCAATGATCCTGATGCAGAATACCTGGCTTTTCCAAGCATTTACTGTGGGGAAAGAAGACCAATTGATGATGCATCTAAACGTAGTACAAAGAAAAGGCCATCAATTGCTGATATCTATAAGTGGGAATTGAGAGCACAGGATCGTCGTGTTGCAACCTGTGTTCCGAATATTTTTTTCAAGGTGAAATGTCTTCAGACTGACACTGTAGAAAATGTAGTAGGAATCTCAGTCAGAAAAGTGCAGGGCAAAACGCATCCTACTGCTGGAGAATTGAAAACACCAGCAGGCCGGGATAAATTGCGTAATTTGCATGAAGGGGTCAACATGTTTCGGAAAATGAGAAATACACCCCCTTATTACAGCTCAAAGAAAAAATGTTTATTGGCCATGGTACGACAAGGAGGGATGCCATCGCTCTTCTTTACACAATCGTGTGCAGATACTAATTGGCCGGAACTGTTGAAAGTTCTTGGTCAGCTTGTTGACAATAGGGATTACACAGATCAGGAGTTAGAAAAATTGTCATATATAGATAGAAACCGACTGGTTGCAGCTGATCCAGTGACTGTTGTGAGGTACTTTGAGAATAAGTGTCACCAATTTCAAAAACATATCATGAATCTTAAAGGATCTTATAAGCACTTTTTAAGAAGAGAATTTCAGCATAGAGGGAGCCCGCATAGTCATGAAATCCACTGGATTAACGAAGCCCCCATTTATGACCCGAATAAGCCTGAAAATGACAAAAATGTAATCAATTTTATAGACAGTTGGATAAGCACCAAAGTTGAAGTACATGAGGATGAGAAAAAATATCTGAAGTACCAAATACATAAACATTCTACATCATGTAGGAAAAGAGGGGAAGCTATTTGTCGATTTGGAATTCCCTTTTTTCCTATGCAAAGTACTGCTATACTGAAACCCCTTGAAGATAGTGAAATTGATGAGGAAAGATTACAAACATTGAAAAACTCATATCAAGATTTACGCACAAAATTGAATGATATGGGGGAGGGATTAAACATAAGCCATGAACAATTTCTGGATAGCATTGAGATGTCTCAAGCGGAATACATACTAGCCATCAGAAGTAGTCTGAAGACAGCTAAGGTGTTTTATGAGAGAAAACCTAATGCACTTAGAGTAAATCCCTACATGAAGGGTATGTTAGCAGTAATTAGAGCAAATCATGATGTCCAATATCCTTTGGATATATATGCCTTAGTCTGCTATGTAGCAGACTACCTACTAAAAAGTCAGAAAGGATTAAGTGCCACACTGGAACAAGCATGCATGGATGTTCTGGATGGCAATATGAGACTGAAACAACAAATCCGTCATATTGGTTACAAACTTTTGAGTACCATAGAAACCAGTGCACCAGAAGCATGCTATTACATAATGCAAATCCCTTTTACACGCTGCAGTGTTGAAGTGGTTTTCATTCCGACCTCCCCACCTGAGGACAGAACTTATATCCTAAAATCTGAGACAGAATTAAGTGAATTACCGGAGGAATCAAGGGATGTCCTAAAATCTAACATAATTACTTCCTATGCTAAGAGACCTAAGCAACTTCAACATTGGTGTTTGGCTGACTATGTGTCAGAGCTCACAGTGCACTATCATAAAAATGAAACAGTAAATGGATCAGAGCAAAGTGACAGCCAAGAGAATACACACGATTATGGTGAACATGATGAGGACACAATTCCTGATGACAGCCTAGAAAACTGTACTGTTGAAGAGGATATTTTCCCATTAAAGACTAAATGTGTAACTTTCAAGAAAAGAAGAAACCCAAGAGTGATTAGATTTGTGAATTATAATCGTGCACATGACCCAGAAAATTACTGCAGAGAGAAACTGTTACTTTACCTGCCCTGGAGGAAAGAAGAACTCCTGAAAGGTAAATGTGACAGCTATGTCAAATCATTTGAAACAAATGAGACAGTGATAAGGAAAAACATGCAGAAATATGAAAAGTTTGCGGAGGAAGTCAGAGAAGCTGAGGACCTAATTGATGCAGTAAACAATGAAAATCATGATGAAATTGCCCCAAATATTGAACAGGGTGAGAGAGATGATGAACTAGTAGGACAAAAAGACTCCATGGAATATGAATTTTTTAGACCCCCTAAGCAAAATGAAACACCTATAGATGTGCTGTATAATGCAGGGGTTCCTGGAACAGATGATAATATTGAAACCATGGCTGGCTTTATACAGGAGGATGCATATCTTGACATGGTAAAATCCCTGAATGAAAAGCAATTCCAAATCTATACCCACATTCTACAGCATATTTCCAGAGATGAGTCACCTCTCCAAGTCTTTATCACAGGGGGAGCTGGTGTTGGCAAGTCCATGGTTTTGCGGTGTATATATCAAGGCCTTTTGCGATTATTATCAAAAAAGGAAGGACAAAATCCTGAGGCCCCTCGTATCATCATTGCTGCTCCAACTGGTAAAGCTGCCTATTTGGTAGAAGGGAATACGATACATTCTATCCTAAAAATATTGCCTAGCAGAGGCAATGAGTATATCCCTCTGGCTGATGAGCATAAGGATTCCATAAGAATTAAGTTCAAGAACCTAAATACCATCATAATTGATGAAGTATCCATGGTTGGAAATAACATGTTAAGCTTTATTCATCAGAGGTTACAGGAAATTATGGGGTGTTACGATAAACTCTTTGGAGGACTAAATGTTATACTCTTTGGTGATTTGTTCCAATTAAGACCAGTAATGGATGGATGGATATTTGAAGACTTAGCAAAGCCATATAATAACAACCAAACAAAAAAGAGACAGAAAAAGAGAAAAAAATTAATATCTGCAGCTGCTCTAGCACCCAATATCTGGAGGGAGAATTTTACATGTTTTGAACTTACAGAAGTAATGAGGCAGAAAGATGACCAACTGTTTTGTGGTATTTTGAATAGGATGAGAGAAGGAAACCATACAGAACATGACGTGAATGTTATAAGGAGGAATTGTGAATTGAAGCAAAATGTGGAAGTTGGAGACTTTCTCCATATACCACACTTTTACCATACAAACAGTGAGAGGAATACTCATAATCAAAAGGTTTTGTTAGCAAAAGAAGGACAGTGTATTAGTGTCAAAGCCATAGACATTTGTACCCAGACAAATTTACCAAAAAAGGAACGTGAAAGGATAGAGGCCAATGTTAAAAAATTAGAAGCACTTCATTTGACAGGCAACCTGGAAACAGAGTTACAGCTTAAAGTTGGATTACCATATGATATGACCACAAATGTTGACACTGAAGATGGATTGGTAAATGGAGCAAGCCTAGTCCTTAGAGGAATGCTTTATCTGGATAAAAATGGAACAATTCCTAGTGTTTTGCTTGTAGAAGCTGAGGATGTTCGTATTGGCAGAAAGGCCCGGAAAAGATGGAGTTACTATATACCCCCTGCTATACGCCAAGAGCACCCAGGCTGGATTCCTATAATGTCTGTGCACTCCCACTATTTGTACCTCCTTAAGCATCCTATCAAAAGGGAACAATTTCCTCTCACACTTGCCGCTGGGAAGACTTTCCACAAAAGCCAAGGAAGTTCCATGAAACAAGCTGTCCTGGCCTTTCCAGAGAATCGGAAAATTGAACATTTGCACTATGTGGGACTGAGTCGGGTTACTGAAATGTCGGGGGTCAAAATTCTACATGGCCGTTTTCATGATGATAAGATACATGTTAATGATCGTGTCAAGTTAGAAATGTCCAGATTGCGATCAGAAGCAAAATTGAAACTATGTTTCAAGCCTCTATCAGAAATAAAAAGTGACTTCTTAGTCATAAGTTTTAATGCCCAGTCTCTACACAAACACATAGAAAATGTTAAGGCTGACTGGAATATGAAGGCTGCCATGGTAATTGGAATTTGTGAAACAAGACTAAAACACGGAGAGGACTGTTCCAAATATCAAATGGCTGACTTTCATTTCCACCATATTGACCAGCAACTTGAAAGTAATCAGCGGCCTTATCATGGAGTAGCACTGTATGTGAAAAAAGCTTTCAAGAGTCAACCAATGTTTCATATATGCACAGAAAAGTTTGAGTGCATTGCCAGGGAAATAATTATTCCATGTATGCAATCTACTATCCAAGTGATCATGTGCTACAAGAAACCAGCTACCTCTAACAGTATTCTTTTCAAAGTTTTAGAAGAAATAACCATGGTTGCTAATCTATCACAACCATTAATAGTGATGGGAGACTTCAATATTAACAAACAGATGCACCAAACAGTTACAGCTAAAATGTCCCATATCCTGCAGTGCAAACAAATCATAAGTGATGCTACTACCAAGGCAAACACATGCATAGATTTGATGTTTACTAATATGAAGACTGCTTCACATGGATCGATATTTACAGCTGTCTCCCACCACAATTTAACTTATGCTGCCTTTGACGATACAAAGGTTAATACATAATAGTCAAATGTAACTTGATCTTGAAGGAACCTATACAGTAAATACCCCAATAAGGGCACCAAGAAAGACCTGAGGGGCATTCTCATTGGAGGCAGGGCATTTTACCCTTCTAGTGGCTTTTTACAGAATTAAAAGCCGATCGACCGCCTCCGCAAAATTATCCGCACACCCAAAGATTACAGACACACAGACGAACACCTTAGACTGGTAATGACTCTTCTTTGCAGGAGAGGTCGGAAACTCAGACACACGGACGGACGGACAGACGGACGGACGGACCAAGTACATTATATCCCTCGCTTCGCGGTCGATAATGAAAGTCTGACCATTTTGACTGAGATATGGTCAAAAACATTCAAACACCCAGAATGCTTGAGGTGGCGCCCTAATTGGAGAATTTACTATATGTATCATGGAATATTTTCAGTCTGATGCACAAATGCACATGCAGGGTATCTAAAAGCACCTATACACGCAATCAGTGACAAATTGGAAACTGTGATGAACATTGGTACAAATGTCAAGTGTTGTCTAGAGTGGAAAATACGCAGGGAACATTTTGGCAACTTCTGTGCAAGCTTATACATGTATACTGCACCTACTTTACACTCCTATCCATTAATAAGCGTTCATGGAAAATTAGCGCCTATGGGTCTTGCAGTCATTTTCTTTAGATAAATAAGCGTCTATCTATTCTCCATATAAAATCCTGTAAATTTTGATGGGTGAACCATTTCTGTAGCTTAATCAGGGCCCGACATGGGCCTTTTTAGGCAAAACTGCTCAAAAGTAAGCACCAATTAAAAAAGGCACCCATGCCGACTCTGTCTAAAAATAAGGGTATAGGCCTTATTTTCCAGTAAATACAGTTAAATATGTAATACATGTACATCTGTTTAATGTGTATGGTACGCTCTATGGTATAAACTTATATCATATATTCTTATAAATAAAATATAATAATTTTTTAAACCCATCCTTGTCATCCTTTTTTTATTTTAAAGTAAAGCCAGAAGTGTATGTATCTATTGGGTGACAGATACACAGAAACAATTTTAAAATGCCTCACACCACTACATGAGAGTTCATGACCATAATCAACACCACAACAAGTGTAGCCAGTGCCACGACCAGCGAGTTCATGAATACGGTCAACACCACTACATGAGGGTTTTTGGCTATTAGAGTTTATGCGTAAAAGACTAGTGTACTGTACTGTCACTGCAGGGACATATTATTACCTATAAGATAGGGGGACCGACATGTCAGTGGAGGGATCACCATATGTCGCTTGGAATAGACAGTACAAGAGGATTATTGTGTAATGAAAATACACCGAACTGTAGTTACAGGATTGAACAGCACAGTACACTATAATCTTTTATGCTAAACTCTAATAAATCAAAGCACTTACACTGGTTGATAATCCTCCTGACAATAGATCTTGATCTGTAGTATACTGTATCATCCAATTACTCTCTGTAACCTTAGGGTGAACCATTATTAAGCAAATCGTATTTTTCATCCAGGTGAGGGGTTGCAAGCAAATGCCTCATGTTAGGTAAAAAACGTTTTCAAAATGGTGACCTTGACCTGTGACCTTGACCTTTGAGATCCATGACCTTGACCGAATGACCTTGCCCCTTTTGACCTTTGACCTCTTGGGCAATTCAAATGCCCTGTTTTCAGTAAAAACACGTTTTTCAACATGGTGACCTTGAACTTTGACCTATGACCTTGACCTCTTAGCATGACCTAGATATGCTTAACGTCCATCATCATACAAAATTTGGTGACCCTAAGTCAAACGGCTGTTGAGTTATGAATTTTTTTCTAGTAATTTTTTTCTAGTGACATACAGACAGACAGACAGACGGAAAGTGATGCATATGAGCCCACCGTGCATGGGCACAGGTGGGCTCAAAAAGCAAGCGACAGAAACATCACCTGAGCCCAGGCACCATTTCAACTTTTGTAAGGTTCGCATTCATTTTGACAAAACATTTTTTCTGTTATTGGTGTTGCAAGGTGATTACCGTTGAACATCAAAATAAATACCCCCTTCCCATAAACGCCCCTCCCCACAACAAAGACCCAATGCTGAGCCTTTTTCTTTTCATGTTTTTTGTTGAGAATATGTTTTGTTTTTCTAAAATCTAGAACCTCTGCTTGGTGTTCAGAACAAATTTAAAATTTCCTTGTGATATATATGTCTATTACCAAAATTCATCATCATCCGAGACGATTGCATACACGCTTACCATAGGGTAAAAGAATGGACTATGTAGAGGCAGCTCCCCTGGCCATAACATTAGGATTACGAGCCATGGTTCTAGAGCCTATGGTAAGCATATACAATAATCACGGATGCTGGTTATATTTTGGGACATAAGAATTAGTACCTTCTTTTGTCTCTCTTCTTTTGATTCTGCATAGAATTCAAAATGCAAAGTGGTAGCACTTGCTGGATATGACTGAAACAAAGGAAA
>JAAUYA010123471.1_pt1 | contig 11980 bp, 4 predicted proteins | sample 7278161 | NCBI WGS metagenome assembly JAAUYA01 (sample SAMN14350120, study PRJNA611818) | marine sediment metagenome | isolation source: surface marine sediment (3m) | place: French Polynesia: Moorea | collected 2018-08
GCACTGGCGATGGTCTGGCCGTCGGGACTGAAAGCCACGCCCCTGACCCCTGAGTCATGGCCGGTGAGAGTGAGCAGTTGTTGGCCGGATAAGTCCCACAACTTCACCGTATTGTCCCAACTGGCACTGGCGATGGTCTGGCCGTCGGGACTGAAGGCCACGCCCCAGACCCCTGAGTCATGCCCAACCAAGCGATTGCGTTCTTTTACTCCAAACAATGATTGTTTTAAGGCAGTAATTGCCTCCATGCGAGTATCGGCTTCTGCCCGGAATGCCCCCTTGAGGTTTTTTCCTGCTTTTAATGCTTCTATCAGGGGTTCGAGCAACTGTTTATTCGAGCTGTAGAGCAATTTTGAAGACTGACTGAGGGTAATTATTTCGCTTTCTCCAACTTGCAGGGCAAATCTCACCGCATAGACGGTTACGGTTGTGAGGATAACTATAACTCCTGCTGAGGCAATGAGTGCCCGTTGAAAAAAACGCTTGAGCTTCGCTTCAGCGAGCTGTCTTCGCTCTTTTTCCTGTCTTAGTTCTGCTAAAGTATGAGTTCCTCGTTGTTGCAGAATGATATCGACTAAATAATCATGCACCAGTTGATAGCGATTTTCAGGACTTTCAGGTAAACGGAAGACCAACCCAGACAAGACAAAAATCTCTAATGCTAACTCTAATTTTGGGGAGATGCTGCTGACATCTGTGTTTAAAGAAGTTAAATCTTGTTCTAATTCAGCACGAGTCTTTAGGGGACGGGTATTGTTAGTTTCATCAACTAGTAAAGACAAAACCAGTTCAGCAATTGTTTGATTCTCCTCTCCGCAGTCTTTAATAACGGCTTCTAGATATCCCTGAATTAGAGCTTCCTTCGGTTGCTCTCCCAGTTGCTCATAAGCCTCTAGGGTGCGGATATCTTTTGCTTGTAGTTGCGCCCCAACGACCTGCAATTCAATGGGGCGAATCTCCCCCAATTCATTAATTAAATCTGTTTCTACTAGTCGCTCAATTAAATCTGAGTCTAAGGACAAGGGCGAAGATGCAGTGAGCTTACCAATGACTTCAGTTGCTTGTTGAGGAGAAAAATTCCCCACATAGTAGAGAATATTCTTGTCTAAAATATCATCGTTAATTTGACTGAGATTAACAGAGCGAGTCCCTTGCAAAATCAGATGGAGATAATCTTCTCGCAACGATAAGATGATTTTAACAAAAGGAAGGCTCAAACATTTTGAAAAAAACTGAAAAAATTGCTGTTGTTCTTGAAGCGTTTTGGTAACAAAGAAAAACTCTTCAAATTGATCGAAAATTAGAACAGTGAGGAGATTCCGTTGTTCATCGTTGTGCTTTAACTGCTGAAATACTGTCTCTAGAGAATAAGGTTCAGTAACCTCGATCGCTTTTGTTTCCAACCCTTCCTCTAATTCTCGATCGCTGTTTTTCTGCCATTCTGCTAATTGTTGGTTTAGCTGTTCTCCTAATTCCTGCACCCAGTCAGTGTAAACTCTCAGATAAACTGTCAATAAATCGCGCGTCTGAATCCTTTTTTTCTGTTTGAGAGTCGGGATTAGTTCAGCTTCTACTAGCGAACTTTTTCCTACTCCAGACTGACCGTAAATGATAGTAATTTTATTCCTCGTACTAGCAATTCTTTCGAGTAATTTATCTACGTCTTTTTTTCGACCTGCTCCTCCAAATTTTTGGTTTTTTATCAGACGATTTGCACCAACAAAAGCGATTAAACCCAACTGCTGTTTGATAGCAATTTGTTCCTGTTTGGCTTTATAAGCATCAACATAATATTTGTGATTAAAATACAAGCTTTGCAATTCTTCGAGAAAGCGGAGGTAAAGATAAGGCTGCTCTTTATCCTCAATTACGGCTGCTTGTTCCTGACTTTTAACCGCTTCGTCATGTTTCCCCAAATGTTCTTGGGCTTGTGCTAAAAGTAACCAATATAAACTCTGATATTTTTGCTGAAATATTGGTAGTTTTTGAGTTTCTTGTAAGGCTAAATCTGCCTTTTTATTTGCCTCTTTATAATCAGATTTTTTTAAGGCAACTAGAGCTAAAAATCCATAATCTTGAGCCAACAAAACTGGACTGTAATGAGTTTCGTGGCGTTCGGTTTCACTTGGTTCAACTACTTTATTACTGGTTTTATGCAGATTGATAGCTTTTGTAGCTAACTGTTGTAATGCTTCCCATTCTTCTAAATTAGCCAAGACTTCAGCTAGAGAATTAATAAATTTGGCAACTAAATCTTCTCGCTCAAGTTGTTCAAAAATATCAAGACACTGTTGAAAAGATTGTTTTGCCTTTTCCCAATCCTTCTGGGTTCCTTTTTCAGCCTGACGACAATAACATAAACCAATATGAAAGTGTAAATCTGCTGCTCTTAAGGGAGAGCGAGATCCCCCCAACCCCCCTTGAAAAGGGGGGCTTTGCGATTCTCCTTGAAAAGGGGGACTTTGAAATCTTGTTCCCCCCAAAGTTGGGGGGTTAGGGGGGCTAGATGCAGTATCTTGAGGTCGATTTGGAGATGTGTGTACAAGGTAGCCTTGAGAAGGGAGACTTTCCGATTCCCTTTCAAAAGGGTGGCTTTCTGATGGCGCACTGCGATCGCGAAGATCTAGCAGATCCTTTCGCGATCGCCAAAAATCTAGACTTCTACTATAATGCTCTAAAGCACTAGTAAAATAGTCTCTGGCATAATCAGCGCGTCCGTAAATAAATTCACAGCCAGCTTGCAAATCAGGAGATAGTTTTTGTCCCAAACTTTGCAACTCCTCTAAGGCTGCCTCTAATTCTCGGCGATAGTTCTCTCCCAGAATCTTCTCATTCGGCAAAAATGTCTCGGAACCTGATTGAAGGGTATGGATAAATAAGCTATCCGTCCTTTGTCGCAGATAACCTATCAAGATATCTATAGGTCTGGCAAACCAAACTTTCGTACCCCAATTATCAAAATCTGTTGCCAAGTCTTTAAATTTCCGCAAAATTTCCTTGTCAATCCACACCACCATAGGAAAAGGGAAATTCTTCCGAAACTCTTCCCGAACCTGATTGGTTGCTCGCAACAAGTCATCGAGATTGCCGACAGTTTCCAAACCGGATATCATCAACGCTTCTGGCTTTTTCCCCTCTAACTGCTCTCGAATTTTGCTGTACAGCGTCATGTCTGAAGGATCTAATTTGAATTCAGTAATATTTACTTCACATATAGCTTGTAATTGCTTTATTAATCGCTCTCGTAGCTCCACGTAATTGCAGTAAGCAAATAGTAAAGTAAATTCTCCCTGCCCCGCCTCAATTGCCCAAGCTAAATCTTCCAGAGAACTTTGGTTATAAGCAGCAACATCTTCGGGTTGGTTTATCTGAGGCATCTTAATTCTCAATGATGAATGATTAATGATTAATTTCGTCCAACTTACTCAATAATACCAAATGCATCTTTGGGCAAATGCCGTCATCGGTGTCAACTTAAGCAGAAACCGTTCTTATGGCTAAGGTTCATAACTCACCTTGAATTAAAATTCAAGGCTAATATATATCGTTCAATGAATTGAACTGGAAAATATCAGAATTTAGTTCATTTTAATGAACGCCTATTATTAGCCTTGTCAATTTATTGCAAGGCGGGATAGTCATTTTGCCGTTAAGTTGACACCAGTGGCAAGCCTTACGCCCCTACTGTTGCATGATTAAATCAAACTGGTATTACTCTTTCAATTGTGCTGTATTTTCCAATACAGGATTGATATCATACCAAGATCCTTCTGAGTCTCGGTACTCATAGACAAAACGATTGTGAATCAATAATTCGTAATCATTATCTCCTGCTACCTTTTTTGTTTGCTTGACGCGACGGATTAATTCCCATTCATCCTCGGTGATACCCTGTAACATTTCAGTACGTTGTTCAACGATAACTGCGTCTAGCTTCTCACGGGAAAGAGGGAATTTTTTTGCCTTCTTAATCCAGCTATTGAGATAGATCAGTAAATACCGCACATGACCACCACTCATACTACATAGGTAGTCTAAAGTCTCTTGATTCCCAAAAACTTCCTCAATAATCTCAAGTGGTTGCTTGCCCTCTGAATTAGGAACTCTCGCCAGTACCATCTGCCTTAGTAGTTTCATCCCTTCCTGATGGATGCTGCCATCCCTAGATTTAACTGGAACCATCGGCAGAATCGTTGGCAATCCTTTAAACCTTGCTTGGATTAAACCATAGTCATTTGAGTATCGCAAAGCCAGTGGCATAGTATAAATAATATGACACTGCAAGCGACTTAAATCAGCTCCACGATCGCCAAAGATATACTCTGGCTGAAACCGCCCAGCTCCTTTTTCAACCTTCAGCAGGCGATCGAGATTATCGACAATAACCACCAGTCCTTGCTTGCCTAGCTGTTTCAACGTTTCTGCTGCTGGTTCAAATAACCCCTGGTTGAGAACAGTCAAAATCCCATCCGTTTTCGGTTCTAGATAGGCTCTGAGGCGATCGCCCAAGTCACGATTGTTTTTAGCAGTTGCCGTAATTTTGCCGATCACCGTTGAGAAACTGACTCTGAGATCGTCCTCAGCACCAATTTCAATTCCCAAATCGCCAACTCCCGGAATTTTACCTTCTGCACTAAGCTGGATTTTTGTGAGCAACAGTTTTTTCGCCTTCTGAAATAAGTTCGGCAAAAGCTCAGACTGTTGATAGCTTTTTTCCTCCTCCAAACTCTCACTGACGCGACGGGCGATCGTCAATAAAATATCACTTATATCAACATCACCCATATCTAAGTCTTCATCGGACTCAAAATAAACGACATGGAAGCCTTCCTTCTCCAACTCTTGTCTAAGGCAGAGTAATTCGGTAGATTTACCACAGCCTATATGCCCGGTAAACAGATTACAAGTAAACTCCTGCTCTTCCGTCCAAGCAATGCTATCTCTGAGATCTTCGACAATCTGATCTCCTCGCACTGGGGAAAAATCAATATAATATTTCTTATCCTGAGGATTGTTTACATCTAGAGTTTTACTGGGATTGGTTGCTTGATAAAATTTTTTTACATCCATAAGATATAGAGGCTATTAATTTTATTATGTCTCATTTAATTTATTAAAACTAAAAGTGAATAGGAGCCGATGAATCAGAATACAGTGCTCAAGTCGTTTTTATCGAAAAAGCGATGGCAGTAGCTAGAGAATATGATAATTTAAAATTATTAGGACTAAAGCTGAGGAAACTTTTAGCTACGTTAGTTTTACGGTAGCGTTTAAAGGTTAATTGCTTATTGTCCAACCCATCGTAAAATAAATTTTACGGCTAATACGTCAATTCCATATTTATTGGACTGAAACTGTTTACAGTTAGTCGGTTTCAACCGACTTAATCTATGAGATAGGGAATAAATTCCCTGGCGGGTGATGATTCTCATCGAATTCACGTTTTACCTTGTGCCAACTGGGTAATTCTCCTAAAGACAACTAATACCATTTTTCTAAAAGACTGGAATCGAAAAGTCGGAGGCGATCGCTAATTTAACTGGTTTTGGCTGTCAATGCTGCGAGAAATCAAAAATCTTTATTGTCGCTTGCCAACTCCCGTTTTATTTCTGCACTCTACCACTAGTTTCTTCGATTGACATTAACGATAAATAATTACTAATTCTTGATTGCTAACTAAAATCATGTCCTTGATTCAAGATATCAAAAAAAATATTATCTCCCTTACAGTTTGCTTGAGTACATTTTGCTTTCCTAAACCTATACTCAGTGCAGAAAGATTAGTGTTTTCTTTGCCTGTATTAGGAGATTTTACTGTGTCGGTTAAGTCTCTGGAAGATTTTGCTCAAAAGGGGAAAATTAACCGTGATTTAGCCTACTATACTCAATATCTCGATGAAAAAACGATAAACGATCTTCAGAAAATCTTACAAAAGAAATTTGACTACGATCGCGTAACCGTCTATCGCTTAACTAATACGGCCATGGGAGAAGCCTTTTTAAAACGTCTCGGACAAGTAATTCAAGTAGAAAGAGATACTAATGGTTTTTATGCCCTTCGTTCCAGTTTAATTGTCGCGGCAGGAGATGAGCAAGGGTTGACTTTGATTAATGTGTTACGTCAATTCCCAGCTCAAGATATACGTCTTAATACAGATATATTACTTCAGATGGTAGAGGAGTTGACTGCTTTAGATGAATACCGACAAGCAGCGATTAAAGCGATCGCAACTGTTGCAGAAAATCAAGCCCAATCTGAAGCTAAAATTAATTTAGCTCAACTGCGCGATCTCCGTCAACTCGGTCCTTATCAAGTAACTAAAACAACTTTAACCCTAGAAATAGAAGAAATCCGTCAAACCACATTAGGAATTAGAGATAATTATGAATTAGAAGCGGATATTTATCTACCAGAAAATGTTAAGCAACCAATACCTTTGGTAGTAGTTAGTCATGGTTTTGGGTCATTTCGTGGCAAAAATGACCTACCTCGACATCTGGCTTCTCACGGTTTAGCAGTAGCAGTACCGGAGCATATTGGTAGCGATCTAAAATATCGTCAGGCGTTATTAGCAGGAGAAATCAGGACCGATCTTAGTCCCATGGAATATCTTAGTCGTCCTTTAGATATTACCTATTTAATTGATCAATTACAAAAATTAAGCGAAACCAATCCTCAATGGAGAGGTAAAATAGACTTTAATAAAGTGGGAGTTACTGGTAATTCTTTAGGTGGTACAACTACTTTATCTTTAGCAGGTGCAGAAATTAATTATCCTCGACTGAGCCATCAATGTCAGCAAGAAAATGTGTTCTTAAATGTATCTTTATTGCTGCAATGTCGTGCCTCTTATTTACCTGCATTAAATTATAATTTGAAGGATAATCGCATTAAAGCTGCCGTAGCTTCTAACCCTTTAATTTCCGCTCTTTTTGGGCCTGAAGGATTAGGTAAAATCGACATACCTACTTTAATTTTAGCTGGAAGTGAGGATATTATTACCCCAGTGGTAGTGGAACAAATTCATCCCTTTATTTGGTTAAATAAGACCGATAAATATTTGAGTTTATTAGTTCCGGGTACTCATTTTACAGCTAGTTTACAATCTAGAAAAGGCACAGAAGCAATTCCTGATTTTTTACTAGGTAATAATTATGAACAAGGCCGTCAATATTATTATGGTTTAGCAGTAGCATTTTTTCAGTATTATCTCGCTGATAAATCAGAATATTTACCCTATCTTACTGCTAGTTATGGAAAAGCTATTAGTAATGATAATTTGAGCGTATATCAGGTTGAATCTTTAACACCCGAAAGATTAATAACGGCATACCAAAATGAACCCCCAAAACCAATTATACCTGAACCAGTAGTTGCAGCTTTACCACCAAGAGAAGAAACAATTTTAGCAGAAATTCAACGCACAAGAGTATTAAAAGTTGGCCTGAGAACTGATGCCATTCCTTTCGGTTATATAGACAATCAAGAAGATTCTTTAACAGGTTATTGTGATGATTTTGTCAGCGATTTTGCCCAAAATTTGCAAGCACAACTTAATCTCAATACAGAGGTTGAAATAGTAAAAATTTATTCCCATCTTGATAATCGTTATCAATTAGTTAAAGATGGAACTGTGCATCTAGAGTGCGGACCGAATACCATTACTGATAAGATTGGGGGAGTTAATTTTTCTCAACCATTTTTTGTGACTGGAACTCATTTTTTAATTGAGAAAAAACAAGCCAATAGAATTAATCCCAATCAGAGATTAAGAGGGGTGAATATCGGAGCATTAAAAAATACTACAACCGCAAACTTTCTTGGTAATAAATATCCAGAAGCTAACTTAGTATTTTTTGAAGGAGAAAATGCTAGAGAAGATGCCATCCTAGCTTTAAGTAAATCAGAAATTGATGCCCTAGCTAACGATGGTGTACTTTTGGTGGGGGAAATGGTCAAACAAGATTTACCAGAAGATAACTATACCTTAGTACCAAAAAAACCCTTGACTTGTGATTTTTATGGTTTAATTTTACCTGCAGACGATCCAGAATGGCAAACAACTGTTGATAATTTTATTGAGGGGGAAGATTCATTACCTACTTGGGATAAATGGTTTACTAACCTCTTTCCTTATGTATTGTTAAACCTAGATTATTGTTTAAACCGATGAATATATTAATTATTGGTTGTGGTTATGTGGGAAGTGCCGTTGCTGCTTTTTGGCAACAACAAGGACATAATTTAACTGTAACTACTACGACTCCTGAGAAAATACCTACTCTAAAATACTTAGCTAATCAAGTAATAATCCTTCAAGGAAATGACATTCAAGGATTAACTAATGCCATAGAAAATCAAGATTTGATATTGCTTAGTGTAGGAGGCAAGCGCGGTAAATTTTATCGAGAAAACTATCTAGAAACTGCCCAAAATATTGTGAAAGTATTAGAGAGTAATCATCGGGTTAGACAGTTAATTTACACCAGTAGTTATAGCATATTAGGCAATAGAAATGGTGCTTGGATAGATGAAGAAGCATCTGTAGCACCCCCCAATGAAAATAACCAAATTTTAGCTGAAACTGAACGAGTATTATTAGCAGATAATCGTCCTAATTTAAAAATATGTATTCTCAGACTAGCAGGGATTTATGGACCTGGGAGAGAAATTGTGAAAATATTTAAAAGTTGGGCGGGAACTACTCGTCCTGGTAATGGCGAAGAATATGGTAATTGGGTACATTTAGAAGATATTGTTAGAGCGATCGCTTTGGTAGCAGAAAAACAATTAGAGGGAGTATATCATTTAGCTGATAATACCCGGATGAAAAGAAAAGAATTACTCAATAAAATGTGTCAAATTCACGGATTATCCCCAATTAATTGGGACGGATCGCCCTCAGGAATTCGACCTACTAATTTACGTTTATCTAACCAAAAAATTAAGGATGCAGGCTTTACATTGCTCCATCCAGAAACTGAAATTTCTTGACAGACTACTACTACCAAAAGGTTAAGATTCTATGCCTTGAGCTTTGAGTAACTCTCGTAAACGAGCTACTTCTTGCTCCGCTTGTTCCGCACGTTGGCGCTCTTGTTCCGCACGTTGACTCATTTCCTCTTCTGGTAAAGGTACTAATTCCCCTTCAGTGGTAAAAAAGCGTAATTTACCTTCATAAACCCCTAAATAAAGGTTTAATTGTTGGCTCCAGAGCCAATTGTTCTCATTTGGTTCTATTGATTGATATTGACCATCTAATAAATGAAACCCTTTCAATTCTAGAGTAACTGGCTCGAACCAGAAATAGTCAGGAGTGCGAAAGGTATTTTGGTAAATCTCTTTTTTGAGGACTTTATCGGTTTTAGTCGTAGTCTTAGATAAGATTTCCACAATTACATGGGGATATAAGCCATTTTCTTGCCAAACTACCCAACTTTTACGGTCTTTTTTCTCAGTTCCTAAAACCACAAAGAAATCAGGACCGCGAAAATCTTCTGACTTGAGCTGGTTAGGGCTATAGTAAATAGTTAGATTACCAGAAGCATAGAAATCATTACGCTCTCGCCAAAACCAGTAGAGTAGGCGAATGAGTAAATCAATTTGTTGACGGTGTAAATCGCTTTCCAAGGGGGGTTCATCACTCCATAAATCGCCTGGGGGAAATTCAATGTCCGGAACCAAATCTTCTTTGATTGGCTCAGAAGTTAGAACAGAAGACATATTTGAGCAGATTAGTTAAATTTATCTTATATTTTATCCACAATTTGTATGCTTGTGTTGGATTGCACTATTATCACTGAGCACAGGAATGTCCTGACCAAAGCCACCTTATATCATGTCAGGCAAATTAACCACAACATCTGTAGGTTGGGTGGAACGAAGTGAAACCCAACACAAAATTAAAGTCAAAAGTCAAACCCACCCCTAACCCCTCCCAGGAGGGGAAGTCAAAAGTCAAAAGTAATTTTGGTTGTCCAATAACTTAAGATAAAGCAAGTTAATTGTTGTTCTGCCGTGGGAATAGCCTTAACTCCTCAATAAACCTTTCTCTAGTTTAGCTAAAAAACCAAAAATCTTATGGTGCGATCGCTCTTGTCGCGACTTTCTTAAATGTCAAGAGGCGATTGCACTAGAGGTGATGCGATCGCCTCGCCCGTAGTTCTTATGGCTGAGGTTTTCCAGCACAGGTCTTTTTTATTCTAACGCGATATTGAAGGCGATCGCGTATCGCCGTAGCAACTGTATTGATTATCAAAAAGATAAGAGGATAGTGTTAGACTATCCTCTTGTAAATTAGGGTTTAAGTATTACTGGATTTTACTTATGCTCTTGTGTAAGCATTGCCAAAGCAATAACTTACACAAAGTCAAAGCTAGTATTATTTGGAGTTCCGGTTATAGATGTGACATTAGCAATAGTTGACTGATCTGCTAAAGTACTCCAGTCTTGATCTTGGTCATAGAATAAGGCGTTACCCGTCGTATCATAAGCAAAGACAACACCGGAAAATGCTCCTCCTGCCTGGATAGTAGCTAGATTGTCAACGAGAATATTTGTAGTACCCGCTACAAAACTCGCTACATCAGCTGTAGAAACCGCTGTATCAGCAGTAGGCGCATTGGTATACGCAGAAGATGTTAGGGCGAAAACATCTGTTTGCGTGACATTGAAATCGGTGACAGTATCTACACCTTTGTTGGTGAAGACAAAGCTATCCTTATTACCACCACCGGTAAGAGTGTCATCCCCGTGACCACCAGTGAGGGTGTCTTTACCAGCGCCACCTATGAGTGTGTCTTTACCAGCACCACCTCTGAGGATGTCTTTACCAGCGCCACCCCTGAGGATGTCTTGACCAATGCCACCAGTGAGGGTGTCTTTACCAGCGTCACCTATGAGTGTGTCTTTACCAGCGCCACCCCTGAGGATGTCTTGACCAATGCCACCTCTGAGGATGTCTTGACCAGTGCCACCTATGAGTGTGTCTTGACCAGTGCCACCTATGAGCGCATCTTTACCAGCGCCACCCCTGAGGATGTCTTGACCAGTGCCACCTATGAGCGTATCTTGACCAGCGCCACCCCTGAGGATGTCTTGACCAGCACCACCTTTAAGGATGTCTTTCCCTTTACCGCCGAGAATAATGTCGTTTCCGCTGTTGCCCATCAAGGTATCATTGCCACGACCACCAATGATATAGTCATTCCCACCTAAACCATTGATCATATCGTGACCTTTAAGACCTTTGATGAGGTCATCCCTCACTGTTCCATTGAGGGGAGCGTCTTTGCCTTTAGTGCCGACGATGACATTATCGAAGGCTACTCCAGGTCCTCCGGGATCTGTAATGATACCGTTGGCGGTTAGATCGTTATCGCCTCGCTTACCATCTACAAAGTGTAAAGTAATCTTGTTGCCATCAATCACTGCACCTGTTTCTCCATCAAATAGGAACTCATACAAGTGAGGTGTGTTATTGTCAGGCGTAATACCATATTTGTAATATGTATTAACTTCTATTCCTTCAGGCAGAAATAACTCAACTGTAGTCGAGCCTCCGATCGCGAGCCCATGCACCTCGAAGTCCAAGAAACCAATCGGAGAGATTATTTCTTCTAGGTCGTCACTAGGTAATGAATTCTCAGTTGTAGCAATGACATCAACCAGCTTAGTCCCATCGGGCGAAGCCAGAGTCACATAGTTACCATCTTCAGCATTGGGTAGCGATGCGACGTTCTCCTGGTCTTGATCGAGAATACCATCATTGTTACCATCCCCATTATTTGGAGCACCATCTTCCACTTCATCGCTAATTCCATCAGTATCAGGATCGGGATCAACCTCAGAAACCCCATTAATGGTTACGGTGACGGTGGCCGTGGAAGTCCCGCCGTTGCCATCACTGATGGTGTAACTAAAGCTATCCGTAGCCGTTTCGCCGACCGCCAGAGATTCAAACTGGCCATTGGGGTCGTA
>JAAUYA010209635.1_pt1 | contig 11974 bp, 6 predicted proteins | sample 7278161 | NCBI WGS metagenome assembly JAAUYA01 (sample SAMN14350120, study PRJNA611818) | marine sediment metagenome | isolation source: surface marine sediment (3m) | place: French Polynesia: Moorea | collected 2018-08
AAGTTATGACTATTTACCAATTTTGAATTTCTGCCACAGACAGACAGACAGACAGACAGACGGAAAGCGACGCATAAGAGCCCACCGTGCAACTTGCACAGGTGGGCTCAAAAAAGTGCCAATATGCCGATGCCGAAACACTTGACAGAGTTGGTGGTGTAATGGGATGAAATAATCGTGCCCATCATTGACTTCAACTGACTGATGGACAGACACAAAGTTGATAAAGGATCTATTTTTGATGTTCATAATACATCTTTTACTACGCTGAATCTATTTTTGTGAATCTAGAGAGGATGTGGTTTTGACACGAGTCAATGGAACCCTGGACATCTCCCTAACATTCTTTGATCCCTTACGAGTCTTCTAAATGCTAGTCTTGGGTGACAAGTATTTTGTGGCAGCACGCGGTGCCAGTTGAGATAAGAGGACCACAGAAACTCATTTAGTTTACTGTTTCCTATTTTGTTCACTGGAAAAACCAAACCTTTGACCTGATCAGAGTGGAAGTGTTTGCAGTTTACTTTGCTTTGTGCATATTGGGGAAATACCCTGCAATACTTGGTATAACTTCATATGGGCTGTATCATACATCTTTTGCAAAACAACAATATGCACTGGGATAATTGCTGTCACCAAGTACATTGACAAGGAAAAGGAAAAGATCAGTCATACATAAATTAAACAACAGGACACACTCAGTTGATAACAGGATCGATATGTGTGGGACAATCCTTTCAAGTAAAGTTCCATTTGACAAGGAAAAGTAAAGGGCCATTGAAAGTTGAAAGATATCCAAGCAAGATGAGAAGTGATCATCGGTAGTTGTTGAATGATCCGGATAATAAATTTTAAAATTCCACTGTGAAATTATAATTCTATTACCATCATCCAACAGCGCCTGATAATTATGTGATATTCTTGTCGCCACTGCCAAAGAATAGACTTTGTACATCTTGTGTTAGTCTATTCTTTGGCAGTGGCGACAAGAATATCGTATAATTATCAGGTGCTGTTGGCATGATGGGACATAAGAATTACGGGGTAGTTGTTCACATATAGGATTCTGATTTTGGTTAAGGTTACTAGACACCTTGATATGGAAGTCGGCTGGGCATAAAGAGAGGCGGAACCACCATAACAATGCATCATACACATAATATCTCTTTTGAGAAATGTTTATTTACAAATGTCTAAACATTTAAGAATTATGGGGTAGTTAGTTGTCCACATAGGATTCTGATTTTGGTTAAACCTTATCATGGAAGTCGGTGGGCGTAAAGAGAAATGGAACCACCGTAACAATGTATCATTCACATAATATCTCTTTTGAGAAATGTTTATTTATAAATGTCTAAACATTTAACATTGGTAGGAAAATCTCTACGAACATGATGAAATAAGCAAAAAGTTATCATTTGGTGCAAAGTGTCTGAACAGCTATTCTATGAACAAGTCAGATTACAATAATCAAAACATGTTTAAAACGTGAGCATTTGCCTTTAAGTAGAGAGTAGAACTTTGATACCACAAATTAATACCAACACAGTCCATATACATATATGATGATTAAAAATCCTGTTCTGCTGTACATGTATATTTACTTTCAAAGATAGACATTTCCACAATAGATGTGATATCCTAGAAACAGCAAACTCTTCTAACTAACAAATAGAATGTGATGAAGATCCTAACAGTACTCGTTCTCGTTCATTCTTAAACCATTCTTAGTAGAAGAATTTTGCTGTTTATAAGCCATCACATCTAAAATGGAAATGTCTCATCAGAACAGTGTTAACTGTGTGATTTTATTGTGTGGTAACTACATACACATTTGTCCATTAAAGGGACAAACTAGTCCCGATCAAGGGGGCACCGTTTGTAAATTAAACAGCACTTAGCAAAATACCTAACATTCATCATACTCTTTATGTGTCCACACTGACCTCAGACCGATTTGGGAGTTTTGTACCCTATCGACTCGCGGGAGGTGCGACACGCGGGCATTTTCATTTACACTTGGCGCCCCATATTTCAATGATTTAAACATGACTCTCTATTCTAGCATCTGTAATTGACCCATCCGAATGTAGTTGTAATCTTTTTCGATCCTAGTCTATGTGAATACAAATGTTAGTAGTATTTCTGCCAGTTGAGGAAAATTTCTATACATTATAATTTCACATCATTAAGTAGTTGATTAGGGTACCTGCCCCTTGAAATAAAAATGTAGCCATATTTTATCCTTTTGGTGATTGCAGTATTACTTTCTGGTTTCCTGCAGAACAGGTACACTTCCCTTTTACCATCTCTTTCAATCTATCATTATTGTGACCCAACATTTATTCTATCTGCCCAGGTCAATGAGAAGTCTAATAAAGATTACCAGTACCTTTTGACTGCCTGAGAAATGCACATTTACCACACTCGATTGGCGTACACCTCGTATACCCTTAATACAAAATTGGGCAAATATTTTATCTGATAAATCTCTTTATCAGCATTTTTATGAAAATATCATATACAGCATAATCTGGATAGTAAGCCCGGGGCTTACTTTCGAAAAGAGGATCTCGATGACAGACTTTCCCATTTAGAAATACATTGTAAGGGGGGCTTACTTTCAAGTTTATACAGTATCTGTTAAAACAGACAAATTTACCAGGGAAAATGTTACCTGCAAAAGTTTTACTGTAATAATCTATGTGAGACATACCTCTGTAACACAAGTCTTTTTTTTTACTATTTACAGTGCTAGTGCAAATCAAGCAGGATTTTAAGCAGACCAGGTATTTCCATACAATATGTTGACAGACCAGCTGTCTCTGCCAGATATATGAGCAGTCACCATCCTAAAACAATACCAGGATTTACTCATTAGGCCAGTACAAAACACAGCCTTTTAATTGTCAGTGACTTTAAGCTTCTTAGTTTCTTTCTCAGTCCTCCAGTACATCGCGACATAACATTTGATTAGAGGTGTAGCAAAGTCTAGGGGAAGTGCTCATCTCCATCGATCTGGGGGTACACTGATCCCACCAAATAAGTTTTGCAATTCAATTTACAAGTGTGCGTGTTCATTTTTGCCTGAATAAAGATTTTGTCCAAAGATGGGATCGAAATATTCTTAGAAATCACAAATTGATAGTCCTAAAAATCCCGATGACAGAATAGTATACGCACAAAAGTTAAAATTTGTACAACTGTATCAAATACAGAGCTACCATTTACTTTCAACTGGAGAATCGGCACCCCCTAATAAGAAATATGGTTATTGTTAAAATATGACTTGATTACCAGCCTTTTACAAGTTTGACATCACTGATTATCATCCTTTTATTGGATATAAGTGAAATACAAGTCAGATACAATTGAAATATAAGGGGGTGCCGATTCTCTACTAGTGTATATGTATCTGTATTTTCAAATATTTTCAAGGTTAGGTTCAATCCATGTAACATGTGAAAAAAGGCAATCTTAGATCTAATAAAACAAAAGCAGGACAGACTATGTCATGATATGAAACAATGTTCACTTAATTTATTAAGTAGATGAATTCAGCAATAATAATAATTAGTAAATAACAACATGTCTGTGTGGACCATAATTATATACATCAATATGAACATGTGCTATATTATTTCAATGTCACCAATAATATACAATTGTATCGTGCAACATGATGCCTGCTGTAGACAAGCGATTGTCATGATGCGTTACCAGGATATTGCCTATTAATAAACACAGTCATACTGGTGGAATGTATACATGTTCATACCCGGTAAACCCTTTATTTCCAATTTAAGTCAGTTTATCTTGTGAGATTATTTCTTTCCAACTGAAGCGAGTACAATTTTAGAAATTGCCATATTCAGAGGTCCACCAGGTACAGGCAACATTGAAAAGTTCTTGCTGTAATGTATTTTCAATAGGCTTGTGATTGCCTGCAAAATTGCTCTTGAATGACAAAATAACCGGGATTGAGTGGTGCATTGCTCTGTTGCTGAAGTGTGATTAAGCTCAATATGGGCGCCAAACAGATGATGGGTCACCATTGTCATGACCAAGTGGGCCGTGAGGAGCAGAGGGATCTCTAAGAGGGAGAGCAGCGGCAGTTGTTTGGGGTGGCATCCCATCGGGGAGCAGACCAACCGGGGCCCTGGTGACTTGCAACTGTTGCTGGTCCTTGGGAGGAGAAGTATCCATTTTCAGAGCATCTGAGGGGGGAGTGAGGGACAGGCGGGATCTGACGCTGCCCAAATCCTGTCGATTGCCCAACAAATCTAAACTTTTTGAGCTGTCTATGGTGGCTCGGCTACCTTCAAGATATTGGTATTGAGCCTGAGTTGGGCTTCCACTGTAGAGATGCGGGTAGAGGAACGAGGTGGACAGCATAGTGGGGGATGAAGCTAGATAAGATGTGGCAGTACCAAGGGTTGTTGAGGGGTTTGTTCCAGCAAACAAGCTGTGTGGGGACAGAGGGTAACTACTCGGGTTGACAGGCAGTGGCAGGGTGGACAGTGCTCGACTCTGCTCTAATATTGCCAGGTTGGAATTTGACGCTCCCTGTAGATTAAATGGTGGAGAAGATTGAAATCCTCCAATTCTGCTCTCAGATGCGGGAAATCTGGGATCTGTTGTGGTGGATCCAAATCTGCCAATGTCGGTTGATGATCCGAGTCCCGGATAGCGAGGCAGCATCATCGCGGAGAGACTAGAGTCGAGTGAGGATCGCGGCTCCTGGATTCTGCCGACATCTATGGCTGTGGATGGTGCACTCGGTGGGGGCGGTGGGGGCAGCATATCAGATCTCGGGTCCGGTGGCAGTGCTGTAGCTTCTGACTTGAGTTCAGATTGTGAGCCATGGGGTGGCAGATCAGCAGCACTCACGGGCAGTAATCCAAGGTGCGATGAATCACCAGGGGCCCCTGACGGTGGACTGGGGTGTCGACTTCCAACTATAAATAAGAGACAAAATATTCAGATCAGTTTAAAATCTTTTAATTCAAATAAAAAGCACAACATAAAAGAATCAAACATAGAGATGCATGAAATACGGTGCATCCGCACTTTACAGGAAAAGAATGTGTATATTGGCACCAACAACTGGGAATTATTTGCTGATTAATCATCATGTTATGTGTTTGAAAGCAAGAGGAAAACATGTGGTTGTGCCAAAACTTCATACATCAAGTCAGTAGCAGAAACCACTGAGCGATGCAAATGTGATAACAGATTCTGAAATATCCCCAAATAATCCCATAAACAGCCACAAATGGTGCACTTTGTTTGGTGATATAAATAGATGTGCAACTTAGAACTGTTCACGAGCAATACATTCATCAGTAATATGTGATTGCGATAAACATCAAATTTTGAAAAAAAAATTACACTATATGTAAAAAAAAATCAAATTTGAAAAAACAAAAAAAAAAAAAAAAAAAAAAACCCAACAATGTAGTGCGAGAGTGGAGCTCTTGTGACCACAATGTGTGGTAAATGTCTTATGGTCAAAACAGTCACTACCAATTTAAAGTTGAACTAAAAGACCATCTTCAGTGGTTATGATATTTTAGTGGTTTATATTTTTCAAATAAGGAACAAAGCCATGAAGTTGTGTCACAAACCTATTTCTTGCACTGAACAAAAGATAAGCAATTTGATTTCAGGATGTCACACACTTGAATTAATATGACTCGCAAATATTGGAGATGTAGTTTGTTTAAGTTTGAACACAGGAAGTATGTGACTCAACATCACAAGAGTACACTCTAGTTTCCACACATATTTAATAGGACAATAGGATTTCCCAAAAGGATTTAAAAAAATTATCATTAATCATCTATCTTGATAAAATTAGGTTTTTTTTAATACCTGCAGCATGGAAAGCTGAAGATTCTGGTTGATGAATACTTGGCAAGGCTGCAGTGGACTGAGTGACCATGGGATAGTGAGGTGGTGACGGGTGATGAAAACTTCCCCATTGTGAGGATCCCTGGCTCTGTACAACATTGTCTGAAATCAAAGAGATTTAATCATATAAATCACAAATAATAAATAAATAATAAATTAATAATATGCCCTTAAACCCATTTCACAACACACTTTCCAAATTGAGGAGATGACTGACATAGGATTACTTAAGGCGATCTGCTTCCGTTTGGAAAGTCTAAGTTATAACACATTAAGGCCAAGCATAACCCGATTTCATTAATAGTGGCATGCAAAAGGTCACTATTGGTTTGCTCCAGGCAGTGGCTCATAGAGCAAATGTGTCAATTTTTGTGTAAAAAAGTGATTCTTCACAAATTTGGAGCATATCGCTGACTAATAGGGTTGGGGCCAAAGGTGGCAAATGAGAGCTGATCACCTTAAGAGGTTTATCATAATTACATGTACATGACTCCAGCCTGCCTCCTCCAATACAGTTTGCCTTTCATCATTCTTGTAATGGCAAGTAATGTCCTATTATATGTAATTGTGGTTTTGCAATAATTTAACTAGATATTGGCCATTCTAACGCGAATCAGTGTGTTTTACTGTAAGCCGGAAGTTACTGTGAAGATCATATTATTATCATCATAGGCGCTGCATAGGTCACTGCTACCATGGAACACTATCATTTCATGTCCAAAATGCAGAAAAAAGTTGTCATATAAAACTATGAAAGTACTGAGTACTACATATTTTGAAAACTTTATCATACTTTGGAGTTCTTTGAAAGAAAAAAGCAATCACTAAAGAGTTAAGACAATAAATTAAGATACTATCATGTGCTAACCAGATGAGGGGATCCAGGATTTTTCCCCGCCCATCCAACTGGATGAGCAATCGACTCTACAAATGGGGTAGCTTGTTATGAAATCAATAGGATAAAATTGAGTACATTTTTATGAGGACCGCAACTCCCAGACAACTCAACTCGGGTCACCACAATATCTACTTGCACATGGATTACTTAGTAAATGAGACAACGAAATAATTTTTGCACCTGTTTATGATTATATAATCCAACAGTTACTACGTCGGTTACTCAAATGGGCAATAAAAATCTGTTGCAGATAGAGATCCTGTGCTTATCTTACTTGAAAAACACTTCTTGTTAATGGCCACTTTTTACCTACCTATTGGAATGTATTATTATTGTCAATTAATCTCTTTATGGAAGAAAAAAGTCAGGGGACCATGTGGCAAAGCCACAGTCCTGTTATGGCATGACAAAGTGACTGCCGATAAAAAAGATCATTGAATTGCGACACAGCGTCTGTTGAATCATAGGTACTTTTTAAACGACAATTCCTACAATGGAGCTTGGATCCTAGTTGGAACATGAACAGATGGTTCCAAAAGGATGACCACTTAGGGACATATGTTAAGTTATAAGGATCTCTCAAGAAGATCTTGATTTACTCCTGACATGAAAACCCGGGTGTTTTTATAATTGTTCTCTTATTAACCAACGACCAGCTGTCTTACCTCAGGCAACATATTTTTTGGCAGAAAAGGTAAATTATAATTGCACGAATTAAAACCCAGATTTAGATAATGTCTTAGGGGTTGTCCATCATTATCATCATTTACGCTTATGATAATTTCTATCGTAAGGGGGAGGGAGGGGGTTGGAAAATGATGACAAATATCATAACTATTAAATCAAAGGTAGGAACCCATCACTCAGACCCCTAGATGTTTCCTTATACAAAGACTTCTGTTGGTTATAGACAACCCCTTACAACTTTAACAAATCATTCGATACTGCACACCATATAGATGTTTATGACCATATTTAAAGTAAGGTTGTTTCTTTATGTAAACCGGCATAAACACTTGCAAGGTGACCAAATGGTCACAGACTCAAGTTCTAAAAGGCCAGAATTAGTACACCAACCCAACATGGAATTTCATACCAATGTCATGTTTGTCATTGCATAGTCTCCATGAAGTATTGACCCAAAGTTAAGGTGTTAGTCAGTACGAAATACTCAGTAGTATTCCAGTAAAAGGCTATTCGCCAAAACAAAAAAAAGTTATCTTTCTGATAATATAAAAAACATTCTTCATCAGTATAAAGCGTAGTTGCGTTATCGATAGACAAAAATACTTTGTTGTTTACGCGACTTTATCTGATGTGCTCAAGCAAGAATTTGCACCTTTGCTGCATATACCCAGCTCAGTACCAAGGCGACAAAATCCAGAGCCCTATACTTTGCAGGACACTGCAGATTTTTAAATATTACGGATTATTTTGGATTATTTCGGATTTATTGATTTTTTTCTAATCCGTAATAGGGATTTTTACGGATTTTTAGGCACCCAAGGTCCAAATAAAAATCTGTAAAAATCTGTAAAAATCCAAAATAATCCATAAGATGTGCACTATTACAGTCCAAATAAAAATCCGTAAAAATCCCTATAACGGATTAGAAAAAAATCAATAAATCCGTAATAATCCAAAATAATCCGTAATATTTAAAAATCTGCAGTGTCCTGACTTTGTGGTCCATTACAATACATTGGGACAATTTATCTATAATTCTATATCTATAGTTACTGGCTTCATGTCAAAAATAATTGATCCTTGTGGGATTTCCCTTGTTTAATTCTAAATGACTCCCTATCTACAGTAATACATTGGTAATAAATTATCAATGATCCTGATTAGATGATGTCAAATGCTTTTATTATCCTTCCCAACGAGAACAATACAATTTCTATCATTATGTGTCAAAGAGGGGAAAGGTCGGCAAGTAACTGTTGATTGATAAGGGGAAAATTAGCCTGTCGATAAATCTATTCTTTTTTCCTGATGGAGGTCAGAGGCCTAAGGGAAAACTAAAACACTAAGTGTGTATCTATATTACTTTCTGTCAGTGGTTACTCTATTTTATTAGTGGTTAACACAAATGTAAACATGCACATTTGTGTGACTGGGGATCACGTTTTGGTTTTGCTCAATATGATGTATCTGATTGTTGGATCACTTCAACCGCTGCTGATCAGAGTAATCTGGGTTTTCTGGTTTTCGATGAGTCAAACCGAAATACTTTTTGGACTACCTCAACCGCAAAACATCTTTGTTCTAACCATTTCTTGACTTACTTTCTGACTCAGATTTACTACACTTTTTATGCAAAACAGTTTAACCAGTATTTTTTTCTTGTAAGTGGTCATAAATAATCAACGAGTAACAGTTTTTGCTGCCATAGCACCCCTGATTATCCACCATTTCTAGACCAAGGAAAAATCAATAACCCCTGTGCTAATGAGAATAAATTGAAATATATTTTCGATTGGCTATTAAGATGAGAAGGCCCTGGAAAGTGCGGTGTGTCATGCTAGGGATACATCAGAAGTGTTGTAGCTTCAGATGAGCACTTGGTGAACCACAACAATTGAATCAGTACAATAGGTTGATGAGGTTGAATCCCACAGACTATGGCTAGGCCACAGAGTACAAAAAGTAAACCACATTATTTATTGATCTCTGCCAATAATTCAGACCTTGGTTTTTTTGTTTGTGAGCCCTAGATGTGTTGGAAAGTGACATTTTTGGTCTATCAGTTTCAATTGGATTAATTATTAATTTTATGCAAAGTAGTATAAGTTCTAATAAGCTTGTATGGGACATTAGGCCAATGACTAGAATTATTATTCAGAAAAAGTCATTTTGACTCAAACGCTGGAGAGCTGGTAATAATATTCCGGATATTATTAGGACAATTATGGAATTCCTAAATTCTTCAGTCATGACAGTATTTGTAAAAATCCTGTATCCTTTAGTATCAAATGGCTATAATAAAGATGGTGTTTTAAATTTTAAAGAGGAAGTTGTAGGTGTGTCATATGACTGCATGTTCATGCATATATGTCCTTCAACCTTTCATAAATTAACATGTCAGCGTGACAATGTGTGTGGGTTAAGGAAATCCTATTCTAAATGCAGAGAATGATATTGGTAATTATTATGCATAATGGGATTTTCCCTGGACATTTTGGTTTATCAATCTAGCAAAAATTAAGTTTATGTTCCTAACATTTATATACTCCATTATTTTTGTCTTATCCTTACCAGGTTTACTTTTTGTTTTGTAAAGAAATAAACCTATCTAGCTCAGGCAACCAATTCAGGAAATGTTGAAATTGCATGTTTGCAGTTTTTGGAGTGTGGGGAAACCATATAGATCTTGGGTTTTCATTAATACACATCTATCAAGTGTCTATAGAGTAGCAAATGTTTTGGCCAAGCTGTCGCTATTATGGTGCTATTAGTATTAAAAATTCATATCGCCTCAAAGGTGGATATATGAGAGGAGTCAGTTTGGTGCAAAGCCTCTAGGCTCTATCAATATTTGGAAAACTGTTCCTGTCCATTTATGACATAGTCTAATTTTGTACTGGATGATTGGCTGATAGATTCTGTTGAATGCCAATCTAACTTTAAGGGTACTTGCTACCTTTGAGGCCAAAATAGCGACTTTTAGACATTCTGGCCTGTAATTTAGCTAATAAACCATCAGCGGAATTACAGGCTAGAATGTCCAGAAGTTGCAGATTTTTGCTATTTTTGCCTCAAAGGTAGCAAGTATCCTTAAGTACATCAATTGATTAGTGCTATGATCGATTGAGATAGCTTATTGTAAATTGACAGGGCCATTGGCCGTGTAGAGGTTTAAAACAACATCAGGAAGATAAATATCGAGAAGTCGATATTAACAGGCGAGACCAGATTGATATAAGTTCATGTCACATCTGTGCTCTGATCAGGTAAAAATAGGTCCAACGAATGAACAACCAGTGATCTAGGTGACTTCTGACTTAAGTACAGGCTTACGCCTGCAAAAATATATGAACTTGAATGGATGACTAAATGGGGGTGCTTAAAGTACTAACTATATTTGTTACATGTGTAATTCAGTTTAGCCTACCTGCAGCCTGTCTGTACAAAGTGTCCCTCCCTGCTACGGCTGTCATTGATACATCACTAGGCTGGGTGCTACGTCGCAACACCTCCAGCTCGGCAAGATGTGGTGGGAAGCCACGGTTCATGTTGTTGGCAATGTTGGAGAGAGGGTTAGCCATACGGATGTCCAATGGACTCGGTCTTGGTGGGATGTGACGGTCATCTGTTCTCAGTTCTGAAATACGCATTGACACTGTAAGTGTCAAATAAGGCAAGAGGTTAGGTATAGAAGCAGAGGTTAATAATTCTAACTAATAATCCAACACCAAAAACCTTAATTAGTAATGTGAGAAAGTTAATCCAATAATCTACAGATACAAGTATTATATACAAAATATCACATTAGTACACCAGTAATGCATCAACCAATATGATAAATGTTGGATAAAAGTGGACACGCAAACACCTAGGACCATTTTTGCACATGTTCTTGTAAACCAGAGAGAAAAAGGCTTTGCAATGCAAGAACATCTTTAACACTATCATTAAATTGCAACTATTCAAAGGTGAATGGTGGTTATTTATCAGCAAAACTGATGAAAGTTGTTCATAGGAATGTTGGAATTATGCTATCTTGAGTTTTGATCTTAGGGGAATTTGTCCACTTGAATTCCAAAACATTAGCAATTCTTTTGCCTTTCTAAAAAGGGAAGAAAAAGCCGGAAATCTCTCATTCATTTACACCCTGAGACACCAACTGATTTCTTTTCTTAGATGTCTACATTCCAGGCGAGTTTTGCATAAAGAATCCCTTCTTTTATTGTAATCATTGACTTGTTAAAAACTCTAGACTGTCACCTTTCTACCACTTGTGGGGCCATGGTCAGTTTCTGGACCCTTTGGGTGATCCTCAGCCTAATGCTCTGCATTATTGGTAGTTTCTTTGTTCTGGTAAAGATGTAATTAAGGAGGTAGCTATTTACTTATCAGCAAAAAACAAGTTGGGGACAAAGCAACCATCGCCAAAGTGGTTAATACTTCATGTAAGGCCATGGTCGGTTGATCTTTAGCATG
>JAAUYA010433223.1_pt1 | contig 11946 bp, 6 predicted proteins | sample 7278161 | NCBI WGS metagenome assembly JAAUYA01 (sample SAMN14350120, study PRJNA611818) | marine sediment metagenome | isolation source: surface marine sediment (3m) | place: French Polynesia: Moorea | collected 2018-08
ATCTAGGGATCGTGAAGTACGAAACCCCTAGCATGAATTATGAAACAATGTTGTGAATAGGATCATTGTGCTGAATGAAGTACGAAACAATGTTTGTTGTGAAGTAGCGAAATCCCATTGTCTCTTGTTTGAAAAGCCTTTTGTTATTGGGAGGAAGTGGCGACGATTAATGTTTCATAAGGCGTGACTTAGTTTTGCTTCCTCACTGTGGAACAGGAGGAAATGATTAATCTCCACAGATCCTCAAATTCACTAATCCACCAGGGCAGTCTTGAAATATCTCCCATTTGTATTACAATTTGTAACTAGATATCTGATACCGGTATCTGAAGTCAGTGTTAGCATTGAAACAGACATTTGGACCCAATTGTTTTCTAAAAACATGAAATTTATGTAAATATATGACATACATTAAAATTTGAAAGCAAATGTTATCAGCCTAATGTCGTTTTGGAATCTCTGAATTCAGTGTATAAATTTTATAATGTGTCTAAAACGTATTTTTGTCTTGGACATGTGTACCAGTTAGTTACGGGGTCGACCATTAATCATCTGGGGGGAGCGCGGTGAAGATTTTCGCCGGATCAATTTTTTTTCACCACGCCCCCCCCAGATGATTAATGGTTGACCCCTAAATTAGTAATGGTACAGAGTAACAATGCAGCAATTTCGTGGCTTAAGTTATAGCATTCTCAAATTGGCCCCTGGAGATGACATGCAGTGGTTTCGAGCTCTTTTTTGTCAGTTTTGTCAAGGGCTCCGGCAATGAAAGTGAGATTTTCACTGTAATGCTAGATAAATCAACATATTTTAAAAAAGCAGCCAGTTTACAAAGTGTCCTTAAGTAATCAGCATTGAAATGTACAAAATGCTCAGTTGAATTTCAATTTTTGGCCACTGTGCTAAGGATCTGTGTTGCCATGGCTGCCGGAGCCCTCAATTTAGTCTCGTTTGTACACTTTGGACAACACAAAAATAGAATTAATCAAATTAATACATTACAACAATATGATCATGACCTTTACAAAATGACCCTAAAGGTCATGACCTTGATCTTATTTAGAAATGGTCCGCAATATCTACTAAATAACTGCCTCAGTCATGTAAAAAATGCAACTTGACGTTGAAGTGAGCCCACCTGCCTTTGTTAGGGACCTATTTAAAAGATATGGGACCATGTCTAATGGGAATTGGTTTCTGAGATATGAACTTTTTTCTAGTGACTTTCACCTAGGGATGTTTCTCATCTCTTCTGTACAAGTGATTCTGCATCTCAAAATAATTAAGTATGTAGTATGATTGGGACCCCCCCATCGGTACCCTCTTTTATCCAGTCAAGTCAGACATACAGAAAGCAATGCATAAGAGCCCACCGTGCATACGCACAGGTGGGCTCAAAAATTCACCAATGTCAATTCCAGACATATACAGCTATGTCTTAAACATGATCTGGGTGTCTGGATAAAATGATAAGGGACATGAAAAGGGGGTATACCTTTTCAGGTATTTCCTGTCCCTAATGCGTACACCACATTTAAGCAGACAGTTGCACTTAGCTGGTTTTTTACCAGTCTTTTAGATGTTTTGTCACAAAATGCAGTGTACGCATTATGGACAGGAAGTACCTGAATAGGTATACGCCCCTTTTTGATGTAAGCCTGTGAGACTAACTAAAAAAAACAACTTGGTGAGATCAACAAAATAGCTCTAAGCACATTGCTTTGAAATGAATGATGAATTTCAGATAACAAATAACTTGAGAGCTAAATGCTAAAATGTCCAGATTCTCAAGCTCCGGGGGTAATGTTCATACTCAATATACATAAAATGCCTGAAGGCTACCATGGGGGGGGGGGGGTCTGTGAAGCGTGTCTACTCCAAGCTTAGAAGCCTGGTACATGTATCATTGGAACAATCAATCACAAACTTATGGGAATGTATGGTGGTGGTCTCCTTACATTCTTATGGCCTACTCAAGTCTTTCATCCCTTTAATTTGAGAGCGGTAGATAAATTGGCACCTAGCAATGAGGCAGTGATGGCTCAATAGTCTTGTAAGAACGATCAGTTGTTGTATCCTCCCCGGGGAGGTGAGAAGGACTTAGGAGTGAACAGGCCGAGCTAGGGAAGGTGAAGCCTTGGGTAATGTCAGATGAATAGCAGTGAGCTAGATATCAGACGTAAAACCAATACCTTTATCTTTATGTGATGGCATTGCTCCAATGGCACAAGGTTTAGGAATTTAGTGAAGATGAGGTTCACAGAACCCCGCCCCTGATGCCCTTAATCTCCCCAAGATTCTAAACCTTACTGTCCAGGCCCAGCATTGACTTTAAAAGACGAACAAACAGGCGATACCGAGTGCATTATTTCCCTGCTTCGCGAAGCTACAGGGTCGATAAAATACCTTAGGTGTATGCAGGGCACACTGGATGAACACGGTAAGTTAAAATTATACCCTGCCTCACAGCTGTTTCCAAACGGCTGTCTAGCGGTGAATTCCAGCAGAAGCTACCAGACAGGTCTTGCGATTCTAGGTATGTTGGGCCTTCGTGGGCACCTCATAATATTATACCGGTGGGAGATTCCTTGCTATATTTTGAAATCACGTTTTGAAATCACCCAACATCATATTCCTACCATTTGTATTCCTGGTTGTATTGAATTGTATTGAGTTGTATTCCTAACAGTTGTATTCCATGGTATTTCCAAAGACAAGGCTCTCAGAAGTCAATGGAATGTCCAAATGACCATTTTTGACCTCTTGACCTATGACTAACTTGATCTAGATATCCTGCCACTTGACCTCCATGCCAAAATTCAAGTTTGTATGTCTTTCTGTTTGGCTGGGAGACACACACACACACGATGTCAAAACTATTACTCCTGTCACACCACAGATGTGGGGTGTAATAAAGAAGAATATATACCAGTTAACCATTTTATCTGTTCATTTATAAATACAATCAGTTAATCTTGAAAGTAGTACAATGAGCACGCCAAAAAGACCAGGTTTTAACAGGTTTGGGGCACCACATCAAATGAAACTTGCAAGGTCAGGTGATGTTGTAAACGACTGTAGTTTGTCCTATTATTTATTTCCCCAACCCATCCCATTCAGTTCTGCCATATCAAGACCCACAGCAAACACCAATGCAAAGTTGAAAACTAGTTAAAACATCGTCTTATTGGCATGCTCATGAACTACAGTTTTGTTGAATATCCTTACAGAAATAGCACATTATAATAACCTTCCAGTGAAATATTTTGGAAAAGACAGAAAGCAAAGAAATAAAATAACAATAATGATAAACATAGTTGTACTCTGTGCATGATTATAACACACAGGGTAGTTGCAATCATTTTTATACAAGTAATCACAGAAAATAGCTCCCCTCAATGCAATGTGTGAAGAGTGGTTTGTAAGTTTCATCTATTCATATTTTGTTGGAAATAAGTGTTGAAATTATGTATGGTGAGCCTAATCGCAAATATGATCATGCTTATTTCAGAGGAACATTCAAGTTGTAGAACAGTATTACTAACCCACATTAGTTTTAAGTCCATGAGCCCAAACCAATAAATAGACTAAATGGTATACTTTGAAGGGACTCAGTGTCACAGACTACAATATTTAGAGAAGTAATGTACCAATTTGTCCCCCTGAAGTAAACCATTTAGTGGTCTGGCTCATGGACTATTTGGCACAATTATTCTGAATCCCCAGTGCTTTAACCCTTTCCCCCGCAGAAACACTGACTAGGTTCACGTTTTCTTGCTGGGAAAGGGTTAATAATACAAACACACATCTACATTCTACTATCAGGCTATTGCAAACAAAATAGCAAATCATTCACGACAAAGTCACACTTATTCAGTATATTTTACACAACACTGATAGGATTCATGACAACCTGTGAGTTGGGAGGGAGGACAAAATACCATCAAGCAAAATAGCATTGTTATGTTTAATTGCAAAAATTATGAGAAGGTTTTAACTTCAATGAAAGAAAGAAAGAAAGAAAGAAAGAAAGAAAAAAAGAAAGAAAGAAGGTTACAGCAAATGGAACATGGAATTAAATCGGCATGTATGAAAAATAGAAGCGCTGTGGTAGACTGAAATATAACAAATGCACAGATGAACAATACACTTGAGTTCACACTATGCAATGAGGGGCAACTGAATGCTTCACTCATTTGTAAAGCAGGAGTTTCTCAACATTCATCAAGAATATTGAAATGTCACAGAACTATTCCATTTTCACTCTATGATATGGTTGGGTGCTTTCAGAGGTCCACTTGTCCTCGAAGACAGTTGATTTTGATGTCTGAACCATGGTTTTCAGTGCGTTACTCCCATCCATTGGTTGAAAATGGAAAAGTCCCCACAATAATAATATGATCATACGTGTTGACAATAGACGATACAAATCACTATGAGTTGCTGACATGAGTCATATTATCTTATCAAACCTCTAAATTACATGTCACTACATTAGACAAAATGACAATGGCGATGTATAATTAATGGGGGATATTTAAACATTTCCTGTAGGTCATGGGTTGTACTTTGACGGTTCCCAAAAGTGCCACCTTTTGTTCCGGCTTGTTGCCATCCTTTGAATCTCTGATCTTTCTGCTATTTCAACAACAAATGGCCTTCGACCAAAAATAAAGAAATTAAGCGCACTGATGTTTTGATGCTAGTAATCAATCTGGCACAGACCATCTATTTGCACCGATGTCACTTAGTCTATTGTTTTGACACATCATATTAATTTTAATAAAGTGGTCACCTAAATGTCAGACTAAATATGTGGCGAGAAAATTCACATCCCAAGGAAATTATTTTAAAGCCTATTCTATATTGTGAATGTTAAGGGCTGTTTCACAACAGTGACAGGGGTGACGCTACAACTTTATATATCATAAAACATCATAATCTTTGAAATCTGTGAGAATTCCACTTCCCGATTGCAGAAAGACTTTCATCAAATGTCTTGCTTTGATATGTGGTATAAATTTAGCCAAACGCAGGTTTTTGGTCAAAAAGGGTCTTTCATGTTGCCCTCCATAGATACTGTAAAACAGGAAACGCGAAAATCGGCGGATTCGGGAAATTTTTCTGTCGCGCAAATGTAGTGCTTTACATTAGCTTCCAGTCAGTTATTAAAATTTTTCAAACAAAAAACAAGCCAAGTTAGAGTCTTTCAAAGTTGTCTCCCCCCACCCCTTCAAGTCCAAGATGTGCCTGCATAGGTATGACTGACTCACAATTGTTGTTGACAGCGGCAGGCAATGGATTTTGAAAATCTTTTAATCTGCCCATAGCTAACAATTTTCAATGTTGAGAAAGTTTTAGTCACCCATGGTTCTTGTGAAACAGCCAAAAACATAGATAAAACGCCTACAGTTACTTAACAAAATGCAAGTGATTAGTGTTTATATCTAAGCATCTGGGATATGTTAAATTGTACTTGAATTAATACATGTAGTCGAGTGACGGCTCTGCGTTTGTTTATGTTTAAATGTTGCTCAAAATTATCTTACCTAAAATGTGGCTATACAGATACCTTCATCTTAACATATCTATCATCTTAAAAGTTCTGGTATTTTTAGGACTGAGATTTATAAACACCGAACTGGGAATTATTACAATGTAAATAGCGTCACTCGCACATGCTTCAAAAACAAATGACTGGTTCAAGTTTAATATGAAATACACAACTGTACTGACTTTGAAATAAAGGTGAAAATGGTGGCCAATAAAATACAGTGTACTATTAGCAATAAATAATTGTATTCACAGAGCTTTAGATAGAAAATTCATAATAAATCACATTATTTAGGATACTGTGTTCGAAAAAAAAGTATCACTACATACAAAAACATCAGATTACATATAAAAATTAATACACATAACAAAGAGTGTAAACTGAACTATTACAGACCCCTTTTTCATATCTGACATTGAAACAAAATGACTTGCGGTTCATATATGGATTTAAAATTTGAATAACATCCGAAATCCTAGTACAAGGCTAGGTGTATGGTATATTAATTTTTTCCCCTGGTATAACAAGCTATTGCAAAGCAACACCAAATGATCATTACCGTTATTCCCCTAATAATAATAGAGCATATGAAATCTAGATATAAACACTTGGTGCCACATCAGTGCTTAACTTTTATCATTGAAGCAATACAAATCTAGAAGTCTACTCTTGACAAAACTAGAGTGGATAATTTCCCGCAGCCCCCGTAACAAGAGAGTCCCCGATGTTAAGTTGTCGTTAGTGCTTAGCCAGAGATGGGGGAGGGGGTTCTTTTTCACTCTTTTTTGTGCCACCTTCCAGATGTTTGACCATGTTACGATGAGCGGCTGGCTTGTCGTGTGGCGAGTTACGACCAACATTATTTACATGATCCACCAGAGCGGCAGCACCTGTAAATAAGTACAAGGTATAAACTACAACCATCGATAATAGATGTCATTTTGCATAGAAATACAGTTTCAAAAATCTGTGGAATTGAGAAGTATTTTCAATTTGGAGCAATAAACAGGCATCCAAGTACACTAAATATGTGAGAAGCTAAGAGTGGGTCGACAATACTCAAGATTACCATAGCCCCATCAGTAGATAAGGGGTGAATTTTAATCTGGATTAATAAAGGTAATTAGTTTGGTTTGGTAGAACTAAGATTGAATCTAAGACATAGCCAAGCTGAAGGTCGCCTGCCAGGCACCTGTTCCTCCTATCTCAAAGTGCTAATTTGGCAGCCATGTAGAGAAGGAGGAACGAGTGCCTGGCAGGCGACCTTCACCTTGGCTATGCCTTGGATTCAAGCTTTGTTTAGAGCAAGGAAACGAATACCCGATTTTAATAGTAAATTTTAAACAGACAACATATAAACTTCAGATCCCGATAACAATTAACTTAATGTATACCAGTATCTAAGTATTTCTAGTCCGACAATAATTCCTAATCTTGGTAATGCATCAACTAACGGCGTAACCTGGAAAATGTAGTACAACACTAGTGATCGACTGAATGTTTACAGAAAATGCATCGCCTGTCCTGAAAACAGTAAATGTGCCTGTTTCTTTTTACTCTTGCTTTTTTTTTTTTTTTTTTTAATTTGCAGTAACTTCCACCAGAATCACATAAAGGACAGCAGTAGTAAAACCTGCGGGTAAATAAATAAAGATAAACCTACCTAGAGGTGTCTCAGAATCTGACTCTGTCCCGGACAGCCCAGGACTGCTATCACTAGAGTTGTCCTCAAGTCTGAGCCCCTCAGCGAGGGTGGATAATAACAACTCTTGTACAAACACTGAGCGATCTGCTCGCTCTGTCTCTACACTTTGCTTCTCACTCTCACTTAACTCTCCATCTCCAACCCTGTCAAACAGAAAATGTGCACATTAATTCATGTATACATTGGCTTTTGGATGTATGTAATAATACCTACAGTTGACAGGCATATGAATGGTACCCTTCGAAATACACAAAGGGCTCTTATGCCACGTTTATGCTAGCTGGCTTGGTGGCCGGCTGACATTGGGAAAATGACTCATATTTTGCCTATTTTGAGCAAGAAAAGCTACCGATTCTGTAAAAAAAACTTTTTAATGGCATGTCGCTTTGGATAAAAACTGAAATGTTTGTTTTTTTGTCTTTTTGTCTGGGACAATGGTTAGGTGGAAGATGATAAAATTCTAGACGGTGTAGGATAAAAAAACAACAACATTGCTCTTACCAAGCTAATAAGAACTGTGAGTTGGGGTTTCCAGTACTACTTGACAAGGAGGCCCCAGCAATATCTACGAGAGTCGCAGCTTGCCCAGACACCACTTGTGCCATAGTAATATTACTATTTGCCCCGGGTAATGGTTTATTGGCGGCTTCAGCTTGACGTCGTGGTAACCTTTCAAGTTGTTGTCTAAAATTAAACATTAAAAGATAAATATAAATAAGGTTAAAAGGATGAAAACTAGTGAACAATTTAAAGTGATTTTACTTGATTTAAACTTAACATAGTGTTAGTGGCAATATGAGGGATGCAGGTAGCAAATTTTCAATCTTTACCGTGTAAAGGCTGAGGAAGGGAGCGGCCTGTGGATTTACTAAGTGGGTTTACATGACTGTATGTCGTGATTAACTTCCACTAAATTTTGACCGCTTCCTATAGATGAAGTACTTTCAAGGGTCTATGGTGATATCTTTACAGACATATGTATTTTATGTGTGATTTACTGGCAGTACAAACCTAGTAGTTTGAAGTTGCATTTCTAGTTGCTGTAGTTGAGATGACACGCTCTGAGCGGCAGCTGCTCGACTCCGTACACTTGATAATTGTGATAACAACTCTGAGGGAATAAAAAAATATGAGTGATATTAGTTTGTTGAAGCTTTCATCACTTCCAATTGAATTCTGATAATCACACAGACTCAACACCTTTCTACCTAACAACTCAACTCCAAAATTGAAACTTGAAAGAAACATTTAAACAACAAAGCATCTTAATTAGTACCACATAAAATAAACCTTATGACAATACGGTAATTATTCAAGCAAGCCGAAATCCTATTCAATTTAAGTTCCACGCATTGCCTGCTTGGAAGATATGTGTATGGTTTATGCAGATTTACAGCAAGAGTTCTCCTGTTGCAAGAGTAGACACATCCAAGTTTTCCCCTGGGTATTTTTGTTTCATAAAACAATGTTTTTGTTAGTAATGGTATGATCCTTTGATTCTTAGGATGGTTGAGTACTAAATTTGCACATTCAGGGCCAACGAAATTAATACACTTTTACTTAGCCTAGTTAGGGGGCTATCCCTGGAGTTATCCTCAAGTCTGAGCCCCTTAGCCCCATTTTTGCATATGGGCTTTCCAAAGCAGACAATATCCGATTGAAACTGGCCCATTCATCTACCCACCATCGCCCGAAATAAAGTTTGTTTCAACATTTTCTTTATGACTTGTATATCCAACTGCACCAAAAGACAATCCTAGGAATCAAAACACCATGCCCTTTGTTTTTTGCAGTAATCAAAACACCATGCCCTTTGTTTTTTGCAGTAATTAGATCACAGAGCAAGTAAAGTCTTAATTAGACTAGATGTTAAAAAAAAAAACATTTTAATGAAAAATTGTTTGAATTGCTAATGGGTAGCGGTTTTATTTATTATAATTTTGGACACCGTATTATCGCTAATAGAAGCGTCGGGCGCTTAGGCAAGGTCCTGTTCCAAAATATGGTAGGTGAGCCCTTTAGCTTTCCAATGGTGGTTTTGGATTAAAAATTGGTCAATTATTAAGGAATCTATGCTCATTTTCGAAAGCTTTTGTTAATCTTGGCATCCTCAACCTATGGGGACGCTCCTATTAGGTAGGCGCTTCTATCAGGGATAATAAGGTACTGAAAACCTACATTCTAAATAAAAATGCTTGGCCCCTTAAAGACTTGCTGGACATTTTTTCTGATGCTAAAACAGGCCTTTAATTGTCAGACATTTTGAAATTTCACCAGACACCGCGTACACTGGATTCCTGAGCATTAAGGATTACTGTAGAAGCAAAGTTTTGTTGAAACTGCCTATACAAGTGGTTGTCCATCATTACGTTGATCATATCATGCATTTTTACACAATGTAGCTTAGGAATCTACCCAGTTTTGAGGTCTCAAAATGAAACAAAATTAAATACTAAATTGAAACTAAAAAAACCCAATTTTTGTAACAATTATCAACCAATTGTACAGACTGATGTAATATACCATTTAGAGCCATCGCGCCACTTTCAGGGTCAAGGCTTTCAGCTGGCAGCCGCAGTCTAAGAGCTAACAATTAAAACATTATCCACATAAAAACCAAAGAAAATAATTCTTATCTCATCTAAACATCAAGAAATGCGTTATTACATAGGATAGACCACACAAAATAGGCAAAATAAATGATCCCTTTTGTAAAGAGGTAAAGAATGGATTTGGTACATGTCCTCTCTTTCCATTTATAAAGAAAATTATCTGCCAAATATCCAATGCATTCCAATGTCACTCCCTTTGCTGCAGCATTCAAAAGATGGTTAACCAACTAGGCAAAGTAAGGGTAAAACTGCACATTAACCAGTGATATAATAAAGGTCACACATGTACAATGTACATAAAATGATTTTTACCACTAATTATTAGTAAACCGGTGAAAATAAAAGCTATGCCAACATCGGGTAGCAGTGAGACTAAAACTTAGGTTAAAACAACCATTAAGAATATACATTTCAAGACAAAAATGAAATCATTCTAGGCAAGTAAAAATGGAAAATTGGTAAACCATTCATATGTGTGCGAAACAGAGAATGTCACCAACAATGTACAAATTTGTAAGTATTGCCATACTATGCTTGCATCAGTTGGCGTAGCTTTCCTACCTGCAATGGGGTCCATAGTGGCCTCACGAGCACTGGGTGAGAGCCCAGACAGAGCTGATCCACCACCAGCTGATGACTGGAAATGCATGTTCGTACGTCGGGCCCGTGTAGCTCCAACAGTGCGACCAGGATGTGGGATACGTCGAACATGGCGGATACCACCCACTGGCTCATCCTAATTATTTAGGTCAAGGACATTTGTACAATTTGAGCAAAGGGAAATCCTAACAGGAAATGTTTTAAACATGACATAACAAAATGAACTACAGTGTGATTTATTCACAGTAACAATGTAAATGGGAGTTTGTCTGGCCCAAGTGGATTAGCTACTCGTGGAGGTGTATTTACCTTAACATTTTTGACCACCTTACAGTGATTTTTTCAATTTGTTTTGGGGTACCCCTCAGTGATGTGGGACAAGTTTGTAGACAATCCTGCAGTGCAATAATATATCGCATTGGCACAATGCATAATGGCCTGTCATACCACCCGCTGACAGTGCCATTAGTGGGCAAATGATTGGATCACCTTGTGGTGATTTTCAAGACAACCAAGAGTCTTTACACGCGTTCACAGTTACTTCACCGGTATCTCAGAGGAAATTTACGAACTTCCCTTGAGTTTCCGTTTCACTTCCGATTTCCATGTAAGGTTAACAACTTTTCCAAGATTTCCAAAGGTGAAAGGAACCTTGTGATTAATTCAACACAGTAGCTATTCTTCTCAGGGATTTCCAATGGACTTTTAAGTTATTGCTTGATGTAAAAGGATACAAAATCTCTTGGAGCTCTGTGTTCTAGAGTCAAGTGTGCAGTGAAGTCATCAGTCACATGATTTGGATCGCCACCCGGTAAAGCAGCACACACTGGGCACACCTAGGGAACATTATAAAACAAATGTTAATTTTATGCCATGGACAAGATCATAACAGATCTGGCAGTAGCAAAGAGAAGACTCACGTTTGTCTAACTTGATTCATTTTGGTTATTTATTGAAATGTTAATTTTTGATATGTGTGAAGCAATCTGAAATCTACTGACAGATATTTGAAGTGATTAAGTACAGATCTGACCATGTTCTCCTGTCTGAAACCCTCTTTTGATTTTTTTTTTCTTTTTTTTTTTGGTTTGCTGGTTTAAAATCGCGTGAAAATGCTGAATGCTATTAAGTGATTGCCTAAAATACTAGTGATTGATCTTTAATAGGAGATATACTGATTTTTTATTTGAAGGTTACACCATACCACTTCTATATTAGTATCCGGATGTTCAGCAGTGACATGTTCCTGAAGTGTTGTTTCAGTGAATCCCATTTTACCACAGAACGGGCATGAGAACGCCTGGGGCTGCTCAGCTGAGAATGCCTCTCCTCCATAATACATGTCTGAAAACATGGTGTCGAAAGTATATAGCATTTTAGTCTTGACTTGGCACTGGACAGTGCCTTACTTTACACAAAATCTCTACACATCTATAGTTCAGCCTTAGGGCTGTTCCATTAAAAAATCCCCGGGG
>JAAUYA010397427.1_pt1 | contig 11935 bp, 4 predicted proteins | sample 7278161 | NCBI WGS metagenome assembly JAAUYA01 (sample SAMN14350120, study PRJNA611818) | marine sediment metagenome | isolation source: surface marine sediment (3m) | place: French Polynesia: Moorea | collected 2018-08
ACATATTTCCTGCGGCCGAAACTCACAGCCATGTAACTAATTACATAAAACAATCCTTAACAACATTGGAGTACTTGGGCCTAAAGCCCAAATATCCTGGTCCTGACTCATGACACCAAAACTCAGCTATGTAAATTACAATTACATTTTTGAGCCCACCTGTGCTTAAGCACGGTGGGCTCTTAGGAGTCGCTTTCTATCTGTCCGTCTGTCAGTCTGGGAATGGACCAAAACTCACTAGAAAAAAATTCAAAACTTGGGAACTTGCCAAATATTCAGTATTAAGAATTCATGTCGACTAATATTAAATGAAATAGCGTAGGAAAGGACGTGTTCTAAACAATGGCAGGTGGGCTCACATCAACGTCAAGTTGCATTTTTATTATCTGATGTTATCTTATCTGAGATCACTCTGTTACAGGTAATGCACAGTATGGTCCGGACCAGTACGGCCAGTATGAGATGGGTCAGGGACCTGGATATACTGGACAGTCTACTGATTATGGAGGCTATCCGCAGGAGCAGGGCGGATCGTACATGTCTCAACAGCAGGGCAGGTACCCTAACCAACAGCAGTTTGATGGATATGGTGGCCCACAAGGGGGCACCTACAGTGGACCCCAGCAACAAGGGGGTGCTTATAGTGGAGCCCAGCAGGGGGATTATGGTGGCGGACAATACAGTAGCTATCCGGACCAGCAACAATATTCCGGATATGGAAATGGGCAGTCGATGCAGCAAGGTTTATATAATCAGCAACAACAATATGGCAATGATAGCTCGCAGTACCCCAACATGCCATACCCTAATTCTACACAAAGTGCACAGAATTCCATTCCGCCACACGATATGCCATTGATGGATAACAGCTTCATGGGACCAAGCCAAACACAAAATCAGATGGCGCCCGATTATAATTCCCAGGTTCCCAGCCAAAAAGGTCAAGGTCAGTTTAATAAGGCGGGAAATACTTCCATTTCACAAGGTCACCCGTCGATCGCAGCTCAACTCAGTGGAAGCTCAGCCCCGGGAGGACAGAACCAGTCTACTAGTCAAGGTCGAGGGGTGCAGAATCAGTCTAGTACACAAGGTCTGGCGCAACCTGGCACGCCTCTAACTACTCAAAGCTATACCCAATCTGGTACCCAGTCAACTACTACAGGACACCCACAGGTTGATACCCAGCCAAAACCACCTGTCCCCGCTGTTGGCCCAATACCAAGTACCCAAGTAGCACCACCAAGTACCCAGGTAGTACCATCAAGTACCAAAGTTGGTACTCAGATGGTACCCCCTGCCTCCGATCCCAGTGTACTTCAAACCAAGGACCCTGCCTCGGCAAATCAAAGTACTGCTGTAACTGATGCTAAGAAAGTGCCACACTCTAGCTTTGAAGAAGCATTTTTGAAATCCTTCTCAAGATCACCATTCCCCGGAACGAAGGAACCTATCGGTCCATCGAGAGTACAGAGGAGGCGGTCCTCACAACAGAAAAGGGAAAGCCCAAAGGATGCTACATCTAGTCAAGAAAAACTCCAGCAAGAAAGTACTCCACAGCAAAAACCAAAGGAAAGCATAACGCTAGCACAACAAGCTCAAAGTGATGACCCTTGTATCAAAGGTGCTGAAGTCAAAGAAAGGGCTAAGATTGAAGATGATAAGACCAAAGAACAGAAAGCCAAGGAGCAAAAGGCTGTTGAAGAAAACAACAAGGCTGTTTCTGATATGATCGGAAAAGCGGTTGAACTAGCCGTTGATAAAGTCGGAAACTCTGTAGAAGAGGAGGTCATTGATGATATTGTTAGTGAAGAACAAGTCAAACAAGCCGTGGATAAAGTAGAAAGTTCATTGGAGGAGGAGGTTATTAATGATATTGTTAATGAAGAGCAAGTGAAACAAGTGACTGAAATCATTGAGGACTCTGTGGTTGATAAAACTGTGGAAGAAATGGTGGAAGATGAGGCTACAGAACAAGTTGTACAAACGACGGAGGATCAGATTGTGGATGAAACTCTAGATGATGCGGTGAGAGAGGAGCAAACTGAACAAGTTGTACAAACGACGGAGGATGCGATCGTTAATGAAACTCTTGATGATGTGGTGAGAGAGGAGCAAACTGAACAAGTTGTACAAACGACGGAGGATCAGATTGTGAATGAAACTCTAGATGATGTGGTGAGAGAGGAGCAAACTGATGTTGTTCTTGAGAGGGCAACTGATGCTGTGGTTGAGAGTGTTATTAGCGAAGTGATCCAGGAGGACGAAATCGAGGGTATTGTTGAAAATGTGGAGGATACGATCGTGGATGATGTTTTGACTGATGCCATAGAAAGCGAAGAAACTGAACGGGTTACAGAGCTAGCCGAGGATGAGGTTATTTCTGAGCTCCTTGATGAGATTGTTGATGAGGAGGGGGAAGTTGAAGCTTTAAGACAAGCTGAACAAGAGGAGGAAGTCGTCAATGAAATTATTGACGACACAGAGAAGCCACTCCTTGAAGATGTTGTCGAGAATTCTGTCATTGAGGAAATTACTAATAAAGTTGTGGAAGAAACCGATGAGAAAATCAGGGAGGTTGTTGTTGAAGAGGTTGTGGAGGAGGCGGCAAGTGAAAAGGTGATTGAAGAACAGGAAAAGGATAGATTGAAGAGGGAGAAGGAAGAAAGAGAGAAGCAGGAAAGAGAGAAGAAAGAAAAGGAGAAAAGAGAGCAAGAAAAACGAGAGGAGGAGGAACGGGAGAAGGAAAGAAGAGAAAAGGAGGAAAGGGAGAAGGAAAAACAAGAGAAAGAAAAAAGAGAAAAGGAGGAACGGGAGAAAGAGGAGAGGGAGAGGAAAAAACAAGAAGAGGAGAAAAGGGAGAGGGAAAGAAGAGAAAAAGAGGAAAGGGAGAAGGAAAGAATAGAAAAGGAGAAAAGGGAGAAGGAAAGAATAGAAAAGGAGAAAAGAGAGAAGGAAAGAATAGAAAAGGAGAAACGAGAGAAGGAAAGAATAGAAAAGGAGAAGAGAGAGAAGGAAAGAATAGAAAAGGAGAAACGAGAGAAGGACAGAATAGAAAAGGAGAAACGAGAGAAGGAAAGAATAGAAAAGGAGAAACAAGAGAAGGAAAGAATAGAAAAAGAGAAACGAGAGATGGAAGAGGAAATGAGGAAAGATGAAGAGAAACAAAAACAGATCGCTGCTGAAGCAGAAAAGAAAAAGGAAAAGTTAGCAAAAGAACAGAAGGAAAGAGTTGAAACAAAGGAAGCGGAACCAGCTTCAACCCGCACTCGATTGAGTAGAAAGACGAAAGAATCAATCACCAAATCTGAAACAAAAGATGTTGACTCATCAAAAGTTACCCCAGCTGCAGATGATAAAGAGCATCCTAGTGTTGTGAAAGAGTCAACCCCCTCAAGGAAGACCAGGAGCAGCAGTAAAGATGCCGATCCATCAATGGTGACTCCAGCTGTAGATGACAAGGAGCAGCCTACTGCAGTGGAAGAATCAACCCCTACAAGGAAGACCAGGAATAGCAGTAAAGATGCTGATTCATCTGCAGATGACAAGGAGCATCCTAGTGTGGTAAAAGAGTCAACCCCCTCAAGGAAGACAAGGAGTAGCAGTAAAGATGCTGACTCATCAGTGACCCCAGCTACAGATAACAAGAAGCCGAGTGTAGTAGAAGAGTCAACCCCCTCAAGGAAGACCAGGAGCAGCAGGAAAGCTGCAAAACCAACTGCTGCTGAAAAGGAGGCAGTTTCTAGTCAGGACACAGCTGAACCACCCATACCTTCAGTTGAGGATAATCAAGAAAGTGCTGATAAATCGGCAGGACAGGAGATGGTGGCGAATGTGACGAGCAATGAGTCAACCCCCACGAGGAAGACCAGGAGAGGCAGTAAAGTGGGTGTGAAGGTAACTGGTGCTGAAGGGGAGGCGGTTTCTACTCAGGATACAGATAAACCAACAGCACAGTCTAAAGATGATGGGGAGAAATCGGACAGTGGAACACGCATGGACCAGGAGTCTGAGACGGATGTGACGACTAGTCAGGAGAGAGGTGAAGAGATGAGTGAAAACCAGCGCAAAGTACCACAGCCTGATGCTCTATTGCAGAATGATAAGGTATGAAGAAATTTGATCAACTTAAAAAAAATATGTACTGTATATAGATAGGACATGTGCCTAGTCATTGTAAGGAAATCTGAATGTTGTAAGAGTCAAATGAGAAGCCACTAAAAGCAAATACACTTGTCTCGTGGGTTATTGATACTGTATTATTTTATAAACATGCCTTTAATAATGTTTTTTCATTGATTTCTAAAAAATTATTGTATACATTATAAGGTATTGGAAGAGGACCTAGCAGAAACAGAAAGCCCGGATGTAACAAGATCTGTTCCTGAGAGTGTGGAATCTCTGGAAGAGACCCAGTCTGGACCTGATGAACAGGCGGGAGGGAATATGCCCCGTCTGTCTGAATCTCCCACAGAAATGCCCGAGCAAAATGAGAGAAGTACCGATGGCGAGAAGGTTGAGGTGAGACTCTAGCTAGTACTTCCTTTTAGTTACAAGTCAGAATTGAGATGGGGCAGGTGCTAACAAGTATTAATTTGCTGGAGTGTTTTTTATCAAACCTCTAGGTGGTCACATGATCAAAACATTTTTTTTGTGACTTATTTTGATGTAAAAAGCCCCAAAAAAGTGAAAAGTAGAATTTTCAGATTTTAAGGGGAACCACCAATCCAAGATGGCCGCTGCATCATGATAACCTCTTAATTTCTTAATATTCAATCATTTTATTGACAATACAGAGCTTATGGATGTACGATAAATATAAAACCAGGTGCGAAGCTTGAAGAATAGATGGTTATCGGACTCGACAGGGCAAAATGTGTATCAGGCAAGACCGCCTGATACACATTTTGCCCTGGCTTGTCCGATAACCATCTATTCTTCAGCTTTTTACCTGGTTTTATCTATGTATCAGGGCTTAAGATTCAATATATATCTTTTATAACCCTTTTTTCTTATACACATTGATTGCAAAATCTATTTGAGGTGAGGTTGTAAGTTTTCTTTTCTAATATCACTCCCAAACAGGAACCAGAGAAGAGATCAGAAGAAATTACAAAGTCATATGAGGCAGATTCCAATGTGGCAGACAAACCAGAAGAAACCAGCAAGGAAAGTGACACAACAGAACAACGAGATTTAGTACTTGATACAGTACAAACTGAAAAGCCACCCAACATAACACAACAGCTACATCTTGGTATGGATTTGGTTATTTAAACAAATTCCTTATTTATTCCAGAGGCTGCTTCAAATAAGCTCACATTTTATTCCTAGTCTGTTCGATGGCAGCAATATTACACCTGTGTTAAAGGTCTAGAACTGTTAAGCAACTATAAAATTACCTTGGTGAATTTATTTAATATTGGACATTTCTTGCAGTGAATGACAGTACTATGTGTATACCTCCTGACCATTTGTTTCATTCTTACAAAGAATTTTTTTATCGCACACACTCATGGAAAGAGTGAAAAATCTTATTGACCCGAGATCACTCAGCTCAGATCAATAAGATCTTTCAATCATTCCATGAGTGTGTGTGATGAAAATTCTTTGTTCGAATTAATATCTGCCACTCAGATTAACATGATTTTTCATTTGTTTGATGTTTTACAGTGACGCCCCAGTCAGCAGCCGTAGCAGACGCGATATTGAAGGAAGTCATCGGTCAAGATAAAGCAGCTGAAATGTTACTGAGTCCCCCTGCTGATGCTACATCACTAGATGCTTCATTTCAAGGTACACCCGGGGGGCAGGGAGAGGGGGATGGCTTAAACGCAATTCACAGAGGATTGAATTACTGTCCTATATACATGTTAGGACCAATGGTCCGGCTCTATGCCCTTGGCTATAGCTTCCATACGTTCCCGAATCTGTTGAAAAACCTCTAAGAAAGGCACGTGGCTTTGTTTATGTATACAAAAACAAAGCCAGATGCCTCTCTTAGAGGTTTTTCAACAGATTCGGGTATGTATGGAAGCTATAGCCAAGGGCATAGAGCCGGACTATTGGTCCACTGTCATATAGACAGTAACTTACATTGGCTTTCGATTTAAAAATCCAGCCAATTTGGGATTGTGTACTTTGTATGTGTAGTAACTTTTTTCGGCCAGGCCAGCTAGCAAAGATTGACTGTGTAAATCCATCCATTCTTTAATAGGTCGCAGAAGAGAGAATGGAATACTAGTACATGTAGTAACTCTTCTCTGCTAGCATTTTTTTAGATGACAAACAGTCCCTAACCATGCAGCTCATTGTTTTCATTTGACTTCTGTACGTAATATGTGATACTTTTGCATACTACTATCTAACATGTGAATTCATTGTAGGTCTTGAAGAAATGTTTGGTGGCGACTTGGATCTGAATGTTTCTATGTCACAAGATCTCACAATAACAGACAAACAAGAGGTAGATTCATTTTAACATTGCTTTAAAGAGTCTTGACAAAATTCTGTACTCAATCAATGCAATGTAGTATTGTAAAACCATTTTCAACGTGCTTTCATCAATGAAAACTGGTCAATTGATTATTAAAAAATTAATTTCATGGAATCTAAATGGAATTAGCCATACTTTCATGTACATAAAACATTTGCACAGTAAAGTATTTTGTGATATTGTAATCTGTCCGTTTGATTCCAGGATCAAGATTCCAGACCATTTGTTGGGGCATCACCCACTGAAGAACTTAGTGAAAAGAGCAAGGATACTGACACTCAACCAGCAGAACAAACTGAAACTGTCCTGACTGAGGAGGCAAAGAAAGCAACTGGTACAGAGGCAGAGGCCAAAAAGACACAAGTCAATGAAGAGAGTGTTAAGGATACAAATGAGAAAGTGGATAACCTTGAAAATAAGGCTGAGATTGAAAAACCAGAGGAAGAGGTTGAAAATGCTGACACTGAAACTCCAGCTGAGGGTGACACTCTTTCAGAAAGTGAGAATAAAACTGAGGAAGATCAGGAGGGAGACAAATCGAAACCCCAGCGGAGGACACGGAGTAGACGGCGCAGGAGGAGAACAAAAAGTGCTGCGAAAGTTGCTGAGCCAAAAAGTGCTAAAATGTCCAAGACTGATACTGATGTTGATAGTGCCCAGGCCTTGGAGGATGAATCAATGAAAGCACAGACTGAAGATGATACTAAAACACCTACCACTTCTGAACCATCAAAGCATACCACTTCCATTGAGAATGCAAAGGGTACTGAACCAGAGAAACTTGATGCAGTTACTGAGGACACCAAAGTTGATGACAAATCTATGGAAAAATCAGAAAGTTCAGAAACAGCGAAATCAGAGAAAGAACCTGCGAAACCAGAAACTGTTAAGCCAGAGAAACTGAAAGAACCTAAAGAGAAAGAAGGCGTCGGTTTATCATTGAGAAAACAGCGTGAATTAAATCGGCTGAAAAGTGACTTGACCCAAGCTTATATCGGAACAGATAATGTCTTTGACCTGGAAAAGGGCGATGAAGAGGGTCGGAGGACCCGGAGAGGAACCAAACGGCGGAAGTCACATGACTTTGATGAAAATGAAGAGAGTGCAAAAAGGTCAATTTCAGAGACTCGTAGTGTCTCGCCTGTACCCGCTCATGATAATAGGTCGCAGAGGTCTAAGTCAAAATCACTTGAACGCGAGATTAAAAGACGCGTTCCTTCACTATCTAAGCTAGCTAAAGCTGCTTTGCCACCAAATGTTGATCTCAAAAACATTCCTAAAGTTGAGGCACCACATAAAGTGAAGCCTAAAGGGCGGGGTAAGAAGAGTCCATGGCTGAGTGGTGGTACCAGGAGGAGGAGAGGAGGTTGGAGGGGGCGTGGGAGAGGCGGGAGGGGTAGAGGAGGGCATACTGTGATTACCCCTGGGCCTGTTCTGTCCCTGGAGAATGAGGAGAAAGAAATGCATGACAAAGAAATTGATGAATCTGACACAGAAATGCACACGGATGAAGAAGTCGAAAATGAAAAGATAACTCCAGACAAAGAGGAGGAAAAGAGAATGATGGAAGAAAAGCTACAACAAGAGAAACTAAATCAAGAGGAAATGAACAAAGATAAGTTCAATGAAGAAAAGTCTGATGCTTCTGGTACAAGCAAGGAAGAGTCAAGTGCTACTCCCAGGACAAAGGAAGGCTCGATTGAGCCAGAAATAGCAGGGCTTGAAAGTGAAAAGGTCGAACCCAAATCTGGACCCGTTCGGCCGCCATCAAAATATCATATTCCGTCTCCAACTCGTATGAAAACGCGCGGCAAGAGGACGAATGTTTTTGAAATGTTGCAGTCAAAATTGTTGTTAGACGAAGCCGAAGCCGAACAACATTTGATTCGTCCAAAACCTATCAAAAGTCCTGCTCGGTCAGAAAGCGGTGAAACCACCAGTGTTGAAAATACTAGTATTGGAAACACCAGTACTGGTACTGATATTGCCAGTCTTCTTGCTGAGATGGTGAGCCAAACCTCCACCAGTAATGTAGCAAATGTAGCAAAAACCAGTGATGTAGCAAAGCTTAGCGTGCCAGCTGAGGCTAGTTCAGCAGATACAAGGCTAGTAGAAACAGACCTAGAGAAGAGTGGTGAAACGAGTGCAAACTCATCACGAGTGATTGTGACAGACGAAGAATTACTTGAATATTACCAATGCAAACCATGTAAGGTTGTTGCTGTCGATTTCATAAGGTGCTTAGATCTAGAACAGTTACATCGCAGTCCTGGTTCGACCAGCCCTGCGTCTGTGAGAGGCAGTCTGAGTCCTAGGAGACCCGGTGTGTTCAGTCCCCTGAGTAGTCTTAATAATAGTTTAGAGGTTAGTGTGGACGGGGAGGAAATCCAGAGATTGCAACAACTTGAAGCCGTTAGTGATAAAGCGGCTGCAGCAAAAGTACAGGAAAAAAATGAAGCCAAGGACAATAAAATGGAAGATAGGGGCCAGACAATAGCAGAAATTGTAAAAGAAACAGCTGCACCAAAAGAATCAGTGCCACAAAAAGAACAGTCATCACCGAAGGCACCCGAGCCAACAAAAGAGGCTGAGACATCAAGAGAACCATCCCCATCAAAGACGCCCAGAGAATCTTCCCCGGTTAAGGGTGTGGCAGAACAAGATACAGCTGCCAACCAAAGGGAATCATCTCCTGCCCCCAAGAGAGCTCGGCCAGATGAACCAAAAACAGCTTACGAGGCACAGTTCCTGAGTTTCCTGAGTAAACCAAGCACTGGAGTGCCACCCCTGGTGACTCCTAAAGCCACAACCCCTAAAGCTACTCCTCCAAAGCCAGGTCCAAAAGCAACTCCCTCTGGAGCAACTCAGAAACAGACCCCCACTGTACCAGCTGCTCAAGAGAGCCCCTCCATTTCCGCGGCCAAACCACCTACACCAATCCCAACTCCATCCGTTAAGCCGCAGAAACAGGCTGTAAAAAATAAAGCAAGAAAGTCATTGCCATCTGCCAAGAAATCTGAACCCAGTCCCCCAGGAATAACTGACGCCCACGCAGCCGTTAACTCACCTCCCCCACTCTCTGTTCCACCCCACACAAAAGCCTTCACCCCCGGTGAACATTCAGAGACAAAATCCACAAAGGCTAAGTTCCTGTGTAAACACTGTACATACACGAGTGCAAACCGAGGCGTGATGCAGGAACACATTTATAATCACACCAGTATAGTTCCCTATTCATGTGGCTATTGTGGCGCTATTTTTGGTACAAAGAGCGGCGTCATGACGCATAATAAACGCGAGCACAAGGACGCGCCGCCTGTAGTAATCAAGACGACTGAAATCAATGAAGAGGAATATTACACTTCAACAAATGAGGCGTCCACTGTCAAGGCAAGTCTTCATTATTTTACTCTTGTCTCGTAAAGCTGCTCATTCACTAGTCAGTTTTCCATCAGTTTTGGCTTGATCAAGCCAGGGTTGTTCAAACAAAACTGTCACATTTTTGTGCAGTCAGTTTTCCGTCAGTTTTTGCTTGATCAAGCAAAATTGATCAGTTTTATTCCTGTATCAGTTTTGCTTGATCAAGCTTAACCAATAAAGACTGATCAAGCAACATTGAAGACTGATCAATCAAAACTGAAAACGTGTCTGGATTCTTGGTAATCAAAAACATGCAACTGGCTTCAGGCAGCTTCAGTTTTGCTTGATCAAGCCGAAGTGATGGAAAACTGACTAGTGTAGGAACAGCTTTTAAGCTGTCATTTTAAGCTATCATTTAAAAATGATACTTTAGATGCGCTCTTACTGATTCTGGTCTAGTTTTACTCTGTTGATAGTTGTATAAAATTTACAGATGCTTCTCATGCATCCTAAACAAAATCTTAATTTAAAAAACAATCTACTGCTACCAACTCTGTGTATAATAAAACCCAGCTCATTTCAAGCGATCATACCTTTTAATACAGTAGAGCTAGTATGGACCAGTAACTTATAGTGTCAGAATTCGGTTTGCAAGAGAAAAGATCTAGAATCTAAAAATAACTGTACATCATTTTTAGGCTAGTCAACCAAGAGGTGCTAAACGAAAAGCAGACGTTCCTGCAGAAACACCAGAGTCAGCAGAACCCATAAAAAAACGGAAGCCCACCGCTCGGAAGTCTGGGAAGGGAAGCACTCAGAATAACATGGTGTTTCAACTTGCCCCTGGGTCCAGGGAGAGCTCAATGTCACGTGATTCTCCTTCTCCATCTACTGGCTCATTGAAAATGAAGTTCACCCTCACTGGTAAGTCCTGAGAGTCTAAAACGAGGCAATATACCCGGCCAAAATACAGGGATCGGATTTACGGAAAAAAATTGCTTTTTCTTGGGAAAAGTTGGCCAACAATTTACTAGTGAGAACAAATTTAAACTTTTCCAACTTTCTAACGCCAGAATGGAATTTATCAAAGAATTTAAGTATGACACATTTCCTTCGAAAGGTTCACTTCAGATTTACTTTAATTCGACCGCTCAATTGTCTGAATAGCTGCCTTCCGTTAGGGCTATTCCTTTTAAAAATAAGGGGGGTGGGTCGGCGTACATAGCTGAAATTGTACCCTCCATTAGATAACCTCTAAAAGTAAGCGCATTGTCAGTCCCTGTGAGAATTCACGGCCATACAATATATTCCACAAATGTCTACCAGACTTGAATTTCTAGCAGTATCACTCTGTAGCATGGACTTATTTCTGGCTTGTTTTATGTTTAAAATTTTGTGCTTTTAGGTGAGAAGAAAGAAGTAATAATGATGAGTGCGGCATCTCTCCCTCCCCGGGGCTCCCCTCACTCCACACCGCCCCAGACTAATGAGGAGGGAAGGAAAACATCCAATAAACCTCAAGTCAAACCACGCATTCCTAGGATGGAACCTGTAGATCCTAACAGGTAGCGGTACTATTTTATAAAGAGTTGGTATGATTTTCAAAGTTGTTCATACATAATTGGAATTTGGGGTGCATGAAAATTATAAAATTATATTGGTCAGTGAGTGGACAGAGGGGGGAGGCTAATAAAATTTATATTGAAATTGGTGTCAGAGGTTCATGACCGCCTTACGTTGAATTAGGCTGAATTTAAAAAGCATATGCATGGTGATGGGCTCAGATAAAAAAAATTGGGATGGGTGAAGTGATTTAACTCGGGGATGTTGTTATCAGATATTTTATCAGTTCTAATTCTGCTGTTTGATGATTGCAGACCATATTACCAGTGTCGTCACTGTACGTTTGCATCACACAATCTGGCGTTGATAGAGAAACACGTGACCGCTCAACATACGGAGGATCAGAGTTATGTGTGTCCACTGTGTGATCTAGCTTACTGTAAATATGAGGAGGGTAAGTTCCATGTGGGCAATGTCATGCGAAACGGTCCCTAAGGGCCATTCCATTTGAAAATTAAG
>JAAUYA010063537.1_pt1 | contig 11927 bp, 8 predicted proteins | sample 7278161 | NCBI WGS metagenome assembly JAAUYA01 (sample SAMN14350120, study PRJNA611818) | marine sediment metagenome | isolation source: surface marine sediment (3m) | place: French Polynesia: Moorea | collected 2018-08
ACAACGCCCGAGGATTCAGTCTGTTCTAGAGCAAGCTTTTAGAACTAAACAGGTTCAGACGATAGAGTACAGCATTCCCAATTCCCAAGGGGAAATTCGCTCCTACATCACACAGATTGTATCGATTCGATTTAAGGAAGCTGAACCAACGGCTGTGTTGATTGCCAGCGACATCACCGAGCGCAAACAAGCCGAGCAGAAGATCCGTGAACAAGCAGCTTTGATTGATATTGCCACCGACGCCATTTTTGTGCAAGATTTAGAGAACCACATCCTCTTTTGGAGTCAGGGAGCTGAGCGCTTGTATGGTAATACGGCAGCAGAAATCGTCAGTCAAACGGCCCAGGAGCTGTTTCACCCAGAATCCCTGTCACCGCCAGAAACCAGCTTTCAAACTACTATCGAGAAAGGTAGTTGGCAGGGTGAGCTCAAACAACTTAAAAAAGATGGGACAGAAATCACAGTTGCTAGTCGCTGGACGCTGGTGCGCGATCAATTCGGGCAACCCAAATCCATTCTGGTGGTCAACACCGATATCACAGAGAAGAAACAACTGGAGCAACAATTTTACCGGGCTCAACGGCTGGAGAGCCTTGGCACTCTGGCTAGCGGCATCGCCCACGACCTTAACAACGTTTTCACCCCCATTCTGGGTATTGCTCAATTGCTGCCGTTAAAATTACCGAATATCGATGAGCGAACTCAGGAGTTGTTGGAGAGTTTGGAAGATAGTGCTAAGCGCGGGGCTAACATGGTTAAACAAATTCTTACCTTTGCCCGTGGAGCAGAAGGAAAACGTATATCCTTACAAGTGGAGCACATCCTCTTCGAAGTAGCCAAAATCGCCAGACAGACATTTCCCAAATCTATTGAAATCCGTATTGATATCCCGGCTAGGACGTTATCGATGGTGAAAGCCGATCCCACTCAACTACATCAGGTTTTTATGAATCTAGCGGTCAATGCTCGTGATGCCATGCCCAACGGTGGTAGCCTCAACTTCTCTGCTGAAAATCTTTTCCTAGATGGAATTTATGCCCGCATGCACTTGGATGCTCACGAAGGTAATTACGTTGCTGTCACTATCTCAGATACTGGCATAGGAATTCCTCCCGAACAGAAGGAGCGTATTTTTGAACCCTTTTTTACCACTAAAGAAGTAGGTCGAGGTACAGGATTAGGTCTTTCCACAGTTTTAGGCATCGTCAAGAATCATGGCGGTTTCCTACAGGTATTGAGTGAGGTGGACAAAGGTACGCAATTTAAGGTCTACCTGCCAGCCGCCGAGACAATCACAATCCAGCCCCCAGCAGAGGAGCAACTACCCAGAGGCAACGGCGAGCTAATTTTGGTGGTAGATGATGAAACGGCAGTGCAACAGATTACTAAAGACTCCTTGGCAGAGTATAACTACGAAACCTTAGTGGCTAGCGATGGCATTGAGGCGATCGCCCTCTACGTCCAGCACCAGCAACAAATCAGCGTAGTGTTGATGGATCTGATGATGCCGAATATGGATGGATTAACCGCCATCCGTACCCTCCAAAAAATAAATCCCCAAGTCAAAATCGTTGCTACTAGTGGGTTGACGGCTAATATTCAGCAGGCTTTATCACTGGGAGTTAAGGCATTTTTGGCGAAGCCCTACACTGCCAAAGAACTATTACATACCTTATCTGCTCTGATGGCTTCAACAGAGAATAATAACTGATAACCGTACACACCTGTATCCTCAGATTAGCTACAATCAAGGAAAGAAAATTTAGTTTGAAATTTGTCTCAATGATACCAACAGTTATCGAAACCTCTGGTCGTGGCGATCGCGCCTTTGATATTTATTCCCGCTTACTAAGAGAACGAATAATCTTTCTAGGAGAACAGGTTACTGATGAGTTAGCTAATTCTATTGTTGCTCAATTGCTCTTGCTAGAAGCAGAAGATGCCGAAAAAGATATTTATCTTTATATCAACTCTCCCGGAGGTTCTGTCTCTGCTGGTTTAGGGATTTTTGATACCATGAATCAAGTTAATCCAGATGTTTGTACCATCTGCGTAGGCTTAGCAGCAAGTATGGGAGCTTTTTTGCTTAGTGCTGGTGCCCAGGGAAAAAGAATGAGTCTACCTAATTCTCGGATTATGATTCATCAACCTTTAGGGGGGGCTCAAGGACAAGCAACTGATATTGAAATTCAAGCTAAAGAAATCCTCTACCTGAAGCAACAACTCAACCATTATTTAGCTCAACATACCGGACAACCTCTCGAAAGAATCGAACAAGATACAGAAAGAGACTTTTTCATGTCAGCTGAAGATGCTCAAGAATATGGTTTAATCGACAAAGTGATTGCTCGCTCTCCTCGATAGCATCTAGTTGATGGTTAATGGTTGATGGTTGATAGTTGATAGTTGATAGTTGTTTAACTGTCCTAACTACCAACTACCAACTATTTTATTAGACCTCTTACAAAACTCAAAGTAAAGTAAATTCTAATACAGAAATCATCAATTTATCTTACTTTTGACTTTTGAGTTTTGACTTTTGACTTACTTCTACAAGAAGTCTATTGGCTCTCTAAATAACTAAGAAACTCGATTAATTCTTGATCGGAAAGGACATGACGAGATTTTTTTCCGTAAGTTTGTAATAAATAATTACGTCCCTGAGCTTGCGTCCATCCCAAGCGTTTCATTTCCACATCGGTTCGGGCAATAATATCCGAAAAATCTAAGGGAGTATCAGGAGAAGGAAATTCAACCACATTTTTGGGCACCGGAGTCTGAGTTTTAACGGCTTCAGGCTGAGCTTCTACTGGCTGAGGCTGAGGCTCAGCAGCATCTTCGGGAGGGGTTAATTGAAACTTATCCTCTGGCCATAAATTGGCTGGAGAAACTTCTGGCTGCTGCGGTGGTTGCTCAGAATTAAGTTGTGATTCTTCCAATACAGGAGATTCTTTGACGGATGAATCATTCATTGGTTCTATCGGCTCGATAGAATCTTGCTCTGGTGGTTGAAAATTAGCCTCAGTTAATTGAGAGGAATCATTTGGGGGCACGATCTGAGTTACATCTTGATGAATTTTGTCTTCAACTATTTCTGTTAATTCTTCTTTGGGGTGCCCATTTTCTGAGCTTGTCACCTTTTCTAAAGTTACTGCTGGTTGAGGTGATGGTGGAGTAATTTTGAGTTGTTCTAAGTTAACAACCGCCATTGCTCTTTCCCTTGCTCGATCTTCGGCTATTTCAACGGTATCTGCCGCTGCTAATCCTGTCGCAATACTCCTACCTTCTATTTGAGCCATTACTCTGACTACGTATTTACCATGGTCGATGGTTAAAAGCTCACTAATTAATGCTAATTGAGTTAACATAGTTACATCTGAATTATAGTGCCAAATTTTTTTTGCTTTGATGAGACAATTAATGATAATATATAATGATTGATCACTAAAGTAACAAACCTCCCCCCAAAGTGGAGGATTAATCTCCCGAACTTTGCTAATAGATGCACAACAAGACACCTTATCCTAGTAAAGCTCGATACAATTATAGCTACTTTTCCTTCCTTATAAGGTGTAAGGTAACTAAAATAGTCTATCTTGTCTTGCTGGGAATCATAGGAAAAAAATCTCTTTTAGTAAACTGACAATAGCAAAAGTTCACTCTCTTAAAGAAATGTTGTCACACGTTAAGGATATTGTAGATGGAATTTTCAATCGCCACATTACTTTCCCATTTAAGCCAAGATAAATTAATAGCAGGGAAAGTATTAGAGAAAAAATTGGGCTGTGAAGATGAAGAAAACATCGAAAAGTTACAAATAACCCTAGATGTACTGGAAAAAATCGGCGTTGTTAGCAAAGAGTTTGGTAAATATCGCCGATTGTATGAGTCTGATGTGGTAGAAGCTAAATTACGTTGTTCTAGTAAAGGATTTTGTTTTGCGATTCAAGATGAAGAAGACGCAGATGATATCTATGTCAAGGAAAGTCATTTGAGCAATGCTTGGAATGGCGATCGCGTCTTAGTCCAAATTATTAAAGAAGGAACTCGCCGTCGCTCTCCCGAAGGAGAGGTGAAATTAATCATTGAAAGAGCTAATCCTTCGGTGTTAGCAAGGGTAGTTAAAGATAATGGTGATTATCGTGCTGTTCCTTTAGACGATCGCCTCTTATTTGAATTAGACTTACAAGAAAATGGTGAACCTCTAGTAGACGCTGTCGAGCATTTAGTCCACGTAGCTGTTACTCGCTATCCCATTGGACAGCATCCCCCCCGGGGAAAAGTAATGCGGATTCTAGGAAGTGATGCCGAAGCGGCTGCTGATACGGATATTGTCTGTTCTAAACACGATTTACCTCAAGAGTTTCCGGAAAAAGTTCTGCAAGCACAACAAAGCATAGAAGAAGGATTTTCTGAGGAAGAACTTGGTCAAAGAATTGATTTAAGAGATCGACTTACTATTGCGATTGAGCAAGAAACTTCTTCGGAATTAGAACTATTTGTCGAAAATGCTTTTACTTTAGAAAAAACTGAAAATGAGCATTGGCAAATAGGAATTCATATTGCTGATGTGGCTCACTATATTGAACCAGACTCTCCCCTTGACCGAGAGGCGAAAAAACGGGCAACGACATTTCATTTAGGGAACAAAGTCATCCCCATGTTACCTGATAAGCTCCAGGAATGTTGCTCTCTAGCATCGGGCAAAGATCGTCTTACTATCTCTGTATTTCTAACTTTTGATGATAAAGGGCAAGTAGTAGAATCCCAGTTTAAGCCCACAGTAATAAGAGTAGATCATCAACTTACTTACAAAGAAATTCAGTCCATGATGGGAGCAGGAGGGGTAGAGCCCGAAAAAGAAGCGATTTTGACCATGCTCAATCAAATTTTCTTTAATTTGAGTCCTTTGGTTAAAGCTCAACGCCTACAAAGAGGGGGTTTTGACATTGCTTTAGATGATATTAGCTCTTATTTTAAAGATGAAGGCCGATTGGGAGCAATTGTTAGTTATTCTACTCTTCCGGTTCTATCCCTATTGACAGAATTAATGGTTTTAGCAGGTAAAGTAGTAGCTGAACATCTCAACGAATTAGGATTACCTAGTATTTATTGTACTCAAGCCAAACCAGACTGGGACGAGTTAGAAGATTTACTCAAATTAGTAGCTAATTTGGGTTTAGAGGTAGAATTGGCCTCTGAAGATGATGTTTTACCCTTAGATTACTATCATTTAACTCAAGAGTTTAATAAATCCGATTATGAAAAGATACTTCATTATCTATTGCTGTCGTCCTTAAAATCGAACAAATATACCCTCCACAGTGCATCTCATTTTGGTTTAGCCTATCCTATTTATACTCACTGTGTATCTCCTGGGCAACGTTATATTGATTTACAAGTACAAAGGATATTAAAGGTTCTCTTTGAACACGGGCGCGATCGCCGTCATAGCTTAGTGAAGAAAGGAGTTGATTTACACAGTAGCAATTGTTACGGTCAAATTAACTGGAATGTTTTGCCACCACCAATTCAAAATAGTTTAGAAGCTGACTTGCACTCTCTCGTCTCCTATCTAAACGAACGAGAAAAAATTGCTGAAGATGCGGAATCAGATCTGGCAGGTTTGAAAAAAGCCGAAAAAATGAAAGATTGTACTGGTAATATTTTCAATGGATTGATTACTGGAGTTCAATCTTATGGTTTCTTCGTCCAAATTGAAGATTCTCTAGTAGAAGGGCTAGTTCATGTTAGTTCTCTCAAAGATGATTGGTATGAATATCGTCCGCGCCATAGTTGTTTGGTAGGACGGAAAAACCGCACTGCTTATCGCCTAGGTGACAAGGTAGAAGTAGAAGTCAAAAGTGTTGACTACTACCGTCAGCAAATAGATTTAGTTACAGTACAAGGCGGTAGTGATGCACTCGATGAAGATTTTGAAGAAGATTAACAGGTATTGGTTGATGGTTAATGGTTGATGGTTGTTGAACTACTGTGCGGGCGGGTTTGAAAAAGTTATCCCTAGGAACACTTACTAGCTATGAATTGCTTAAACCCGCCCCTACTAACTAATAACTACTAACTAATAACTACTAACAAATGAAAAAACTGTGGTATTTGTTTTTGTGTTTATTAATTTTTTTGACTGGTTGTGTTCGCTATGAGGTCGGTATTAATTTTCCTCAAGCCCATAGCGGTACCATTATTCAACATATCAAGTTAGGAGAACAGCTCACTAGTTTTAGTCAAGTAGAAGGAAACGCTTGGTTAAATAGTATTGAGCGTCGCGCCATTCAACTACAAGGTAAGACTAAAAAAATTTCAGCCGAAGAAATTGTAGTTACGATTCCTTTTAATAATGGCAGAGAATTAGTATCTAAATTCAATAAATTTTTTAATCCTTCTGAGCTTAAGAATAACAAGAAGAATAGTCAATCAGAGGATTTGTTAAAATTACAAGCACATATGTCAATCAAGCAAAATAATTTATTACTAGTAGAGAGAAATATTTTAAGTTTAAGTGCTGATTTACGTCCTTTAGGAGTAATTTCTAACCAAGGTAATGTAATTATTTCACCAGGAGATTTGATTGATTTAGCGCTGCAATTTAAGTTTCCTTGGGGAGCAAAGTTAGTGACAAATGAATTATCCAAAGGGGGAGAAATAACCAACAATCAGCTAAATGTAGAATTACAGCCCGGTCAAATCAACCAAATTAAAACGATTTTTTGGCTGCCTAATTATGTGGGGTTAGGAACAGTGGCGATCGCTCTATTTATCATTGCCGGTTTCTATCTCAAATATAAACAATTTCCCCTAATTGACCAAACAACTAATGAATAACAACTAACATATGACCAATGAAATTAGAATTGGAAACGGTTACGATATTCATCGATTAGTAGCAGGACGTCCCTTGATTTTAGGTGGAGTAGAAATTTCCCATAGTTTAGGATTATTAGGACATAGTGATGCAGATGTTTTAACTCACGCTATTATGGACGCTATGTTAGGGGCATTGAGTTTAGGTGATATCGGTCATTATTTTCCTCCTAGCGATCCTCAATGGGCAGGGGCTAATAGCCTAGAGCTCTTAGAGCAAGTAAATAAATTAATCAAAGATAGAGGTTGGCAAATAGGGAATATAGACTCAGTCATAGTAGCAGAACGTCCCAAGTTAAAATCTTATCTAAAAATGATGACCACAACCCTGGCCACTAAATTAGCGATTAAACCAGAAAAAATTAGCATTAAAGCTACTACTAATGAAAAATTAGGACCTGTAGGTAGGGAAGAAGGAATTTGCTGCTACGCAGTAGTTTTGCTAAATAATGGTTAGTATGCTAAAAATAAAAATACCTATTTGAGATAGTCTTGAGTTAACCTATTGTAGAGTAACTAAATTTAAAGCATAACTAAGAAGAAAATGCAGACACCTTTACCAACAACAACAGAAGCAGAATCAACCGTTACCCCTAAAAATATCGAGGAATTTGTGATTACTATTGGGGCAAAAAACCTCGATCCCACGATGTTAAGTCCTGATTTTCTCAAATTTAGTGGTATTGTCCCCAATGAGTGGGAATTAGCGCAACAACCAGTAAAGAGTCCCCGTGGTTCTCAAGTGAGCTTTCAAAACGGAGTTAATGTCATCTCTCAACCCGGAACTATTAGCTTTATCGAAGCTGCAGCCAACAAAGACCTTCCTCAACTTCAGTTTGCTCAAGTTGCCCAAAGATACGTACAAAAATTTCCCCTAGCTGAATATCAAAATCTAAGTATTAGTCCAAAAGTTATTGTGCCTTTTCCGGAAGAGAAAGATGGTGGCAACATGTTTATTAACAAAAGGTTACTCGCACCCGGTCCTTGGCATGATTTCGGCAATACATCCTTACAAGGATCTTTAAACTTATTCTATCAATTGGAAAAATGTCAATTTAGATTAACCATCAATCCGGCTAGATTACAACAGCCCAATGAAACAATAATTTCTGCAGTGTTATTTTCCGGTACTTTTAATTATAATTTAGCCGAGGTTGCAGTGGATCAGCGTATTAATCAATTAGTTCAAGTAATCAATAATTGGGATCAAGATTTAACAATTTTCCGTGAACTAATTTTCGAAAAAATCTTGCAAAAAGCTGTCCCTCAAACAGAAAATCTGTTTAATGTATAGCTAAAATATACAGACTCAGTGCCGCTGCGCGGAAGTCACGCAGTCAAAAGTCAAAAGCCAAAAGTATTTTGGATTAAGGCTTTCAGACTTTGTTAACTGGTGGGTTATTTTCGTTGCGCTGCACTCAGTGTTTACTACAGGAGGAGTTTATTGAGCATTGGTGTCAATAATAGCCAGAAGTAGTTTTCTTAGGGTGGAAGGCACAATTCTGCATTCTGCCTTCAAAAGATGACTCTAGGAGCTCCCCAGGCGAGACGCCTGGGCTTCCCTGCTTCCCTACTCTTTCAAAGGTTTAACCTAATTCGCCCACAGTATTCTTGAGTTCAAGGCGGGGTAATTATCTTACCTGAAGTTGACACCAGTGGCCATCAATCTATGCCGAGATGCAGAATATAGTTTCACTTTACCTTTGCCTGTTTCTTGGAGCGAATTAAGATGGTTATACCAATTTTCAAAAAAGATAATAGACATAAATCAATGCCCACTCCCAACCCCTCTCCTTTCAGGTGTGTGTTTTTAAGATTTGGGCGAAGGTGAGACTTGGAAGAGAGGGCGATATATCTCTCAAGATTAAAGAAAATTGGTATTAATAGTTAATAGTTATGGTTGTTGATTTTTGAACTAGTATACTGCTCTAGATTCTCAAGGTTCTAAAATTAACTACTAACCACTGACTAGAGCAATTTTTACTCCTCATGAGGTATACCCAATCAACAATCAACTATCAACAATCAACAAAAGCCAGGGTGTATAAATGTACTTCATAAGTATAAAAACAGCTATATCTATTAACTATCTGTTATGAATAATCAAGTCTTAGCTAATTTAGATTTAGCCGAAATAAAATTTTTACGTCTAGTTTGGTGTGATAATGCCAATGTAATTCGTGCTAAAGCTGTTCACAAAAACCGACTGGAAGCTTACTTCAAACATGGAGTAGCCGTTACCCAAGCATTACAAGCAATGCCCGTAATGTCTGATAGTGTAATTGCCGAAAGTGGTCTTACTCCTGTAGGTGAAATTTCTTTAGTACCAGATTGGAATACCTTTAATGCTTTACCCTACTCTCCTTCCCATGCTAGAGTTATGGGTGATATGGTCTTGAATGGACAACCATGGTCTTATTGTCCTCGTCACTTTCTCAAAAGAACGATCGCTCAAGCCGCAACAGAAGGTTTAGAAATAAAGGCAACCTTTGAAAATGAGTTTTACCTGTTGCGAAACTCAGGAGAGAAAATTATTCCAGCCGATGAAACTATCTATGGTACTACCTTGTCCATGGATAAACAGTTATCTGTAATTGATGATATTGTTGAGGCTTTAATTGCTCAAAAGATCCCAGTAGAGCAATATTATCCCGAATCAGGACCAGGACAGCAAGAAATATCTGTATTGTATACTGATGCTCTCAAAGCAGCCGATCGCCAAATCATGTTCAGGGAGACAGTAAAAGCGATCGCCTTTCGGCATAACCTGATTGCTTCTTTTCTGCCCAAAATTTTTGCTGACTCAGCCGGTAGTGGTTGTCACCTGCACTTGAGCCTGTGGAAAGACGGAGAAAATCTCATTCCTAGCCCAGAAAAAGATGGTAAGTTATCACCTTTAGCTAAAAGGTTTCTGGCTGGTATTCTGGCTCATCTTCCGGCTTTAATGGCTTTAACCATACCTAGTCCTAATTCCTATCGCCGTATACTTCCCCATTGTTGGAGTGGTGCTTTTCTCTGTTGGGGTTACAATAATCGCGAAGCCCCCCTAAGAGTTCCCACTAACCCAGAATTACCGAGCCCTACCCATATTGAATACAAAACTAGCGATGCTTCCGCTAACCCATATATTGCTTTAGGAGCAGTTATTGGAGCAGGTTTAGATGGAATTAGGCAAAATTTAAGCTTAGCAGAACCTGTACAGGTAGATCCGGGTTATATGGCAGAACCAGAACATTTAGCTGCTGGTATTGAGCGATTACCCACTAATCTAGGTATAGCTATAGAAAACTTACAGCAAGACGGAGTGCTATTAGATGCTTTGGGTAAAGATTTAGCGAAATCTTATCTAGCAGTGAAAAAAACTGAATGGGAAGCAATCAAGGATTATTCTTTGGATGAAGAGGTTAAACTTTTATTAGAGCGCTACTAGGATTTTGGATTTTGGATTTTGGATTTTGGATTAATGTACTCAAACAAATTAACTAATGACAAAATTAATTCTTTTTTGGCATCGTCGTGATTTACGGATCTCGGATAATATTGGTTTAGCTGCTGCTTGTCAACAAACTACCAAGGTAGTAGGTGTATTTTGTTTCGATCCGCAAATTTTACAGAGGGATGACATTGCACCCGCAAGAGTTACTTACATGATCGGTTGCTTACAAGAATTACAGGAGAGTTACCTGCAAATTGGCTCTCAGTTATTAATTCTGCACCAGCGATCGCACTTAGCTATTCCTCTTCTAGCAGAAGCACTCAAAGCGACGAAAGTAATCTGGAATTTAGATATTGAACCATTCGCTCAAAAACGGGACGAAAAAGTCAAAGAAGCCTTAAAAGCAAAGGGTATTTCGGTAGAAACTTACTGGGATCAACTATTACACTCTCCTGGAAAAATATTGACAAAAAGCGAAACACCTTATACTGTTTATACTCCTTTTTGGAGAAACTGGAGTCAACAATCTAAACAGAGTATCGCTGCCGATATTATTCAGCTAGAGGGGTTAAATCAAGAAGAATTAGATATTGCCCAGCAAACAGGAGTTATTCCTCTACCCAATGCTAAGGAATTAGGTTATCCTTGGCAAAATCCCTTGCTTTTAGCCCCAGGAGAAACTGCTGCACTGGAGAAACTAACAGAATTTTGTACTTATAGATTAAGTGAATATCAACTACAACGTAACTTTCCGGCGATCGACGGTACATCTCAACTAAGTGCGGCTCTCAAATTTGGTGCTATAGGTATTCGTACTATTTGGCAAGCAACCGTTGAAGCAGCCAACAATAGTAACAGTGAAGAAGAGAGCGCAAGTATTAAAACATGGCAGCAAGAATTAGCCTGGCGTGAATTTTATCAACATTGTCTCTACTTTTTCCCAAAATTAGCTGATGGTCCTTATAGAAAACAATTTCAAGACTTTCCTTGGCGAAATAATGAGGAGCATTTTCAGGCGTGGTGCGAGGGAAAAACTGGCTATCCTATTGTTGACGCGGCTATGCGTCAACTTAATGAAACCGGTTGGATGCACAACCGTTGTCGCATGATTGTTGCTAGTTTTTTGACTAAAGATTTAATTATCGATTGGCGTTGGGGGGAGAAATATTTTATGCAAAAGTTGTTTGATGGGGATTTAGCCGCTAATAATGGAGGATGGCAATGGAGTGCTTCTAGCGGTATGGATCCAAAACCATTGCGTATTTTTAATCCTGCCTCGCAAGCACAAAAATTTGACCCCGAAGCAGAATATATTCGTCAATGGTTACCAGAAATTGGTTCTGTTGATACAGAATATTTAGTAACTGGAAAAATTCCTCCTTTAGAATGTCATAGTTGTGATTATCCTCAGCCTATTGTCGATCACAAAAAGCAACAACAGGAGTTTAAACGGCTTTATAAAGTTCCTTCAGGGTGAGTAGGGCTGTTTCATGCATACCTTATCTGACCAAGAATATCTGTAACGTTGATATATATAAGTTATGTCCTTGTGTATAGTTTACATAAAGAGGTTTACTCCTCACTAGTGTTTTATCATATGTAGTTAATG
>JAAUYA010130608.1_pt1 | contig 11922 bp, 13 predicted proteins | sample 7278161 | NCBI WGS metagenome assembly JAAUYA01 (sample SAMN14350120, study PRJNA611818) | marine sediment metagenome | isolation source: surface marine sediment (3m) | place: French Polynesia: Moorea | collected 2018-08
CTAGAGGATGCAAACGTAAAAATTTAAATTTCATTAGAAAAAATTTAAACACAGTCTTTTATTTTATCAAGATAATTGGCGATTCTTACAATCTAGTACACGACGGCGTAAGTCTTTCTACGATTCAAAACAAGGGAAACCCTTACTGAATCATACTTTTGAATGCGTGAGTTTTGAGTTCCCCTCCTGGGAGGGGTTAGGGGTGGGTTGACTTCCGCGTAGCGGTACTAGTCACCTAATCTTGTTAATCCCTTAATCCTCAAAATCCTGATACTGACAAGGAACTATGCTTAGATTGCGATCGCCAATTCCTCAACAAGCTATAGAGAAAGCAGAGAAAGCCTATGAAGTCATCCGCCCTCAAAAAAGAAGTGCCATGATGACACTTATTTAGAAATAGGTAATAGGCAATATTATTATTTAATCAACCCGTAAAATTGAGGCGGTTTGGTTTAATATATCTTCATCTTGGGTAGCTTGATAAAGCTCGGCAACACAACGCAAAACAACCCCGACATAATGCTCATCTTGGTATGCTACATAAATCTCTAAAGCCTGTAAATAATTGACCTTAGCTTCCTGATATTCTTTTAATTCTTGTGCGAGTAATCCTAATACTGCATAAGTACTAGCTTGCTCGAAGCGATCGCCAGATTAGACGTATATTTCCAAAGCTTGTCGGTAGTATTGCCGTGCCTGTTCATATTCCCGTAATTCTTTATTAGTTTGTTTTGGGTTCCGGTATTTGTAAGTCACGACAGATTTTACGAGCCAGAAATTTGTTAATCTCTCGATGACGTGGAATTGCTGAAGTCTTCTAAGCGATACGATTAACATAAATGGTATGATTGCCGCCTTCTCGTAAAAAGTCACACCCATGAGTTTCGAGATGGCGAATCAAATCTCTATATTTCATCCTACTGACAAAACAACTGACTCTCGAATTACTTCTTGTCCTTGAAGTTGTTCTTGAGCTAATATACGATTGGCTTCTAAGACTAGTTGAATAGCTTCTTCTAAATTTTTTCTCGTTTCTTCAAGAGTAGTTCCTTGTGTATTTGCTCCAGGTAATTCCTCAACAAATCCGATGTAGCCTTCAGATACTTTTTGAAATACCTTTGTCAATTTTAATTTCATATTCAGAATTTTTACTTCATTGTCACTATTTTACCTAGAACAAAGACATAAAGGCGATCGCCTTTTCTAAAATCCCCAATTGCCTTTTGCTAAAACTCTCATCGACTCTTCCTATCATCCTAAAACCTATTCCCAATATCCAAGCAACTCCTCAAGCGAAACCCCTAAAATAGAGGCGGTTTGGTTCAATAAATCTTCATCTTGGCTGGCTTGATAAAGTTCGGCAAGACAACGCAAAACAACGTCCATATAATGCTGATCGTTGTATGCCATATAAATCTCTAAAGCCTTTAAAAAATTGATCTTAGCTTCCTGATACTCTTTTAATTCTTGTGCTAACCTTCCTAAATTGTGATAAGTATGGGCTGGAAAAAAGCGATCACCATATTTGACGTAGATTGACAGAGCTTGTTGGTAGTATTTTCTTGCCTGTTCATATTCCCGTAATTCTTGTGCTACCTCTCCTAAGTTGTTGTAGATAATGGCTTGATAGAAGTGATCGCCATATTCGACGTAGATTGACAGAGCTTGTTGGTAGTATTCCCTTGCCTGTTCATATTCCTGTAATTCTTGTGCTACTACTCCTAACTGGTTGTAGGTACCAGCTTGCTCGAAGCGATCGCCATATTCGACGTAGATTGACAGAGCTTGTTGGTAGTATTCCCTTGCCTGTTCATATTCCCGTAATTCTTGTGCTACCATTCCTAAATTGTGGTAGGTACCAGCTTGCTCGAAGCAATCGCCATATTCGACGTAGATTGACAGAGCTTGTTGGTAGTATTCCCTTGCCTGTTCATATTCCCATAATTTTTGTGCTACCCTTCCTAACTGGTGGTAGGTAACAGCTTGCTCGAAGCGATAGCCATATTCGACGTAGATTGACAGAGCTTGTTGGCAGTATTCCCTTGCCTGTTCATATTCCCGTAATTCTTGTGCTACTATTCCTAATTGTTCATAGGTACTGGCTTGAGAAAAGCGATAGCCATATTCGACGTAGATTGATAGAGCTTGTTGATACAAAGTTTTTGCATTGTCAAAATCTCTTAATTCTAAGTAAACATTGCCTAAGTTATGTAAAGTAGCAGCTTGTTGTTGACGAAGTGCTAATTTCTGGGAAAGCTCTAAGGAATTTTGATAAGATTCAATTGCTTGTAGAAATTGGCGTTGTTGTTGATAGCAATCACCCAAAGCTATGAGAATTTCGATTTTTTGAGACAAGTCTTTAGTTTTTGTCACCACCATTAAAGCCTTCTCTAAATGTTCTTTTGACTCCTGATATTTTCCTTCAGCTAGATAAACTTTACCTAAATCGAGGCGTAGCTGAATGCTAGTTTTTAAATCTGTCTGAGTAGGTTTTTTCCCCGATGGCTCATACTCCATTAACAAGCGAGATAATAATTCTCTTTTTTCTTTTGTTTCCTCAGGTTTTACTCTTTTAATTCCAATAAAATTACTTTCTAATTGCTTAATTTCTCTCCAAATCTTATCTACAGTTTGAGGATTTGTTTTAAAATGAAATACGCCAGATTTCCAGGCCCAAAAATCAGGAGCAAACTTAGCTAAACGGGTAATGCCGTAGTCAGGAAGAATAAATAAAAGAGGATAGGGAACAGTTTTTTTATAAGCGTCACGAACAAAATTGAGGTCTTGTAATACAGGAGGATAATCTCCAAATACCCCAATAGCATGAGCTAATCCTTTGATAACTAAAACTAATTTTTTCTGGGGTTCAATCTTAATTAACTTTAATTTTGTCGCAATTTCATCTCGCAAAAATCTTATTTCTGGATTGGAACAGTCTAATATTTCTAGTTGAATTTCCTGATGGTCATTAGCTTGCTTAAGAGCCTTAATTAATAATTCAACATCAGGGGGAAAATTAATCTCAATAAAACCTAAAGTAAAATTATGAGCAAAGTCAATAAAGGTAACTAACTCATTAAAAGAGTGTTGATTAATCGCGATAAAACTATCTATTTCTCGTTTAAATTTGACGTTGTTTTTTAGCATCGGCAAAGGCTTCTTGAAAAAATTCACTATCTAAAACAACCGAATTAGGGTAATTCCATCTATTATCGCCGTTATACTCTAAAACTGAGGTATTAAACAGCATTAATTGACCTGTTTCATCTTTAGTAATATTTTTATTAAAACAAACTTCTGCTAAGAGAGAATAATGTTCTTCGGGAATAAACCTTTCAAAATTAAATCTTTCTTGTTTGATTGCATAAACTACATCTTCCGCTTCAATTTTTTGATGTTTGCGAGTTGCCGCCGTATAACAAGCAGTTCGCATCATTTGCATCAGTTGCCGAACATGACCGCCACTTGCTTTAGCTAGTTCGATTAATTCTTGCTCTGAACTAAAAACTGCTTCTACATCAACTCTTTTTCTAATTAATTTTGCTATGGCTTCTAGTCCATTTTGGTTATGCTCAAGCTCAGAAATATGCCGTTTATATTGATATATATTAACCATCGGTACGAGATGAGGATTGCCGAAGGTATTATTAATGCCTTTGGGCGAACAAAGAACCGAAATAGGGACGGTGTAGATAATGTTGCAATGTAATTCTTTTAGTTGTTGTGCATAGTCAAAAAAGAGACTATCTCCTACAGAAGGTGGCACACGATCAAGATTATCAAAAATTACCAAAAAGCCTTTATATTGAGGATGTTTTTTTCTTAGTTTTTTAACTGCATCACTAAGTAACAAATTGAGATCGGATTTCAGGCGAGAAATATCTCTTTCTAAAGTTTGTCTGATGGTTTTCTTATCTTTTTGTGAACCCTTAATCCTAGCTAATAACTTAACTAATAGTTTAGCTAAAAAAGGAGCATCCGCACCTAAAGTTACTTCTCCCTGTAAACTTACAGATTTTGTTACTGTTTCTTCTGATTCTTGAGTAACTTCTTTAAACCATTTCTCAAAATTACCCAGCAATTGAGCATCGAATTTTAAGCCTAATTGTCGCAGTTCAAATTCAACAAATTTGATAACAATTAAATATAAATCTGTATAACTGGCATCATTAATATCTGTTTCTTCATTAACTTCCAAATAAATTACTCGATAGTCTTGTTTCCATTGGTTCTGAATGCGTTTTAATTCCGTACTTTTGCCACATCCTCGATGTCCCGTAAATAAGATAGTAGTAAACTGTTCTGGTTCTTGAAAATCTAAAATAGTGCTAACACCTTCAATGGCTTCTGTTTTGCGAACGGATGATAAGTTAACGTAGTAGCGATTTAAATCTTCTCCTTCTAGAGGATCAACATTACAAATACGGAAAGCTTCTTTTAAGTTAGTCGCACGATAATTAGCATCCATACATTTTTCTAGTCAAGACTTTTTTTTATAATAAACTAGTACCGCTACGCGGAAGTCACGCACTCAAAACTCACGCATTCAAAAGTATGATTCAGTAAGGGTTTCCCTTGTTTTGAATGGTAGAAGGACTTACGCCGTCGTGTACTAGTTAGGTTTTGGCTGCTTTTAATTATGCTGAAGCTTATCTAGATGAGATAGAATTGGCGATCGCTTTATCTGGAAATATCGTCGGAGTTTTAACTGACTTGAGCTTTTAGCTCGAAATGCGCGTTTTGGGCGCGAGGAATTTTCTTAACTGAGCACTATTGGGATGGTGCGTTGCTTTCCATTCGTGTCAATTTAAGGTGAAACCCAAGCCATGCCTTGAATTAAAATTTAAGACTCATAGCAGAATAGGGTTTTGGTGCGTTGTGAACGCACCCTACGCAAGATTTTAAGATTGACTTTATACCTTACCAGTAACCTATTTCTGGTCGATTAACGGAGGTTGATGGGAATTATATCTATATAGGCTGAATATATAAATTCAATAACTTAGAGCAAGAGAAATGAAACGAATATCATCAATAATAGTTGTCATCGTAACACTGAGCGCTGTTTTTATAGGAAAAACATTCTTTAGTGATAGTGATTCCGTCAAACTGAACCAAATATCTCAAATTTACCTCAATGGAAATCTCGATCAGTCTTTTTCTCAATTAGAAAACTACCTACAAGATCACCCCAAGGACGATCTTGCATGGACTATTAAGGGAAACATGCTTCAAGATTTGGATATGGATGATGAAGCTGAAGCATCTTATCGAACTGCCTTAACGTTAAATCAAGAGAATTTCCAAGCAACAAATGGATTAGGGATTTTATATCGAAGAAAAGGAGATTATGAACAGGCGATGAGGTACTATAAAAAAGCTCTCGAACTTGAACCTGGATATGCTCAAGCTTACTCCAGTATGGCAGTAATTGAGTTAAAACGGAATAATGACCCAGAAGCATTACGCTTGGCAAAGATAGCCTACGATAACGACCAAAAAGACCCAGTTATTGCCGCAAATTTAGCAATCACCTATCATTACAATGGTAAAGATCAAGAACGAGATAAATTCACTGAAATAGCTAAAAAACTTGGATATGCCAACATCGAAACACTTCAGCAAATCTACTCTGGTGAACTAACTGTTAGAGACTAATGAAGTTCAATGCCAACAATGAATAGCATACGGATGATTGCAATTTGCCTCCCCTAGTACCGCTACGCGGAAGTCAAAAGTCAAAAGTCAAAAGTCAAAAGTCAAAAGGCTGATTAAGTAAGAGTTTCCCATCTTTCGAATGGTAGAAGGACTTACGCCGTCCTGTACTAGCTATTTTTTCAATCATTCAGCCCAAAATCAACTCGTTTATATAAATCTTTCAAGCTAATCTCAAATTTAACCAATTCTACTCTTAAAATGGCTTGTTCTGTATCATATTCCGTTAAAATCCATTTTCCATCAGGGGTTTTGACAAATTGTTCTACGAATAGGCTATATTGATCGATAAGTATATATTCCTTAAATTCAGGAATAGAACGATAATAAAGAAATTTATCACCGCGATCGCGAGATTGCGTAGATTTAGACAAAACTTCTACAATCAGACTAGGATTAGTGATGGTTGTTGTTCCTGGAGGGTGATAAATGGGTTGACCTTGAACTGCCATTACGTCAGGATAAGTATACTGTCGATACTGGGGAATCCATAAGCGCACATCTGCCATATAAATTTGATAATCTTGTTCTTCTAGTGCCAGTAACATTCGCCCATAAAATTTCCCTGCGAGAATGTTATGACTGGTAGTAGCTCCCATCATGAGAACAATTTCTCCATCTCGATATTCATGTTTTTCTGCCGATTTTTTCTCTAATTCTAGATATTCTTGGGGAGTGTAGGTTTTCTGAGCTGTGGCAATAGTCATTATAATTCTCCTGGAAACCTCAAGGCTATTTTGATGAGATGTAATCGCCTCGTGTATTCGTTACCAAATTACTATATTAGGTTCAATATTTTTGAGTTTTAAAACTTAAAATACCTAATTTAGTTCACTTTCACTTAAAAAACATAAAGTGAAATAGCGTTAGCTATTAAGGCGATCGCAATCATAAACAAAGTACCTCCAATCCATTTCAACCAAGTAAGAATAGTTGTCAATTCTTGCAAACTAGATTTAACTTCTTTCATATCTTCCTTCAATACCATTACATCTTGCTTTAAATTGGCTACATCTTGCTTTAAATTGGCTACATCTTGTTTTAATTCGGCTACATCTTGTTTTAAATTAGCTATATCTTGCTTTAAATTGGCTACATCTTGTTTTAAATTGGCTACATCTTGCTTTAAATTGGCTACATCTTGCTTTAATTCGGCTACATCTTGCTTTAATTCGGCTACATCTTGCTTTAATTCGGCTACATCTTGTTTTAAGGTTTTTACATCTTGCTTTAACTCTATAATATCTCTTTCTATTACAGCAATTCTTTCTCCATTAGTAGTTAATTTCTCTAAAACAGCACCTTCCCATCTTGTTTGTGTTGTAGTCATAGAAATAATTTAGTCAATATTAGTTATTAATTATTTAGGATACATTTATATTATAGAATTTGATTATATGCGATCGCCGCCTCAGCTTATCCTTATTTAAAATGATGTCTATTGTCTTCTACAAAAGTTATTAAACAGGGAAAAAAGGCTTGAAAATCTTCTTCTAAAGCTTGATAATTTATGAGAAGTTCTTCTTCGGCGTTGACTAAATTATTTTCTCGTTTAAATCTTTTAGTTAGACGTCTAAATACTAATGATATTCCTTCTAGATGATAATATGACTGTAACCAATCTTCTTCAATCATTCTTGGCAATATAGCCTTTAATTTTTCAGGAAATATATATTTTTGCTCTTCCAATATTGTATAAATATTTCTTACAAAAATATCCAGCTTAACCTCAGAAAACAATAACCAGTTTCTCGCCAAAAAATGGTCATAAAATATATCTATAATAATTCCTGAAAAGCGACTTCTTGCTTGACTTATTCGCTTTTTACTTCTCAGATAAATAGGATGTTTATCAGTAAAGAAATCAACTTGAAGGTGAGTTATAATTCCTTGCAAAATAGACTTATTATAAATATGACTATATTTTTCTAGAGAACCTTTGATAAAATCCCCTAGAAAATTTCCCACTATTGATTCTGGAGTATTTTCAGCTAATCTTAAATGGGCCAAATAATTCATATTTGTGATTGATTAGTAATTAAAAGTGATGTTAAAAACACTTTTGATTTTTGACTTTTTTTAGTGTTTGCTATGAAAACGAATACCTAAAAAGATATCGTAAAGGAAACTCCAGAAATTTTTACCTTCTAATAAACCTAAAGATTGGTCACATCCTTTGGCGTCTAGTAAAGGTTTAGCAGCATAATAAGCTGGTTGATATTTATACCAAGGAATTGAAGGCCAAAGATGGTGCACTAAATGATAATTTTGTCCCAGGATTAATAGATTCAGAATAGGACTAGGATAAACTCTAGCATTTTTCCAGCGATCGCGCTCTTTAAAAGGACGATGTGGTAAATAATCAAAAAATAAACCTAAAGCAATTCCTACCACTAAAGCTGGTACAAACCAAAAATTCATCACATAGCCGATAAAGCCATATTTAATTCCCAAAAACACTACTGTAAATAGAAATAGGCGGCTCAAAAACCATTCTAGTAACTCGTATTTACGCCACAAACGACGCTTAAAGAAAAATACTTCATGGTAGAAAAACCTAGCGGCAATCATCCACAGTGGACCTCCTGTGGAAACAAAATGATCCGGATCGTTTTGGGGATCGTTAACATGGGCGTGGTGCTGCAAATGAACTCTGGTAAAAACTGGGAAGGCAAACCCTAACATTAAAGCACTACCATGGCCGAGAATAGCATTGATAATACGGTTGCTGTGGCCACTATTGTGACAAGCATCATGAATAACTGTACCGGATAAGTGCAGGGCCAAAACATTAGCACAAAAGCAGAACCAACCTTGCCAACCCCATAAAAAATAACCGCAGGTTGAGGTAATCATCAACATGAGGGCAAGCAAAAACATTGCTACATTAGGATTAAAACCACTGGGGGCTTTCAAATACTCTTTGGGAACGGTGGTCAGTACCTGTGGAACCGACTGCATCGTTTTCTTATGCTCCTTATCTAAATTTTTACTTGTGGTAAGTTTACAATAATTTTGGTCAATAGATAAAGTTTTGTAAATTGGTCACTCGATTTTGGATTTTAGATTTTGGATTTTGGATTGTTGCCATAAGTCTTTAGTTATTTATCTATCGACTATCACCTGACACGTATCAACTAACTCTCGACTCCATTGAGCCAACAGCCTCAGAAATATGGGATAATCCATTTTTATCTAGTTTGGTAATTAATCCTGCCAAAATGTCTTTGACCATCCAAGGTCCTTGATATACCCAACCGGTATAAAATTGTAACAGACTCGCTCCGGCAGTAATTTTCTCCCAGGCATCTTCCGCTGTAAAAATGCCACCGACACCAATAATAGGTAATTTTCCCTGGGTTTGTTGCCAAATAAAGTGAATAATCTCTGTTGAGCGTTGACGCAAAGGAAAACCACTAATTCCTCCTGCTTCTTCTTCAATGGGGTTCCCTGTCGCTTCCAGAATTTTAGTATTGAGACCTTTTCTGCTAGTAGTGGTATTGGTAGCAATTACCCCTGCTAAATGATAGTTTTGTGCCAACTTAAGAATGGCGGCGATCGCTTCTCGATCCAAATCAGGAGATATTTTTACCAGAATCGGCTTATGAGCTTGATTTTCCTCTTGTAAAGTCTCGAAAATCGGTTCTAGTTGCTCTCCGGCTTGAAGCGATCGCAATCCTGGTGTATTGGGCGAACTAACATTGATGACAAAATAATCGGCTAAGTTTTGCAGATAGCGAAAAGTGCCTAGATAGTCTTGAGAAGCTTCCTCTAGAGGTGTTATTTTCGATTTACATAGATTAATGCCAATGGGTATAGTACGGGGTTTTCTTTGCCAGGTTTGTTCTAGAGTCGTAGCCATAGCAGCAGCCCCTTGATTATTTGCCCCCATGCGGTTTAAAGCTGCTCGATCCAAAGGCAGGCGAAACAAACGAGGGCGGGGGTTTCCCGCTTGAGAGTGCAAAGTAATAGCTCCTAATTCTGCAAAACCGAAACCAAAACTCGACCAAAGTCCTGCCGCTAAGCCATCCTTATCAAAACCGGCGGCTAATCCCAAGGGATTGATAAATTTTAATCCCCATAGAGATTGTTCCAAACGAGGATCTTGATAACAGAAAGACCGTTCTAATTGCTGAATAGTCCACTTTCCCCAAGGGTGCTTACCCTGGCGATCGAGCCAGTTCAAAATTTTCAAACTTTGAAGGTGAGCGGCTTCAGGGTTGTTTTTGAATGCCGAAAATAGGAGGGGATAAAGGGGTTTAGTAAAATTCACTATGGGCGAGAATATATACAATACATTACATCTATTCAAATTTATAGCCAATCTCAGTTAAAATCTAAATAAATGTTAAGAAAAGTAAATGAAGATTAAGAGTAAAACCGAAATTATTAGTAAAGTTCTGACTCCTGCGGTAAAACTTTGGTTGCGATCGCAGCTTGACCATGTAGAAGACTTAGAGATTAAAATCAAGGCTGGAGATCCCCAAATACTTCGAGGCAAGATCGAAAGTGTACTACTAGGTACTAATCGCGCTGTTTATCAAGGCATTCATGTGGGTAAAGTTAACTTAAGTGGTTCCAATATTGCCGTTAACCTTGGTGGTATTTTGCGGGGAAAACCGTTACGCCTCCTACAACCTATATTTGTCAACGGCGAATTAGTCGTAGAAGAACAGGACTTAACTACTTCTCTGTCTTCACCTTTACTATCTCAAGGGTTAACTGATTTACTTGCCCTTTTGTTGGAAAGTCAAGGCATTAATAACCCCGAAGAAATCCTGGCTCCTTATCAGATTCAATGGCACCAATTAAATCTCAGTGCCGAAAAGTTTGTCTTAGCTGGAAATATTACCGATGCTCAAGGTAGTACTAACCAATTAATTTTGCGATCGGGTTTAGGATTACATAATTCTCAAACTCTTTTGCTCGATCCCCTTCATATTCAAGGTATTCCCCATCTTGATAATTTAAGTATTAATCAATTTAAAGTTGATTTAGGTTCTGATGTAGAACTACAAAACTTAAACCTTTCTTCTGGTCAATTATCTTGTGCCGGTCAAGTCAAAATAGTATCGTAACTCAAGTTGCTAGTTATAAATTTGTGAGCAATCAGATGTTAAAATTCTCAAGCGTCAAGGCTATGAGGAAAATAAAATGATTGATGAAATTACGGTGATATATGCCATTTCTGATGACTTGCACCAAAGCGATCGATCGCCCAGAAAGAAGATTGCCTTAGAATAATGAGCGATGCCGAGTTAATCTATGAATTACAACAACAATGATGACAGTATTATGCTTTCTAATTAATAAATTTAAGTCGGATGTAGGTATGTATTTAGGAATCAGAAAATGTTCATACAAGAACATTTTAGGGGGTCAAATTAAGCAATTATTGACAGGCAAAACACCTCTTAAATCGATTTTTGTTTTGGTCATTAAAAATAAATTTACATTCGTAAAAGTCTCTTATTTGAGCTAATTATATTCAATGGAAGCATTTTTGTTAAGGCAAAAATGTTCTTAGGTGAACATTTTTACTGTAGTAATTAGAGTAACTCAATAAATAGATTTGAATCTTAAAATGATTAGGAAAAAATCAATAACTTTTGACATAGAGCGTGAGTTATCGTAAAGATTCAATAAATTTGTAATATTTCATAGATCAACCATCAATCATCAACTATCAACCATTAACCATCAACAAATGGTCAATATGAATGAATTTGAAATTAAGGAAACTGCTGATGGTTCCTTGACTTTTTTTTCTTCGGAGTTTGGAGAAAATTTTCACACTAGATATGGAGCCAAAAAAGAGTCAGAAATTACTTTTGTAGAAGGATGTAAACTATCAGAAAAAGCTAAAATTAAGAATCACTTAAATATTCTCGATATATGTTATGGATTGGGCTACAATAGTGCAGCAGCTCTATCTTGTATTTGGTCAATTAATCCTAGTTGTCAGGTTGAATTAATTGCTTTAGAAGCCGATGAGCGAGTACCTTTACAAGCTATTCAAAATCAATTATTTACTCTTTGGTCAGAACCAATTCCACATTTATTAACAGAATTTGTTAAAAATAGATATGTTTTAACTAATCAATTAAAAGGACAATTTTTGTTAGAAGATGCGAGAATTAGTATCCAAAAAGTAGCTGAGACTGGATTTAAAGCCGATGCTGTTTTTTTAGATCCTTTCTCTCCTCC
>JAAUYA010328909.1_pt1 | contig 11908 bp, 13 predicted proteins | sample 7278161 | NCBI WGS metagenome assembly JAAUYA01 (sample SAMN14350120, study PRJNA611818) | marine sediment metagenome | isolation source: surface marine sediment (3m) | place: French Polynesia: Moorea | collected 2018-08
GCCCTCGGCTGGGTTCTGGCAGCCACCATCGGGACTTGGGCTTACTTTGCCAATGAACGACCTGAGCGTTGAGGTTAAAAAAATACTCGTCCTCAGGGAGCTGCTTCTCCTAACCTCCGTGACAGCCTAGCCAAGACCAAAAACGCGGTCACGGCAGCTGTCACCAACAATTTTGAACTTTGAATAAGGTACCATTACTAAAAAGACCTCCCATAGATGACATTCCACCATCCCGCGACTACAACGAAATCATCTCCCTCATTGACCTCCACATGGAGCAACTTGGTTGGGATAAAGACTATGGCAGGAAATTTCTCAACAGAACTTATGGTAAAACCTCACGGCACCTTCTCACTGATGAGGAGCTTTTAGGATTCCTGAATTATCTCAAGTCGCTATACTCTCCCGAAGAATTGCATGAAGAATGTCACAAATATACTAAAGGCAAGAATGTTTGCTGGTGTGGGAAAGAATATCAAGTCTCTTATGTTCGAGGCGATTTGGCTCGGCTTGTTTTGTTAAGTGTATCGGGAGATGATTCGGGCGAACGTTATACTGTCCATCCTTTTGAAATAGGGGGGGAAAAGAATTAGCGATCGAGTTAAAATAATTTCATTACAGTCAGAAATGCGATAAAACTCTCAAATTAACCCTTTCATATAAGAGATTTAAGAGATTATGAGTGATCAATCTATTGGACTAGCCGAATTTATAAAGCAAGTTAAGGCTGAATTACTCGCTCCACCAGAGGTTGAAGATGATATCCCCTTACTGAGTGTAGATTCAGTAGAGTTAGAACTACAAGTAGCGGTTAAAAAGGAAGACGGCGGCAAAATTGGCTTTAATCTATCGGTATTAACAGGTGAAGCAGCCGATAAATTGGCTAAAGAGCAAATGCAAACGGTTAAAGTAACTCTGTCTCCCCTACTAGATAAAGAAAAATTACTAAGACTTTACTTAAAGAAAAATCCAGATAAGAAAGGCATATTTATAGAACAAGCACTTGAGGGAGGAACTAAAGGTAATGAAACTGGCAATGAAGAAGTAATGTAACTTATTTGAGTCGCTTTAGCAGACTTAAACTATTAGCCTTGCAATAAATTGACAAGGCGAAGTAATGATTTTAAGGTTCAATCTTGTTTGAAAATAAATTTATGAAACTACTCGAACTCTTTTTAACTGTACCGCAAAGAGCAGAACCAAGCGAAATCCAAATTAATGCCGAAAGTAAAGCCGGACAAACTTTTTATCCTTCACAACTTCCTTGGTTTGTGGATGAAAAAAGCTGGCGTACTACTATGATTAAAGCCTTGGGTACAGTAGAGTTTAATCCTGATTCATTTCCTAATTCTGAAGAAATAGACTGGATGGTACAACAAGGGTGGCTGACTTCAGAAAGAAACCATTTTGCTCCAGCAATCTTCAAAAAAATTGGTCAAGACATTTATAACACCCTCTTTCCTTTAGGAAAGGGTAGAGAGATTCTACAAAAAACATTAGCAAGTCTTGAAACCAACGAACAATTACACATTTCAATCCAATTCAGTGATGATATTGATCAAAGAGGACGTTTACCCGATTATCCTTGGGAATTAGCCTGTGATGAACAAGGTTTTTTAGCACAGCGACAAGTCACTTTTTCTCGTTTCATTGCATTTGTCGAAAATATCCCTAAACTGCCTCCTGTTAATACAATCAATGTGCTACTCATCTCATCAGGAGTAGGTGATTCAGATCCAGATATCAACTTACCATTGCTGAATTCTCAAGAGCAAAGAGCTATCCTTAGAGGGTTAAAACAAGCAGAGAAAGAAGGTAATATTGTTGTCGAGTCGAAAAAAGCCTTAAGTTTTAAGGAACTAGGCGATTATTTAACTCAAATTGCTCCAGAAAATGCACCCCATATCATTCATTTTGATGGTCATAGTTTTTTCGGTAAACGATGTCATCAATCATCCTGTCGAACTATTCACAAGCGACTAAGAGCTACTCATTGTCGTAAATGTGGTTCACCTTTAGAAAATAATCCTCAAGGATACCTTTTATTTGAACCTGATGATGATGATTTGGAGCGAGATGCTAATTATATCAGTGCTACAGAAATTAGTGACTTAATTAGGAAAAGTAATCTTGATTTAGAAGAAAAACCAGAATCAGGAGTCCGTCTAGTAGTAATGAGTGCTTGTAAAAGTGGCATGACTTTAGGTAGTGATTCTGTATTTAATGGCATTGCTCAACAACTGATTGCTCAACAGATTCCGGCGGTAGTAGCGATGCAACATAATATTACCATCGAGGGAGCAACAATCTTTGCTGAACGTTTTTATCAGGCATTAGGTAATAAAAAAGCCTTGACTACTGCTGTCAGTAGTGGACAAACAGCGATGGGTAGAGAAGGAAATCAATGGTATCGTCCGGTACTCTATCTAAGGTGGCAGGATAATGAAGGAGGACAGTTATTTGCCCATAAAAAAGCCTCATGTTTTGAACAAGCATCTAATAATCTTTCCTCTACTTTTAAATCTGTCTTACCAGAAAAACTGAGTAAACATCAGCATCGCAGATTGGAGGAAAAGAAATCTAGTTTAGAGGAAGAATACAACCTGCTCAGTGAAAAGCTACAACGAATCCGTAAAGCAAAGATAATTGAGACAGATGTTTCTGTTGAATTTAAATTGGAAAAGCAGATTGAAGAGCTTAAGATATTATTGGACAATCTTGAGCAAAAACTAGATAAAATTGAGCAAGAACTCTCTTGATTATTTAGTTTTAAAATTTCTTTGACCGTAACGTTGGTGGATGAAATATTTCAATGTCTTTAATTCATAGATTGCAGAAAAATCTTGATAGCATGGAAGAAGAGTGCGATCTGTTGAGCATAAAGTATCGCAAACTTCGCAGAGCCTTTCGTATTGAAGTAGATCCTGCTACAAAATTCAAGCTAGAAGTACAGATTGAGGAAACAGCAGAAGAACTAGAGACACTTGAACAAGAATTAGATCAATTAGAACGGCAAATTAACGATTTACAAAGGAATGGAAGTGAAAGTCTGGAGAAAAGCGTCAATTTGGATCAGCTTCATGCTAACTTGCTTAAGTTGGGCTATGAAGAGCAGAATCGCCCATTTAGAAGAATTATTAAGGATCGTGCTTTAGGCTCTTTTCTGATTCAAGGTCCTTCCTCAGAATATGGACAACGTTGGTTACTGAATCGTCTTGCAATTAGCATTACAGATATTAGTGTTGCTCAAAAAGTTAAAATTGATCTTGCCCAAGTTTCAAGTAGAACCGATGTTCCAGCACTCTGGCGCAAGCTGGCTGGTCAAGTTAAGTTGAAATATGATAGTTCTCATGATGATGTTGCCGCAAGAATTTGCGAGTGGCTGAAAAAACAAAATGTTCTTATCATTTTCAATAATGTCCATGCGACGGTAAAGGAAAACCTTCAGGATTTGTTGAATGACTTCTGGATTGTTTTATCCAATAAGGCACAGAAATACAAGCTTGAGGTTGGTGATTGCAAATTAATTATGTTTTTGGTAGATTATCAAGGATTGGTTAGTACATGGAATCTGAACTTTGCTAGAAAATATGATACTTGTTGGACGCCTTCAATCCCAATTGAGTTACCTACTATTTTGCCATTTTCAACCGATAAGCTTATGACTTGGATCGAACAGCAAAGTGATGCATTGCCTCCAAGACTTTCTGATGATATTGAGGATACTGTTAAAACACTATTGGCTATCACTAGAAATGGAATTCCAGAACCAACTTTTAGAGAGATTTGTAACTTATGCGGTTGCAGTTGGGATGAACAGGAGGAGGTATGGCTGAAACTCTAGGTTACAATCAGCTTAGGTTTACAGGTCAAGTTCAACCTCAAGTTGGTGAACGAGATTGTAATGGACAATTACTCTATCCATATTTAGCAAGTCCTGAATTAATTGAGGCTGTTAACATAGCAATATATTTAGAGCGTCCTTTGCTACTGAAAGGAGAACCTGGTTGTGGTAAGACTCAACTGGCTCGTGCAGTAGCATATGAGTTAGGTTTAGAGCTAGAAACTTGGTATGTTAAGTCAACTAGTCGGGCAAGAGATGGACTATATACTTACGATGCTGTTGGGCGGTTACGAGATGCTCAATTAGCTGCATCTGGTTTTTTGACAGCAGAAGAGATTAAACGTATTAATGATCTAAAATTCTATGTGCAGTTAGGACCTATAGGACGGGCATTTCAGAGCAATAATCGAACTGTTGTGCTAATTGATGAAATTGATAAAGCTGATATTGATTTTCCTAATGATTTACTGAACGAACTAGATGAGCAGCAGTTTATTGTTGAGGAAGCTAAAGTTTTAGGTCGAGAGCTGAGAGTTCAAGCTAAGGCGGCACCGATTGTTTTCATCACTAGTAATGATGAGAAAGATTTACCAGATGCTTTTCTACGCAGATGCCTATTTCATTATGTTGAGTTTCCTCGGCATGAGCATCTATTTTCTATCCTCAAAGCCAGATTTCCTGATGCAGGAAATATTTTGGTTGATCGTGCAATTGAACGCTTTCTAGAGTTGCGGGAAGAAATGAGAAATGAAAAAGGAAAGTTGAGCAAAAATGTTAGTACAAGTGAACTAATAGATTGGTTTCGAGTCTTACAGCGATACCCACAAGACGAAGTATTGGCTAAACTCAAGGGAAAAATTCCATTCCTTGGAGTGTTACTCAAACATTGGAATGATCATCTTCGTTATTTAAGGCAAGGAGGTAGTCGTGGATAACATTCCTTTACTGGACTTGTTTATGAGCCTAAAAGATGCTGGATTGCCTTTAGGAATGGGAGAATATCAACTTGCTTTGCAAGCATTACAAGCTGGTTTTGGGTTGGCAGACCGGGATTCACTGTATCGTCTTTGTCAAACTTTGTGGGTAAAGTCACCTGATGAAGCCAGAATTTTTGAACATCATTTTGAACAATTTTTTCCTTTACTTATTTCCACTAATACAATCATACGTGAATCACCAGTTATTTATGATTCTTCATCTCAAAAAAAAGCATTTCAAGATGTTGCTCCTCAGGAGGATAGAAAATCTTCTTTCAAACAGCGGTTGTTCCAGGTAGTAATCTCGCTTATGGTAGCAGCTGGAGTTATCTTCTTAGGCAGAATAATTCTCCAGCTATCTACTACTCAACCTAATATGCCAGCACCTCAAAAAATTTCTGATGTTGTCTTTGTTTTATTTTTCTTTATTGGACTATATTTTTTGCTTCTCATTTGCGTATTTATTGTAGATCGAATTGGAGCAGTAGAGAGAGCAAAACGTCAGACCTATGATGATGAAGATGACCTTCCTGAATCTTTTACCACATCTCCTGAGGTAATTCTTTCATCGGAGCTAATCCGCGAATTGCCTGATGAAATTCAGATAGCTAAAACGATGCGACAGTTCGCCAATTCTCATGCAAGCTTAGTAGACTCCTCTGCGGAATATTTCCCAGCAACTCAGAGGCAGATGAAGCAGAGTTGGCGTTATCTCCGCTACTTTGTGCGAGAAGGATTGCCAGTCGAACTAGACGTAGAAGAAACTGTTAAACAAATTGGACAACAGGGAATCTTGCTGAATCCTGTACTGTTACCACGTCGAAGAAACCGAGTGGAACTTTTGCTGTTGATTGACCGAGATGGGTCTATGGTACCCTTTCATAGCTTTGCAGATCGATTAGTCGAAACTGCTATCCAAGGAGGCCGTCTAGGGAGCGTGAATGTCTATTATTTCCATAACTGCCCCAAGGAATATCTTTATCGCGATCAAGTATATCAGGAATCTGTACTGATAGAAGATGTTGTAAGTCAGTCGCTTAAATCTCGGACAGTGGTTTTAGTACTTAGCGATGCAGGGGCGGCTCGCGGAGGATTTAATCCGAGAAGACGGAGGTTGACAAAAAGATTTATCAACCAGTTTCAGCAACAAGTAAGACATATTGCTTGGTTAAATCCTATTCCACGATCGCGATGGGCTTTGACCACGGCTGGCGCAATCTCTGAATTTGTACCCATGTTTGAAATTAATCGACAGGGAATCGACGCAGCGATCGATGTTCTACAGGGGCGTTATAAAATTTGGAAGGAACTTATATAGTCAAATTATTAATGTGATATGACAATATCTGAATCTACCTACGAGAACCTCGTTCAAAAAGTGCTTTCCTTTCGTCAACGATTTGGAGAACCTCATTTTTATTTGGCCTGTCATGCAGCGTTACCACTCGCTCTTACTCCTGATTTACTCTACCGCCTATGGGCAAATTTTCAGTGCGATATTTATGGAAAAGTACTTAAGATACCTTGGATTGCTGTGGCAGATTTATTATTATCTAGTCTTTGCCAAGAAGTAACCTATGAGACCTATGAAATGAATCTCATTGTCCGTAGCATTTTACTCAATGAATTGAAAAATACTAATCGCTTCGGTAGAGAACGAATCAGCCAGTTGGCAAACTTCTTGCTGGACTATGTAAGGCAACAGTTAAATAGTTTAGATATTGAAAGACGAGATTTTGCCCAAGCTCAACATTGGACTGCTTTAGCCTATAGCCAACCTCAAGAATCAGCTCATGATTTAGCAACAAGGCTTGCACAATTGAGGTTGGATGAAAAGACCGAATGGGTTCGTATGTCTTCTCTGATTGAGACTTTAGCAGAACCTCTAGTTGAAGCAGAATTTGAATCGCTAGTTATTTATGCCCAGGCAATGAGTTGTCTAGCCAAAGGCAACTTTGCTCGCGCAGCTGCAATTTTTGCAACATTACCCACAGACACTGGTGTAATCGAAATTGCAGGGGTCAGATTGTTGATTCCAGACATTCAGCAGGGACAAGAGCAAATTCTACCACCTGTACCTCCACTAAAATCATTTGAATTTGAGATTGGCCAATTGGTACAAGATCCTCGCAGATTTGGAATAGGAAAACGATGGGGTGTTCGCGCTCATCGTGGACAAAGCCGATATTTTACAGAGAATTTGGGTGAAGGAATCGGGATGGATCTAGTCTCAATTCCTGGTAATCGTTTCTGGATGGGAACTTCAGAACCTATTAAAAATCAACCAGAACAGGAATTACCTTCCCACCCGGTGAATGTTGCGCCATTTTTTATAGGTAAGTATCCCGTAACTCAGAATCAGTGGCAGGCAGTTGCCAAGCTAGAAAAGGTTAGATTGGAGTTGAATCCTGATCCTTCTCGCTTTAAGGGAGATAATCTTCCGGTAGAAAGGGTACTTTGGCGCGAAGCCATTGAATTTTGTGAACGGTTAATACAACATACAGGTAAACCCTATCGACTACCTAGTGAAGCTGAGTGGGAATACGCCTGTAGAGCTGGAACCACAAGTCCTTTTTTCTTTGGGGAAACGATTATGTCAACCCTAGCTTGCTATGATGGCAGTGTAAAGTATGGTTCGGGTTCACGTGGGAAATCCTGGAAGTCTACGACGGATGTTGGTTATTTTAACTTTGCCAATGCGTTTGGTCTATATGATGTACATGGTAATGTGTGGGAGTGGTGTATGGATCACTGGCATGAAAACTATAATGGTGCACCAGATGATAGCACTGCTTGGTTAACCGATGACCAAAATTACTATCGTGTAATACGTGGAGGCTCTTGGATTGATGAACCAAAGTATTGTCGTTCTGCCTACCGTAATGGAGTTGCACCAACCAATAATTTGCTCAGTATAGGCTTTAGAGTTGCTGTTTCTTTTGCCGATTCTTCAGCTAGTATTAAATAAGTAGTAATTAAACGCTTATGTATTCTGAGCTTAGAAACAAAGAATTTGGAATTATTGATTTGTTAAGATCGGGATGGAAAATTTTCCAAAAGCATTTTTTATCCATCTTAATCATTACATTGTTAATTAATTTACCATTCAATCTATTGCTAGAGGGCGCATCAGTAGCAGGTGTTGATCAAACTACTTATTGGAGAATTAATATCCAAGCTGGTGCTATTTTGTCCATCTTTACAAGCATTACAGTTTTTGTTATTGTTGAAAGAGAAATTCTTGGAAAAAAGATTAAAGTTTGGTCAGCTTTAAAGAAAGCTTCTTTACGTTATCCTTCTGGTTTAGGGAGTAGCTTTTTATTCGGACTTTCATTTGTGATTCGTCTTCTACTAATCATTCCTGGAATTATGTTTCTCGTAAACACTGCATTTTATCTTCATGCTGTGGGCTTAAGAAATCAAGGTTGGAAGGCTGCTCTAGATTATAGTATAAATCTAGTAAAGAATCATTTTTGGAAAGTTTTTTATACATTTCTAGTGATAGTTCTTGTTATTTTAATTTTCCCGAGCTTTATTTTTTCTTTGTTGATAGAACTTATTTTTGGCTCGCCTGAGCAAGGAACTAGTTCAGCATTTTTGCCCAACATTATTAATTTATTGTTTTCTGATTTAGCTGGGTATTTATATGACGTAACTGGAACAGTTTTCTTCTTGAATATGGACTATCGAGCAAGTGTAATTGTCCCAAATGATCATGCCAGCGAACCAACTGAAAGATAGGTCTTTGGTAAAACCTTGTGCTCGGCTTTGAATGCCTTAGCTGTAGTTGTAAGGAGGGTCGGGGCAAGATTAGCGTCAAATTGAGCGCAAGGTGACGGCAGCACGGGTAAATGAAGCTTTACATGACCTCAAGTTACAAGATTGGGCTAAACCCGGAGTTAATCGGGAAAGGAAGTTAACGTCCCAGGGGAAGCAGCATGGAGTAGCGTTGTTAACTACTTCGGCTGATGGTTGGCAGGGTTCTCAGTTGCGGTGGTTTGAATCGGTCATCCCCCTAATTTGTGAATACTTGAGTAATTGAGAAGGAGTTATCAAAGGGCGATCGCTCTTTAAGACAAGAGGAAAAATTTCGGTCGGTTACTCCGTTCCGCTCGGCTCCGCTCCGCTATGCCCAGCTCCACTCCGTAGTTAATTCCGCTGCGTTGCGCCCAGCTCCGCTCGGCTTCACTTCGCTAGTATTATTATAAAGACTTATTCAATGCTCTCAATCTTCCACATCTTTAAGAGCATCTTGTAATAACAGCCTCACGATATCAGCTTTAGTCCTGCCCGTCCTAGCAGCTAGGATGGAGAGTTTGCGGTGCATCGACTCCGGCAGGTCAACAGTGAATCGCTTGGTGACTTCCTTGGGCTGGACTTGTAATTTTTCCATCAGGCTTAACTCCTTACTTATCTTATCTTTACTGGTAGCTGGTTCAGGACTCGTTGGAGGTGACTCTGGCTCTTCGGACACTGGTGGCTGTTCTGCTTTTGGTTCATCTCCACCATAGACGAACTGCTCTGCCAACGCATCATCGAGAGTCTTTCGGCGTTTCTTGGTCATGACAGTAATTTCAAAATCTCCTTGAATAACCGCTCGTATTCTTTGGCAGAATCGGCGGCGGGTTTCCCCGGCAAATCCCACACCGTTGCCGACTGACCGGAAGTATCGGCGATCGCCTGCCTCTGGTGGATGATACTTTGGAGCAGTACCGCCCCCGGATTCTTACTCAAGAGGGCGATCGCTTCCTCTTTCAACTTCGTCCCTTTCACCGCCCGAGAGAGAAACAGGGCAGCAGCAGGCTGTCCGCCCCTCACCGATTGGGCTTGCTTGACCAAGCGCATGGCATCGGAAGCCGAACGCAGGTCAACCCCTGTAGGTTGCACGGGGATTACGGCTAAGTCAGACCGAAACAGAATCGCTCTAGTAGCTTCCGACAGACTGGCAGGACCATCGACAATTAAGTAGTTGTAGTCGGCTGCCAGTTCCGGTATCTGTTCCAGTAAGTCGTCTGGGCTTTGGATGACCTGACAGGGTATCTCCACCTCTTCCATCCCCGCTACCCACACAGAGCTAGACTTCTGGCTATCGGCATCAATAAGCAGCACTTTCTTGCGCTTGCGGTTTAACCAATAAGCTAAATGTACCGAGGTAGTCGATTTGGAGACTCCTCCCTTCTGATTCACCAATGAGATAACTTGTCCCATCTCGATTTTGGATTTTAGATTTTGGATTTTGGATTAATTGTTTAATTCTTAATTATGCCATACTTAATTACTGCTTTACTTACTTATTTACTGCATAACTAATTTAATCCCTGCTTGTAGAAATCGGAACTGCCAGTTTACAATAGATATTAATTATAGTATTACTGCCTTACTTAAGTAATTACTGCATTAATTACTGCATTAATTACTTACTGAAAACCATGCCAATCAAGCGACATCGCAGGCGTTTAGCCAGTGGTGAGGAAAAAGTCTATACCTACGAAGTTTCGGAGGATGGAACGGAGTGGCGGGAGCGAAGCGCTGCTGCAAGCAGTTCGCTCTCTATCCGTTCCAGTTCCGTTTCCCCTCCCCTGTATAGAAACAGGGAAAAAAAACGCATCGTCGCTGCCCTGTTAGCGAACTCCAGTCTGCTGGTGGTTTCGGAACCAGGAGCTGGAAAGAGCTTTTTAGCTGAGGCAGTAAAAGAGGAACTAGAAGCCCAAAGCTTTATGGTGGCTGCTCCTTCTATAGGAACTGTCAAGCAGGTACTGCTGGACATAGCCTCTTCTCTGGGGGTAGATGCCGAAACCCTCGAAGGGAAGTCTATGAATACTCAGCAGTTGCAAGGAGCGATCGCTCAATTCCTCGATGACCAGATTGCCTTCTTGGTTCTAGACGATGCCCACCGCTTTCCCGTTTCCCTTCGGTGTTGGTTGGAGCAGCTTCACTCTCAGGGGCAGCCCATGTTACTGTTGGCTACCTATCCCCCAGCGCGAGACATCTTCTTGAAGCTGCCGAGGATTGAGTTGGAGCCACTTCCAGACAAGACCATTAGAGCCATCATGGAGGACGAAGCAGACTCCTTGGGCATGGCACTCACCCCCGGACAGTTAGCGGACTTACAGCAGCGCACGGGAGGAAACCCAATGCTGGCGAGGCGGACGGTGAGAGAGGAGTATTTGGGGTTAGATGGTAACGCACCAGACCACACGCAATGGATAGACGGCACTCCCTTACTCATTGCCGGGCTGATGTGCTTCATGATATTGAGATTCCTGGGCTTAGGCTTTAACAACACCAGCCTGTACTTACTTGGAGGCATTCTAACGGTGGCAGTCGGAGTAATCCGTATCATGATTTACTCTTTACCAAGACAATCTGGGAGGCTCGGACAATGATGAGCGTCACTCATGCGGCATTCTCTGTATCCCTGACTAGCATTGTTCTGGGAACGGCGAATTCTGAAGTCTTAGCGGTTAGTGCGATCGCTTCCTTACTCCCCGACATAGATACAAGTAAGTCATTCATCGGGCGGTTATTCTTCCCCATCAGTAGATGGATTGAAACCAGAACCGTTCACAGGGGCATTACCCACAGCTTCTTTGCTACTGGAGTAATAACTTTAGTTACCTATCCTTTAGCTCCTTTGGGATATTCCCACATCTGGAAAGCATTGATTTTAGGTTACTTCTGGGGTTGGTTTGCCGATGTGTTTACCAAGTCAGGAGTCGAGGCGTTCTATCCCAGCAGGGGAAGGTTGATTATTCCTCGGAATCCTCATCTCAGACTAGGAACTCGCAGTAGGGCAGAATGGTTTTTATTAATGGTCTTAGTGGCGATCGCCATAGTAAGTATCAACATCAACAGCGCCGGAGGAATTATTCGAGGCTTCAACCAAGCTTTGGGACTACCATCGGGAGCAGTGGAAGCTGTCAGCGAGGATACCTCCAGATACCTATTGACCGCCCACATTAAAGGAAGGAACGCCATTACTGAAATGCCTGTCGATGCGTCTTATGAGGTAATCGAACCGGTGCGACTCGTTTAGCTCAAAGCTATGACCCGTAAGGGAATCAGCGTAAAGCTAGCAATGTTAACA
>JAAUYA010322565.1_pt1 | contig 11889 bp, 4 predicted proteins | sample 7278161 | NCBI WGS metagenome assembly JAAUYA01 (sample SAMN14350120, study PRJNA611818) | marine sediment metagenome | isolation source: surface marine sediment (3m) | place: French Polynesia: Moorea | collected 2018-08
CCCAAGGTGCCCAAACTAAAAATAAAAAACTTTCCTATTAAATGCATGCAACTTTCAAGATGTGATTTCATGAGCATGAGCAGTTTGCACTGTCTTATTATGTTCCACATGCATGCAGAATGCAGTATCATTTATCTTTATATTTCTTATGGCTTTCGGGGACGTTTGAAAACTTGGTTTACACTATTTTTTTCGTACTACCCCAAAAGAGGTAAGAGACTTAATATTGAAAGGTATTGCACTAATGCACACTACTGGAGACATGCCCTTAGGGAGCGGCGCAAGTTGGGTTGCACCCCTGTGAATACATGTTTACTCTGCAAATCCAGCATAAAATAGTAGCTCCGGTGGTGGCTCCTTTATGCTGAAAGTTGTTATAATTTTTTAATTGGTAAATTGACCAAGTACCTTATACGGGTTTCTGGATACAATTTCTTTCACATGACTTTAAAATAACTGATAGAAAAAGGACCAAATCTTCCACGACAGGGTATTATTACTATGGTATTATAAACACTTGCCGAGTATTTCCCTCTTTGATGAAGTTTGGGCTTACTCGCTGGATCAATCAAGTGATACAGGCCAAATTGTATCGACATTAATCATGATTTTAAGTGAATCACTGGATACACCTCAATTCAGAGTAGATTTTGATTAATGTCGATTAATGATGATACACTTTTGATTAAGTTCGATTAACATGGATTCACCCATGGTGTTAACAGTGTACGTGGCACATGCATTATTTATTATTCATTCATTCTTTTTGCGCAATAAAGTGTAAGGGTTTTAAATAATGACTGTGTTTATTATTGACTGTAGGACTGTGGAGCTTTAGCAAAGCAAGGAGATGTTGCACTTGGTAGCGTCTGTCCGTCTGTCCGTGTTTTTGTTTGTTACCATCAGTCCAAGGAATTTGTGTGTGTTTGTGTCTGTAATCAGGAGGCTTATGCGGATTATCTCATGGATGTGGTAGATCCACAGTTCAAATTGCATTCAGCTTTTTGCATGGAGTATTTGTCCTTTCAGTAAAACCCAGCATCCTTGTACAGTAACACTGGCCCAATCATACTTAGGAGGCTCTGTATGGGGGGGGGGGGTCCTATTTTCTTTACTCCAAGACCCTTCGCTCCCTGCACCCTGAGCAATTTTTGGCCTGCTCCCTAGTTAATTTTTCATGTTCCCCGAATTCTATTATTTTTCTATTAGGCCGTTTAAAGTAAATCCTATGCGCGCGCTGGCACAAAACAGACAATCAATTTTAAACGGCCTTATTTTCCCTGCTCACCCCATGCTCCTTGCTCCCCAGGCTATTTAGTGCCATTCTCCCTGCTCCCTAAAACCCCATGCACTGCCTCATACGTAGAGAGCTGTCATTATTTTACAGATACTAGAGGGGTAGGGCACATGGAATCGGGGGGGGGGGTTGTAAACCTTTTAATGCAAGCAAAGTATGAGGGGGGAATTAAGTGCAAGCTCTCTGAAGCAGATTGACCGTATGACATGTCATCAAATGTCAGCATGTTAAATTGAAAGACATATCATGGCATTTCAATTTTAATAACATGGTGACATTTCGTGACATATGGTGATTTTTCGTGACAAAACCATGTCGTTTATCATGATATGTCATGACAAATCATGAAACGACTCCATCTGATTCAGAGAGGAACACCCTAAAATGAATGGGGGTGGGAGATTTCAGTTTTAGAGGGGGCAACAATTGTAGCTTGTGGTTGTTGATGGAGGCACATTTTGAGTATGAGCGATTTTCAAAATTCCAATGGACACTTCCCCCCCCTGCTGGAAATAACGATCAGTCCCTAATCATACATATCCAGAAACATGCAAATTCTGATTGTTCCGCTCAGATTTCCGATTCTCTGAATTTTCCGATAATCCTTCGATTTTTCTGATAATCCTGATTTTTCAGAATTATCAGAGAAATCGGAGAATCAGAGAAATCGGAATTATCGGAGAAATCGGAACAATCGGAAAATTCTGACTTTTCCGAATTATCGGAGAAATCAGAGAATCGGAGAAATCGGAATTATCGGAGAAATCGGAACAATCGGAAAATTCTGATTTTTCAGAATTATCGGAGAAATCGGAGAATCCGAGAAATCAGAATTATCGGAGAAATCGGAATAATTGGAAAAATCCGAATTATCTAAAAAATCGGAGAATCGGAAAAATTGGAAATCTAATCGGGAAAATCGGAATTATCGGAACTTGCATGATTCTGGATAATGGTCTCCCTAATATCAACTTTTCGATATTATCTTATTTCACCATGTATTCAATGGTCATAGAATATCAACCAGTATAATTTATTGTGGGACTAAGCAAAGTGACTAGGACTAGGGGTTGCAGAATTGGTGTATAATACAACATGGTCATGGAATACAATTTACAGAGACTTTACATTTTTGTAATCACATCATCTGAGTAATCAGGATTTTATACAGAAATGTTCACTTGTTTGCCTCCTCTAGGCATGTCCCTTTTAATGGATTCAAGAGCTGCATGATGATCTTTATTTGATGTGAGACTGGCACCAACAATTAAATGTCCATCTGGCCCAAGGACAGCTCGAAGAGTCTTTGGGTCAATGCGCTCTGGGATGTCAAACTGTCGCGTGAATTCCCTCTTAGCAGTGCGGCCACTTAATGTCTTTTCCTCATGTTTAGCCTTAACATTGATATGATGGCCATCCAGTTGCACTTCGATATCCCCTGGTTTATATTCTGAACCAATTACAACTTGAAGCTTCATCTTTCTGGCATTTTCACTCACCTCCTCAATGTGGGGTGAGGTGTAGCGACCACCAGCTCCTGCATGCAACTTTGGCCGTGAAGACCCATGACATGTATGCCCAGGAAAACCATGCCCATGTTCAGAGTGAACCACTGTGAAGGCACTCTCTGGACCAGACCCGATCATGTCAAACCCTCCCATAATATTTCCACCACTATAACCACCATCTCCACTTCCATACACCTCGGATGTTTCTTGACTGTAATGTGGGACAAACTGGGGAATATGCTGCTTGACATCCTTGAATGGATCCCCAACGGAATAACTCTCAGTAACTGTGTCATAATTCCCAAAATCCCTTGGATCAACAATCCCTGTAACAACACGTGTGTTTGCTTTCACTCTTTCAGCCTCTTCCTCATCAACAGGTGCCTCTACTGTGAGTATTCCATCAGATGACAACTCAGCCACCAAATGTTCTGGATCCACCCCTGGAGGTATGTCCATTTGGCGGTTGAAATTTCTGGCTGTTCTTTGTCCCTCTCCTGGTTGATCTTCATGTTTGGCTGATACATTTAGTTTCCTTCCCTCACCTTTTACAGAGATCTCCCCTGGTGCAAAGTCTTTCACATTGAAGCGAAGCTGAAAGATATGATAAAAATAAACTGCTTATTTAAATTTCGATTAATATATTGATTTGATATTTTTGGCAATAAAGGCTGGGGGAATTATTCATTTTCACCCTTTTGACATGGAAATTTATCAAATTGATTCAATACTGTTGTTACATGTAGAATGAATGGAAACACCCAGTCAGTATTTCTAGCCTCAATATGATTAATTTGACAAGTTGATATGATATGTTACATAACATAGTCTCATGCTGTGCTTCATATTAAATGATTTTTTACCAAACATTTTATATATAAAACCCATCCCACAATGCTTAATATCATTATATAAATGCAGAACAGCAAGAATCTGACTATACATAATGTATAAGATATTTTCATCCTATGCCATGACCCACTTCCCACTATTATTCTTTTTGATTTATTGTATATAATGCTACACCATAACCAATTCAATGATATACATCTGGAAACTGTATTTCACTCCTATAAAACAACTTTGGTTTCTAATAATCTCATACTGGTACCTTAACAAATCTTGTAATTTAGCCTGAATGCTAAAGAGGTGCACAGGCACTTAGTTCTGAAGCTGATTTATCTTGTAAGAGTCAGAATAATAACAGTAATCATTGCTCTACTGCCTCATGATAATATGCTATCATGAAATCTTCTAGATAAACAACAGGGGTCTTTACAGATTGGATGATATGACTTTAGGGGTCGACCATTAATGATCTGGGGGGGGGCCCGGAGGAAAAATCGAAAATGGATTTATTTTTTCCGCGGGAATGCCTTTTGAGAATTTTTTCCTGGAGAAGGGCCTCCGAGATTTTTTTTTTCTCGATTTCCTCCGGGCCCCCCCCCAGATGATTAATGGTCGTCCCCTTATAGGTGCTGGTAATCTGAGCCCAGGTGTGGGTGCTTCTAAAAAGATGGAAAACCTTCAAGAATGGAATGCCTATTTAGAATTAATAATATGATGTGTTAAGGAAGAATTTCAGCCCTCAGCAAAACATGGCCACCCAGGCAGCAGCTGATTTTATGAATTATAATCAGAATATTTGTTGTCACTATAGGCATGAGGGAGACATAATATTGTAAGGCTTATTTTTTACACCCAACACAACACCAAGAAGATGCAGGAGTGTAACCTGAAAGACATATCCTATTAGGATACTATAAGTGACTAAACATACAACATCTAGGTACAAACCTATGCAAAAACTGAGCAAAAAATGGGGATGGATACATCCCTGGCAATATTCTGTAGCTTGCCTCATGCTGATTTTTAAAGATGCCTCTCTCATTGCCAACTATTTACTCAAAGGTACACCTGTTTAGGAAGTGTTCTCTTAGAGATTGTTTACAAATCCAGCCCATTAGGATTATGTTTCAAAATTCCTAAAGTATCACATACATGGGAGGTAATCATTGTATAGAATATCAAATTACCCATATGAATTATACCTCACTTATCTGACTTAGGTATTGGTGAGTTATGAGTTAGTACCATCATTAACTAAAGCACACAGACATATGATTTGGATAATCTGTTTTGTATGTGTAATGAATAAGCTTTTGTTCAGGAAAATACATTTTAGGACATCCAGATCATATTTCACTCTGTTCTATCCTAATCTAAAGTCAGGATAATCATGGTGTCATATCCTTTTCATCATGAATGCAAATGCCTAAATAATACAACATTCTAATTAAATGCCCATTTCCAGATATGATTTATATCATATGTCATGCATAATGATAATAATAGGTCCCATATCATTACATTGTATACATCCTGTCACCATGTGCCAGGTTTATAGGATTGTTCCAGAAAAGGCACAGTTCTTAGATTTATGAGTTGGGTGAACAAGTGGTTAAGTGAACAAAATGGTATAATGACCTATTGGCAAATGAATTACAGTTAAGCTTTCCTTACCCTGTACACTTTTGTTCCATCAGGTTTGTAGTGGTATATGTTTTTAGTGTTGTTGATGTCAAATATCTCAGACCTTGCAGAGGGAACATTGGTTGGTTGGATAGTGATGGGATTCCCACTGGCATCTTTAGTACCCACTGGAGCCCCACCTGCTGGCATTTTGAAGAATTCCTTTTGCATTTTTTCAACCTGAGACAATATAAGAAGAAAGTTTGATTACTTAGTAGTTATCCCCAAATCAAATTAAATGAAGAGTGCCAAAGACCCACTAGCTATAGAGTTGCTGTAGTGCCCACTTTTTGTCTCTCCCTCCTTTTCTATTTGGACCCAAAGAATGAGGCACATGCATCCCCATATTCTTTAGATCCTACTAGGAAAGGAATGAGAAACAATTGAAAACTAGGCACTACAGCTACTCTACACCTAGTGGGTCTATAGCCTCCTAGCAGATTGGGTCACTTTTACATTTTAATATCAAACAGTTGATAATGGTATTAAGGAAAACACTAGGAAAGTCACAGGTCTTGCTTTTACTCCTCTGTCAAATCATAGGCATGACTAATGCTACTGAAGTGGGTGTGTTGAGATGAATAAGAAATGAAAAAGTGGACAATCAAGTATATTACCATATATGTTTTGGGGTTCTTGCAAAATTTTATCTGACCCTCATCACTAAGAGTTTCCTACATGGAACCCATTCTGGATTGATGATTCTAATTCTAATCTATATGCCATGACAGGTTTCAGCTGTAATAACATATGTAAATGCATGTGTTTTAAGTATGGAAAAATATTTTCTGGTATTACCTCTTTTTCCCAGTCTAGTCTTCTTGTTTCCATTTCTGCTTCCATTTTGGCCTGCATATCACCAAAAGAAGCTGGTGGTTGTTGAGCTGGAACAACTTCATTGTTGCTCCTGTTATCTCTAACAATGTCAATCTTCATGGGCTTCAGAGGTTTCTCACTGGAAATCCTTCCACCGGATGACTTGGATGAAGTTTGAGTTATAGTGGTCTCTTGTGGAGAGTCATTATTATTCGTTTCATACTCACGAATAATTTGCACCTTTCTTCGGGACATCCTTTACTTGTAGCAAACTGATTGTGACCTTTTAAGTGCCTACAAAGGAATATGAAGTGTTATCCAAGAGTACCTGTATGCTAATGTGCTGTGTAATTTATGTATTCTGACTTTGACAAATAAGAAAAAATATTGTGTGAAGGTTTACACAAGAAGAGCATGGATGCCTTTGAAGGACAGCAAAAGAAAGATATTGACACTCCAAGGAATTCTCTTTTTTGCAGACAAAGCATGTTAATGAAAAAAGTGCTCATCTTTCTAAAGATTTAGTTTGTTCTTGAATCTGAAGAAAATAGAACAAAGTTCTACAGAAAGACATATTCCATACATGTCTCACTCACGAATGACAACAGGATTTGGTAATAGGAGGCTTTAGATGACATGTTTGAAATATCAATGGTATAAGATTTAAACTGCTATATTATGCTGCCCTTAAGAGGCTTTTATCCATCATGATACAAATACCTTACCTTAAGGTTTATCTTGAATTCAATTCAATTTCAACCAGAGATTCTCAGGGATACGCCTTAAAGATCCACTAAATGATGATCTTTTGTAAATACCCACAGTCACCAAGTGCGCTTTGTAAAATTCCTTATCTTCTCTTATGGTATGCCAAACTTTCAGTATAAACAGAATAGATACTCCTAAAATTAATGGAAAACCTCAAAGGAATACTTGCTAATTCAAGCAGTTCTGAAGCCTTGCTTTGAGTTCTGGTAAACAGAGGATGGTGTAAGCATCCCACTTGCATCCTATTCTGACCTTGCCATGTAGATCTGTAGAATAATGGCAGCTGGCCAGATTGACTGTGCCTTTAATGCTGCTGTCATGTTTGTTGTTGAATGTGTCACACAGGGACCTTACAGAGACCGAGCCTAGAGAGTCAAAGAGAGACATAGAGGAAAGTAGAGATTTGTACTCTCTGTATGGTGTGGCTGCATCACATAGCTGTACATCACATTGCTCAAACTCAGCCACTCCCATTGCCTGCTATGTCGTATAGTCTAATATATCAAAATTGTCACATTATACCATTCAAGTTATGCCTTATCTTATACCACATAATTTCACTATTGTAACCAAAGTTAAAATTCCTCGGTGAAATTATCATAAAAGCAAAATTTCAACAAGTGAAAAAATATTATGCCATTAGAATTGTAGCCCTGAATTGAATTTCAGCTAGGTATACAGATTTGAGATAGAGAGATCAACTTTTGTGCATATATCTTCATCTTTTTTTCTATTTCAACTTTTTTACTTACACTTTCTAACTCACTAGTAGGTTCCTGTCATAAATAAAGAATTTTTTATTTCATTTCCTATTTAATGCACTTTTCTACCTCACATAAATCTGACAAATTGCTCTTCATGGAACTGAAGGGTTCATGATAATCTCTGACCAAAATAATTAAGCATGTTAAAGGTAGGGTGAAATCTACTAATCACTTGAAAAAGATTGCTTCAACAAGGGAAATCCAAAACTAAGGTCAATTATGATTTCCAACAAAGAAGGACTTGACCAACTCTAGTCAGAGTCAGAATTAGAGTCAGAACATTGGCCTGGAGTCAGACTCAGAGACGAAGCCGAGACTTGGTTCCCAGTCACACTACCAATGGCATTGGTAATCAGGTTTACATTTTTGGTCAACATTGTGATACCTGAAACACTACACATAGAACAGGGGTATTTTTCCAGGTAGTGGACCCTTTAAATTAGAATTACAGGGTGCTAAATCTGGTGCTTAGTGACAATTGTGGGTTTGTTAGGTCAAATTACAAAAAATGTCATTTTTATGAAGATTTGGTGGTACAACCAGAGGGCTGTATTAGGACTGAATGGTGTATGTCTTGTATGAGGAGATTAGTTGGTAACTGCCTGTATAGCAAGTGTTAAATTCCTCTGTAAATGCCCCCAGCCCACTTGTTTGCCTTGTTTGTTATTTATATTTGGTGACAGATCCACCATGGTATTACCAATAAGAAATGGCATTTTAAAAACCTGAACTTAGACCTTCATTTAAATCATTCCTGTCATTTTCTAACAATTTCTTCCATTTCTCTTCCACTCTTAATTATTTAGAAAGCTAAAGTGACTGGAAATAATGAGAATGTATGAGATATTTATCATATTATGATATTATAGTAGGAATATCGAAAGAAGGATCTAGGCTCCTTGTGACTATATATCAATACTAAGGATGTGCTGATACGACATTTTTGCCGATATGCCGATCCTCCGATATTGGTGATTGCTAATATGCAGATATTGCCGATTTATGACCAAAACCTGACAGTTGAGCTTGTAATCCCACAGACACAAAGTGTTATGAGCAGATATCAGATGATAATTGGCATCTGCTGATACCAATATGCCAACCCTACATGAAATACACAGCAGCTAAAAAAATCTCTCATTGAATGCAAGAGAGCATTTGATATTGTGGATACAAAGCAAAGTTTATATAGCTATTGAATCTTGCTTTTGAGTGATTTGAATAATCATCCATTAGATGTCCAAGTTTTAATTAAATAGTTTAAAGGTGAAGTAAGTCCCTAATTTGTTTTGTCACAAAATGAATGGATTTTCCTGACAAAATGATGTATGAGGAGACAACTTCCAACCAATTTCACCTGAAGTGATTGTTAGTTTGACCGTAATGTCTGCAAAGCCTTACACCACTAAGTCCTTCAAACAACACACACACACAAAGATATCCATGAGATAAAAAAGGATACTCAGTGGACTGTAAATAAGACATTTATAATCAGTGGAGCTCAGATGTCAGATCAATGCAGATAGATTAAAATGAAAAATAGTTTGCTTATGTATTGTCTGACTAATAGCAGGTTGTCAAAATGGCAAAATCTCTGATCAATATATTTATGTACATATGAGACATCAATATAAAATGCCACTCACCCTATACAGAAATCAAGGGTATGACCCCGGAAAAAAAAATCAGTAAACAAAGGTTTGGCAATTGGAAATCGCTTTTGAATAAAATTATAAATTTCTATTTCCCTAATAAATTTTGAGGTGCATGATGCTTAGGGATGAAATCAAAAGTACAGTACTTTACTTGTCAGGGACACCCAGTAAATAGGTGTTTTTACAGGCAAAAATTTAATAGGGTTGATCTTTTGCAACATTTAAATATACCAATCCTGCCAGAGGCATTCTTGACTTTTGCAAGCAAAAGTTCTATCGGACCCTCCTGTGCCGCCCATGCGCCCTATAATCCATGTACACTCAGTGCTATGAAGTGACAACATTGCACACCACACCCAGAACATTAATTTTCTGTCTTAAATCTTAAATCATAAGAAGATTACGACACCTGTACAAACCTTAAAAAGGCCCCCCCCTCCGGGAGGGGCCTAAATAGGCATTTGCAGTTGCATGCCTACCTTTCATCTCATATATTCAGATATACACATGAATCCATGTAAGGACTTTGCCAAGCATTGTAATGAGTACCAGAGGAATTTTTGGAGTGTATTGGATTATGGTTTTGGATCATCCCCACAGTTTTCATGCTTATCACACAGAGCCTTGGGCAAACACCACAGTTGCCAACATGTGCAGCATAAACATTCAGAACACACAAAATAAATCCTATTCCATTCCATCTTTCTAGAAAATACCCTTTATTACAGTGCATAAATAGAATTCATACAGTACAGAACCAAAATATTTATCAAAACAGTTTTCCTTTAATCTCTGAAATTAATGATACAAGGGCAACCTTTAACTGTGATAACAATCTAGTTTTAATATCCAAAATCTTGCACATAAATAATATATTTGTCAAGTTATATTTACCCTTTTATTTGAAGTTACATTAATCTATTCCAATATGGGTCAAGGTAATGCTAGGGCAATTGATACCTTTTCCATGGAATTGGCTTTAATGTGCCTGGTCAATTGTCATACTACTTTAATTATATCTAGGTTACTTTATCACTGCAGAAGGGTTTAAAAAAAGCAGAAATATATCTATAAAGTATTATTCATTATGATGGAAATGGTTCCAAAAGAAACTTTTATGTAATGGTGAAAAATGTGACATAGGTGACAGTCTGTGTTATAGGATCATCCATGTGAGATCACATTCCAATGCCTAAAACCAATTCCTCCATCATGAAGTCACCACTACACATTATATGTCTCTTTTCAAATTCAGCCAAGTTTGAAAGTAACACAGTGCCTTTGTAAAGCATTACTCCTTGTTTACTAAAAGAGTGAAAGTGTACTAGAGAATGGTGTTACACCATCTGCATATATAGTAGTGTTGAAATAGAGGTTGATTTAGTGTTATTACTTCTCTCAAGGTTGGTTTTATAATCTCTGGTGTAAATCTTTTCATTATATATATTTTGGATGGCAAATTTGATATTACTTTACAGGTTTCTTTAGGAATTAATGTGATTAAAAGCTAGGTAAATAAATACAACTACATTACACCAAAGGTCAACTTGCTAGATAAAGCAATATATCTGTTAGGAATTCATCCATTTTTGGATATGTCATTGTTTTATCCAAAATGTTCTTTACATGCTGTCTGTCTGTGAATTGTAATAGATATTAAAATAATTCATATCACACAAATAGTTTTCCCATTACACCAAAGGTCAACTTGCTAGATAAAGCAATATATCTGTTAGGAATTCATCCATTTTTGGATATGTCATTGTGTTATCCAAAGTGTTCTTTACATGCTGTCTGTCTGTGAATTGTAATAGATATTAAAATAATTCATATCACACAATTAGTTTTCCCATTAGGCCATTCGAATTGTTACCTATGTTTTGCATTACCCTGCCTGCCAGGTTTTGGGTCAATTAAAAAAATGCCTTTTTACTATGGCAGGACAGCTCATATCTCCCTCTTATGAAGTTGGATGAGGTCAAAGATACATACAGAGGGCCTGTCAGCACCTGCATTAAAGTACAAGCTTATAGATAACATTCTGCTTTTGAGAACCAATTTTCTACCTTTCAGTTACAACATTTCATCATTCCTGAACAACCTAGAGCCCTGTAACAACTTATCAATAAATAAATAACAATAATTATGACAGCTGTCAATCAAAAGGTTGGGCAAAGGGTTGTAATTTCTAAATGATTTTGGACAATATACAAGAGGCTAAAGGACAAAAAATCACCAATTTTTTAAACCTTACAGCAGAAGTCTATCTTCAGATGACAAACATACTATGTGTCCAGATAATGCTAATTGATACATATTGCACGTAATTATAAAAGAAATTCAAAATCACACTAATGATTGAAAGGAGTCATTTGAATGTACTATACTGAAGGGACAATCAAAATATACATATACCAAGTATGTTAACAAGCATTGCAAGGCTCGTTCATGTATTTGACCTCAACCTTACGACCCAGATTTTGATCTTTCCATGTTAGACCTGTTCAGTATCTGCCACGAAGCAGTTTGGGTACCCACCTAAGATTCTC